>OJRF01000120.1_pt1 | contig 44111 bp, 36 predicted proteins | sample 1599141 | NCBI WGS metagenome assembly OJRF01 (sample SAMN03922529, study PRJEB24848) | human gut metagenome | isolation source: stool sample | host: Homo sapiens | place: Germany | collected 2010-05 | reverse complement strand
TCAAGTATAATACCACACGCCGGGGCCGGTGTCAACACTTTTTTGCAAATTTCTTTGCATTTTATTTTGATCCGCTCCGCAGCCCTTCTTCTATACTTGACAATCCACACCGGCAGACCGTATTATAGCACTGAAATCAGTCTTTTATATTCTTATTATATATAGGGAGGTTTCTCATGGCCTATGTTGCGGTACGCGGATATCGGATCGGGGAAGGACGTCCCAAGGTGATTCTTCCCATTATAGAGCCCACGGAAGCGCAGATCCTATCCCGCGGGGCGGAGTTTTCCACATTGCGGGCAGATTGTGTGGAATGGCGGCTGGACCATTGGACCGAGCCTATCCATAGTACAGCACTGCTGCGCTGTCTTCAGGGGCTGCGGCAGGTGATCGGCAGCAAGCTGCTGCTGGTGACCTTCCGCTCCCAAGCAGAGGGGGGAGAGCGGTCCTGTTCCTTAGAGGAATACAGCGCTTTGTGCCGTCAGGTATGCGCCAGCGGCTGCGCCGATCTGCTGGACTTGGAACTGCGCCCCACCGGAGACGCACTTCCCGCCTTGATCCAGCATGCGCACGCCGCCGGGGTCAAGGTGATCTGTTCCAGCCACGATTTCACCGGCACACCTCCGCAGGAGGAGCTGACCGCCCGAATGGAGCAGATGCGGAGTGCCGGCGCCGATATCGCCAAGCTGGCTGTGATGCCCCACCGCCCGGAAGATGTGCTGGAACTGCTGACCGCCACCGCCCAGATGCGTCAGGCTCACCCAGAGCTGCCTCTGGTCACCATGAGCATGGGCGCTTTGGGGGCTGTGAGCCGCCTGTGGGGAGAGGCTATGGGTTCCGCCATGACGTTTGCTTCCGCCGGGAAGTCCAGCGCCCCAGGTCAACTGGAGCTGGATCTGGTAAACCAGGTATTGGACGCTCTGCGGCTTGCCGATCAAGAATAAAAAAAACACCGCTGGAGCTTCCAGCGGTGTTTTTTGCGTATTCTATTCCGCGCGGCTCAGCGGGCGCAGGAGCTGCCGTCGCAATGATCGCAGTCCTCTTCCAGCTTGCCCACGATGGGTTCCGGATCAATGCCCTGGCGGCGGTAATAATCCGACAGTGCGGCCTTGACCGCCTGCTCTGCCAGCACAGAGCAATGGACCTTCACCGGGGGCAGACCGTCCAGAGCCTCCACCACAGCCTTGTTAGTCAGCTTCAGAGCCTCATCAATGGTCTTGCCCTTGATAAGGTCGGTGGCCATACTGCTGGTGGCAATGGCTGCGCCGCAGCCAAACGTCAGAAACCGGACGTCCTGAATGACGTTATTTTCAATCTTCAGGTACATGCGCATGATATCGCCGCACTTGGGGTTGCCCACTTCGCCCACGCCGTTGGCGTCGGGCAGCTCGCCCACATTGTGGGGATTTGCGAAATGCTCCATGACCTTTGCACTATACATCGATGCCATATTACTGCTCTCCCTTCAGGCTGAACTTACGAGCCATATTCTGGCCCTGCAGCCACATGCAGCTCATTGCGCGGCGGCGGGGGATCACCTGCTCCAGCACGTCGCACAGATAACTTGCTTCTTCCATGGTATTCTGCGGCCCGAAGGTAAAACGCATCGAGCCATGGCCCACCTCTTCCGGCACGCCGATGCTCAGCAGAACATGGCTGGGGTCCAGGCTGTCGGAATTGCAGGCACTGCCGGTGGATGCGCAGATATTATGCATATCCAGATCCAGCAGAATGGTCTCCCCTTCCAGGCCGGGGAAGCTGATGTTCACATTGCCGGGCAGACGGGGGCTGCGGGCACCGTTCAGGCGGGCTTCCGGGATGTTCTTCAGCACCCGGTCAATGACATAATCCCGCAGCTGGGTCTCGTGGGCCATACGGGCGTCCAGATCGGCCACAGCCAGCTCCAGCGCCTTGCCCATACCGGCAATGCCAGCCACGTTCTCCGTGCCGGCACGATGGCGGGCCTCCTGGCTGCCGCCGTCCAGCAGATTCTGGGGCCATACGCCCTTGCGGCAGTACAGCGCACCCACACCCTTGGGGCCGTTGAACTTATGGGCGCTCATGGACAGCATATCCACGCCCAGCTCCTGTACGTCCACCGGGATGGCACCCACTGCCTGCACAGCGTCGGTATGCATCCAGATGCCGTGCTTATGGGCCACAGCCGCGATCTCCTTGATGGGCTGGATGGTGCCGATCTCGTTGTTGGCCATCATCACGCTGATCAGCGCAGTGTCCGGCCGGATAGCAGCCTCCACATCCTCAGGGCGGACAAAGCCCTCCGGCGTGACCGGCAGATAGGTGACCTCAAAGCCCATCCGCTCCAGGCTGCGCATGCTGTGCATGATCGCATGGTGCTCAAAGGCACTGGTGATCAGGTGGCGCTTATTCTGGCGGGCCTTGGTAAAAGCAGTGCCCTTCACAGCCCAGTTATCGGCCTCGGTGCCGCAGCCGGTGAAGAAGATCTCCGCCGGAGAAGCGTTGATGGCCTTTGCCACCTGCGCACGGGCAGTATCCAGCAGCTCCTTGGCTTCATAGCCCACACTGTAATGGCTGCTGGGGTTGCCGCAGGCACCGCTCAGGGCCTGCACCATCACTTCCAGCGCCTCGGGGGCGCAAGCCGTCGTAGCGGCGTTATCCAAATAAATGACCTTATCTTCCATAGGACTCGATCCTTTCATCCAATACAAACCGGGGCGGCGGCATTGCCCGCCTTTTCTTTAGAGAAGTCAAGAAAAGGGGGTGCTGGTCCTGCTGCCGGGAAGGTCCCTCAGCGGCAGGGTCTCTTTTGACGCACCATACTGCGCAAAGCTTCCAGCGCCATGCTCCGGATCGATCTTTTCAGGCTTGGGGACGCTCCCGGCAGATGGTGAAACACCAGCCGGGGGCTGTCCCCAGATAGTTATACCCCATAATCCCCACTGTGTCAATAGGAATTGGGAATTCCCCGCCGAAATGTGACCGCGTCACCGTTTGCCGCGGCCCAGCATCCGGCCCAGGACCACCTTCCAGCGGGGGTAGCCCCAGCGCGCATCCTCCGAAAAATCGTCCGCCAGCTTCCAGGGGAAGATCCCGTCGTCAAAATACAGACTGCCCGCTTCATCCACACGGGTCAATTTTTTAGGCAGATATTCCTCATCGTAATAGCTTTTGCGGCGGTCCGGCAGCGCCCAGTGCAGCGTACCGTCCGGGTCCATCCCTTCGGCCCAGACACCAAACACAAAGGTCGCCGCCTCGCCATAGCAGTGCTGCTCAAAGCGGATGCGGCCATCGTAATAAAACTTGACCACCTCCAGGGTGCCGGACTCCTTTTTGCCGTCCCGTCCCAGAGTGGGGCGGTAGTCCTGCTGGTAGCGGCAGCCGCAATGACGGCCCGCAAACTCCTTTGGCTGATAGGGCATACGTTTTTCTTCCTTTCCTGTTTATAGAGTATGGCGCAAAGGCCGCTGCTCAAAACACGCCGTTGAAATCCCCCTCGATCTCATAAGGCCAGCGCAGGATGCCCCCCAGATCGTACAGATGCTCATAGCCCATCTGCTCCAGCAGGCGCACCGCCTCGGCACTGCGCCGGCCCGTGCGGCAGTAGACCAGCCACACGGCCTGCGGGTCCGGCAGAAGCTGCGCTGCCTTGGCCGTCACCTGGCCCAGGGGCAGCAATACAGCCCCAGGGATATGCCCCATCTCGTACTCGTCCGGCTCCCGCACATCCACAGCCTGGGCCTTGCCTGCATCCAGCAGGCGGATGGCCTGGACCGGGTCGATCCGTTCACTCATATCGTCCACTCTCCCTCTGTTCAATTCTCTTTCCATCTTATGATAGCAGACCTTTTTGGGTTGCACAAGAGTTTTCCCTTTGCAAACGGGCCGCTGCGTGCTATACTACATTTGACCCAAAAATCGGCCCCGGGCCATGCAAGGGAGGATGCAAGGATGAAATTTTCCACAAAAAGCCGTTATGCTCTGCGGCTGATGGCGGAGCTGGCCCGGTATGCCCCGGGGACCACCGTCTCTTTGAAAGAGATCAGCGAGCGCCAGCAGCTCAGCTTGAAATATCTGGAGCAGATCGTCACCCCTCTGGCCCGGGAAGGTCTGGTCAAAAGCGAGCGGGGCAGCCAGGGCGGCTACCGGCTCACCAAGCCTGCCGACCAGTATACCGCCGGGGAGATCCTGCGCACCATCGAGGGCAGCGTAGCCCCCATCCCCTGCCTGGGCAGCCAGACCAACGAATGTCCGCTGTCGGAGCAGTGTTTCACCCTGCCCTTTTGGGCGGGGCTGGACGAGGTGATCAACCAGTATATCGACAGCGTGACCCTGGACCAGCTGGCCCAGGACCTGCCGCCCCTGGATGTGCCTGCCAAGGACAGCTGCTGCGGCTGCACCGCCAAAAACTAAAAACCACGCAAAAAGTGCTTGACATTTCTGCCAGCGTCTTGTATAATAAGCAAGCACTCAGCGGAGTGCAGCACCATATAGGGGTATAGCTCAGCTGGTAGAGCAGCGGTCTCCAAAACCGCGTGCCGTGAGTTCGAAACTTACTACCCCTGCCATAGCGCACAGCAGATCTGCTGTGCGCTTTGTTTTTGTCTTTCCATCTGTCAGCGGCGGCGCAAAAAACTTTCTGGTTTTTTCAAATTTCCTCTTGACAAGCCGGGGTCAGATGCGTATAATAGAGCCTGTTCGACAGCACAGAGCGATCATGGCCCGGTAGCTCAGTTGGTTAGAGCACCAGCCTGTCACGCTGGGGGTCGTCGGTTCGAGCCCGATCCGGGTCGCCATTTGCTGCTATAGCTCAGTTGGTAGAGCGCATCCTTGGTAAGGATGAGGTCTCCAGTTCGAATCTGGATAGCAGCTCCATTCAAAAGCCCTTGGCCTATGGCCAGGGGCTTTTCTCGTTTCCTTGCATCGCCTCCCGCTGTCACAGACTTTGCTGTATTCAAAAAGCCCCTCAGCTTTTGGCTGAGGGGCTTTTGTTCTGTCTGCGGTTACGGCAGCAGGATCAGCTCACAGGTACACTCTGCAAAGCTGGACTGCAGCGCCTGGTTTGCCTGGTGGAGCGCCGCTTTCAGGTCCGGGACTGCCAGCGCGTCGCCCTCCACACGGAAATACACCGCCACCCAGAGGTGACGTCCGGTCTTGGTCACGTCGTAGAATACCGGCTCAAACTGATACTGCCGCAGGATGGGGGCGCACTGCTCCTTGATCTGCGCCATGCAGCACTGCTCCGGCGAGAAAAGGAACAGCTCCCGGATCGCACTCCACAGCACTTTGATGCTCTCCGGCAGCATAAACACCATCACCAGCACAGCCACAATCTGGTCAAAATACGGCACGATGAGGGCAAGCGGTGTCCGCTCCAGATAGCGGGACGCAAAAAAGGCTGCCGCCATGCCCAGACTGTACAGGATATCCAGCCGCCAGCCCAGCAGCTCCGCATCAATGGTGGGAGAAGTCAGGTTCCGGCTGAGGCGCTTCATCACCAAAAAGATCACAAGACTGGCGATGCCCAACACGCACTGGAACTCCGCCACCAGGTCATGATCCACCCGGTTGCCGCCGGACAGTACCGACTCGATAACACCAGCTGATACGCCCATCGTCACCGACAGCATCATAACACCTTTGATGATGACGAACACCGACTCTACCTGAAAATACCCATACGGATGCTTTTCCGATACTGGTTTGTGGAACAGCGGCGTCAGGAAGATCAGCAGTGCAATAAACACCAGCTCCGACAGGTCGTATACCGCATCGGTCAGCGCCGACTGCGAGCGGCTGTAGATCGCAAAAATGAACTCCGCAACGGCGAATGCAAGGCCGGAGAGAAAGGAGATCATCAGGATCTGTTTTTCACGTTTTTCGGTCATGGGTCAAAAACCCCCTCCTTATATGTGGCTGTTCAAGCCCATGATAGCACAAACCCCCTCACAGAAAAAGGACGGATTTTAACTCCGCTCCCGGCGGGTGTTCAGCTCTGCTGCTGTTCCGGCGGCAGCAGCCGCAGGCCCTGCGGCTCCAGCCGATAGACGTCGGTACACACCTGCGCCAGGTACAGCCGGTCGTGGGAGACGGACAGGATCGCCCCCGGAAAAGCTGCCAGCATCTCCCGCACCACCGGCCCGGTCAGCGGCGAGAGGCTGCGGGTCGGCTCGTCCAGCAGCAGCACATTGGCCCCGCTGTACGTCAGCCAGAGCAGCAGCAGCTTACTGCGCTGCCCGCCAGACAAGCGCAGCACCGGACGCTCCATCTCCTCCGGGGTGAATTTCAGGCAGCCCAGCAGGGTGCGGGCGGTCTCTGTTTCCTCTTTGCGTCCGCTGGGCGCCAAAAACTCCACCGGGGTCTTTTCCGCTGGCAGCAGCTCGCTGCTGTCCTGGGGCAGGTATGCCGCCCGGATGCCGGGGCGCTGCTCCAGCGCCTGCCGGATGCAGGCCAGCAGCGTGGACTTGCCCGCTCCATTTCGGCCGGTCAGACCGATCTTCCGGGGCCCCTGCACCCGCATCCGGATATCCTGCGCCAACAGGCGGCTGCCGTCCGGGGTCATGAGCCTGGGCAGCTCCAGTTCCAGCACCAGCTTGCCCGCCGGCAGGGGCGGCACATCCCGAAAAAACAGCTGGATGGCCTCCTCCCTCTCCGGCATGGAGGTGCGCCGAGCCTGCTCCCGTTCATACCGGTGCTCCAGCGCTTTTACCGCCTGCATCTTCTTTTTCAACAAATAGCCGCCGTGGGGGTCCTGCCGGGAGATGCTGCCAAGCTGATGCTCCACCTTTTGCTGGATACGGCGTAGTTTTTCCTCCTGCTGGGCAGCGGCCCGCTGTTCACTGCGGGCAATCCGTCCCTGACGCTCCTGCTGCGCTTCCCGCCAGGCACAGTAATCCCCATATCCCATAGCAAGGGTGGTGGCCTGACAGCTGGTCTTGCGGCGCAGCTGCTCCAGATGGATGATCTTGTTTGCCACCCGTTCCAGCAATGTCTCGTCATGGGAGACGAACAGCAAGGTCCCCTCCCACCGGCACAGAAATTCTTCTAACCAGCGCAGGGTCTCGCCGTCCAGGTCATTGGACGGCTCATCCAGCAGAAGCAGGGTGGGCTGCGCCAGCAGCAGGCGCAGCAGCTGAGCCTTGATCTTTTCCCCGCCGGAGAGACTGCCCAGCAGCCGGGTCTCGTAATAAATGGCGGGGTCCAGCCCCAGCTGGGCGGCCTGCCGAGCCAGCTCCTTGGGGGAATCGTCCCAAAACATCGGCTCCTGGCAGAAAAATTCATAGATCGTCTGCTGTGCCTGATCCTGCGGCAGGCTTTGGGGCAGATACCCCACCCGCTCCCCGGTCAGCACCCGCTGTCCTTCGGCTTCGGCATAAGGGGCGATGCACTCCGGCGCAGCCAGCCATTGCAGCAGGGTGGACTTTCCGTTGCCCTCCTCTCCGATCAGGGCAGCCTTGTCACCGGGGTTCAGTGTCAGAGCAAAATCCTCCAGCAGCACCCGCAGATCTTTTTTATGCCGGATGGTAAGATGTTGGATTTGCAGCATAATGGGTCCCTCCTTTGCAGCGCAGCAAACCTGCGCCGCTCGTCAGGGGACAAAAAAGGCCTGCCTCCGTTACCGGGGCAGGCACTGGACCGCAGGCAAAAAAGCTCCTATGCCCAAAAGGGCAGAGAAGTCCTCCATGTGCTGTCCCGCTCTGATCCGCAGCAACGGCAAGCCAGTCCGCAGACGGCATCCCGTCAGCAGGGTCTTGTCCCGTTTCAAGTTCGGTCAGAGTTTCAGATGCGCATGGAAGTTCCTTTCTACAACAAAGCTGGGCTATTTTGTATTATTGCAGCGGATTATAACACAGAGTTTCCGGCTTGTCAAGCCAAAGCCGGTTCACTCCACCTCGGTAATGGTGATCTCCTCTTCCTCCTGTGCAGGGTCAGCCGCCATCTCCCAGGCAGGCTCCACGGGGGTGCCGTCCTCGGCATACGTCTTTACCTCTCCGTTGTAGCTGCCGTTTTTCAGCTCTGCTTCCAGCTGCAGCTGTCCATTTGGGTAATAGAGCTTATACGGCCCTTCCGGGACGCCATCGACATAATTCATCTCGATCTGCAGCTGGCGGACCCCCACTGGGTAATACTGCCGGGCCGGGCCGTTCAAAAGCCCTTCCCGGAAGGTCTGCTCTGCCATCACCTGGCCCGTCTCCGGGTAATAGTGCAGCCACTCGCCCTCCTGCAGGCCATTCTGGCACAGGCCCTCCATCACCATGCGGCCGGTCTCCGGGTCAAACTGCCGGGTCAGACCATGGCGCAGGCCGTTTTCAAACCAGGCATGATCCACCAGCACCCCGGCTTCGGTATACAAGGTAAACAAGCCATTCTGCTGGCCGTCCTTCCAGCGGCCGGTCTCCTTGACCGCACCATTTGTATAGACCACATCCGGGCCGTCCAGCACGCCGTCCCGGTAGGTGTAAATATACAGAGAGTTTTCTGTGCGGGTACGCATCCGGCCTGTAAAGGGCTTATCGTCCCGCTGGCGCAGCAGCAGGCCGTCCTGGGTGTAGCAGCTGTCCTCCTCCGCTGCAGGCAGGTAACGGTACAGTACGGGGAGATTCTGCCAATAAAAGAGCCCGGCCGCCAGCGCCAGCAGCAGCACCTTGCTTGCCGCCGACAAGACCCGCCCTGCCGTGCCCAGCCCGGCAAACAGCCCACGGCTCAGCCAGCATGTCACCAGAAAGAGCCCCAGCCCGATGCCCAGCAGCACTGCGCCCCGCAGCAGCTGCGAAGCGGAGTTTGCATCCTCGATGCAGGCCGGTGCATCCGGCAGATAGCGCACCTGCACCGCATCCCCCTCTTGGTAGAGATCAGGCTCCCAGGCCCTTGGCCCAGGCCAGGGTTCCGGCAGCCGGGCTTCTATATACTGCCCGGACTCGGTCCTAAACGCCGCCACCGCAAAACTGGTGTAGCCCGCCCGGGGCTGTACCCGATGGGGGTTGGCCTGGTGCAGCTGGCTGACGATGCGCACCACCTGACCCGATGCCTGCTGCCCCTGCACCCGCAGCCGTACAGAGCCCCACAGCGCAAACGCCCCCTGCAGTGTTAGCCAGAGCGCCAAGCCGGTAAACTGCAGCGAGAACCAAAACAGCAGAATGGTCATAAGCTTGCTCCCCTTGGGGCGGTCCTCCGCCTGTTCTTCCCCTCCGGCATCTGCCGATGCAGCCGCAGCGGTGCTTTGGGGGCGGGCGCCCCGCACCGCATCTTCCAGCACAGACAGCCGCTGCTGCCAGTCCGCCCAGCTGCCCTCCTGCTGCCACTGCCTGACCAGCATCCGGGGCCTGCCTTGGATCACCCCCTGCCGCAATGCCGCCAGTGCCGCGGCTACCTCCTGCTGAGAAGCTGCGTCCAGCGTAAAACTGCGCACCCTCCGCAGCGCTTCCGGCGGACCGCTGAGGCCGCCTGTCTGCTGGAACTGCTCAAACAATTCCGCCAGCACCAGATAGACCCCGTCGAAATAATCCGCATTCTGCGGTTCATCCTCCAGGCAGCTTGTCTTTCGGCAGAGAGCCAGCAGCCCCTGCATCGTCCAGTCGGGGTTTGTTTCTGCCTGGGCCGCCAGCACCTCCATCAAGGTGTCCAGCAGCAGATCGTCGGCATGGTCCTGCGTATCAATATAGTAGGTCATAGGCGTGTCTCCGTAAGTGATAGATGGGCACGGAATGGCACAAAAGCCACAAAACAACGGCAGCCAGCCATTGTTTTTTGTTTATAATAGCACGACTTCCCGGCATTGAAAAGAGTTTTTCCATAATTCCGTCCCCGTCAGACACCCCGCCCTTCCTTATAGGAAAGGGTATTCACACCATGTTTACACTATGTTACATTCTTCGTTATATTTTTGGCAAAATGCCAAAAATAAGGGTTTTCTTTCGGATAGGATGCCGATTGATTTCTGTTCCCGGTTGCTCTATAATCAAAATACAGGAACTTTCGTCCTGCATTCCTTTTGGGGCGGTGTGCACCTTTTGGCAGTGTTTGCCGGGGCGGACGTATCTCCCGGGGGATGCAGCGGTAATTATAGGAGGTATACGCCAATGGCTCGTTTTACTCTTCCCCGCGATCTGTACCACGGCAAGGGCTCTCTGGAGGCCCTGAAGTCCTTCACCGGCAAAAAGGCTATGATCTGTGTGGGCGGCGGCTCCATGAAGCGCTTCGGCTTCTTGGATCGTGCTGTTTCCTACCTGAAGGAAGCCGGCATGGAGGTCGAACTGTTTGAAGGCATCGAGCCGGATCCCTCTGTGGAGACCGTCATGCGCGGTGCTGACGCCATGCTGAAGTTCGAGCCGGACTGGATCATCGCCATGGGCGGTGGCTCCCCCATCGACGCTGCAAAGGCTATGTGGATCAAGTACGAGTACCCCGACATCACCTTTGAGGATATGTGCAAGGTATTCGGCATCCCGCCGCTGCGCCGCAAGGCTCACTTCTGCGCGATCTCTTCCACCTCCGGCACCGCTACCGAGGTGACCGCTTTCTCCATCATCACCGACTACCAGAAGGGCATCAAGTACCCCATCGCTGACTTTGAGATCACCCCCGATGTGGCCATCGTGGACCCCGACCTGGCAGAGACCATGCCCCAGAAGCTGGTCGCTCACACCGGTATGGACGCCATGACCCACGCCATCGAGGCTTATGTTTCCACCGCTCACTGTGACTACACCGATCCTCTGGCCGTCTTTGCGATCCGCATGATCCAGAGCGACCTGGTGGACAGCTACAACGGCGACATGAGCAAGCGTGACGCAATGCACAACGCACAGTGCCTGGCCGGTATGGCATTCTCCAACGCACTGCTGGGCATCGTGCACTCCATGGCCCACAAGACCGGCGCTGCCTTTGCTGACTACGGCGCACACATCGTCCACGGCGCTGCCAACGCTATGTACCTGCCCAAGGTCATCGCTTTCAACGCCAAGGACCCCGAGGCTAAGAAGCGCTACGGCGTGATCGCCGACGAAATGAAGCTGGGCGGCACCAACGATGACGAGAAGGTCCGTCTGCTGATCGACTACCTGCGCGGCATGAACGACGCACTGAATATCCCCCACTGCATCGGCCACTACGGCCCGGATTCTTACCCGGCCGAGCAGGGCTTTGTGCCGGAGGAAGTGTTCCTGGAGCGTCTGCCTGAGATCGCCAAGAACGCCATCGCAGACGCCTGCACCGGCTCCAACCCCCGTCAGCCCAGCCAGGAGGAGATGGAGAAGCTGCTCAAGTGCTGCTACTACGACACCGAGGTGGATTTCTAAGCTGCCTTTGTCCGTAACGCAATAACATCAAAGGGATGCGGGCTGCCCCATACGCCGACCTGGCGCGGGGCAGCCCGCTTTTTGTTTTTTGAACAGGAGCCATTATGGAACTACAGACCCTTACCCCGCACATCCGCTATCTGCCCCACGACCCCCAGCGGGACCGACCCATGCTGGCCTGCATCCAAGGCCAGCGGCATACCCTGGCCATCGATGCCGGATACTCGGCCGCCCATGTGCAGGACTTTTACACCGCGCTGACCCGCCAGGGGCATCCTCTGCCGGATCTCACTGTGCTGACCCATTGGCACTACGACCACACCTTTGGCCTGCACGCAGCGCAGGGGTTGTCCATCGCCCACCAGCGCACCAATGAATTTTTGCGCCAGCAGCAGCGCCTTGCCCAAAGCGGCCCTTATATGGAGCAGCTGAAAGCCGAGGACCCCCACTTCCAGCTGGAATACGCCGGACAGGATACCCTGCACATCCAGCTGGCCGAGCTGACCTTTACCAATATGCTGACCTTAGACCTGGGGCAGCTTACGGCCCGGATCTTTCATACCGTGTCCCCTCATTCGGAGGACAGCACCTGTATCTATATCCCGGAAGAAAAGATTCTGTTTTTAGGGGATGCCACCAGCGAGGACTTTTTCAACAATGGTTATATGGACCGTGCAAAACTCGCCCGGCTGATCGACACCATCCGGGCCACCGACTGTGCCCTGTGCGTATTGAGCCACTGCGAACCGCTGCCCAAAGCCGACCTGCTGGCCTATCTGGAGAGCCTGTGAGGAAAGGCAGTCCCTGTACACGCAAAAAAGCCCCCGGCCATAGGCCGGGGGCTTTTTGAATGGAACAAAGTCCATTCCGATGTGGAGCTGCTATCCAGATTCGAACTGGAGACCTCATCCTTACCAAGGATGCGCTCTACCAACTGAGCTATAGCAGCACACTCACAGCTCAATTATTATACCACAGTTCTCCGGATTTTGCAAGGAGTTTCTGAAAAAAAGTTTGTCCTTTTGCAAAAAAAGCAGCCAAAACACAAAAAGGGACGCCACAGCGGGCGTCCCTTGCAGGATATTTTGTTGTTCTGGGGGCAAGATCACTCGATCAGGCCGTTGAGCAGTGCCAGGCACTTGCGGCTGTGCAGCTTGCGGATCGCCTTCGCCTCGATCTGACGCACACGCTCACGGGTAACGCCAAAATCCCGGCCCACCTCTTCCAGCGTGCGGGGGCGGCCATCGTCCAGACCAAAGCGCAGACGGATGACCTTCTCCTCACGAGGGGTCAGGCTCTTGAGGGCCAGATTGATCTGCTGTGCCACCATTGCGCGGTCTGCTGCCTTGCCGGGGGCTTCGGCGTTCTCGTCCGCCACAAAGTCGCCCAGGGAGGAGTCCTCCTCCTCACCCACGGGGCTTTCCAGGCTGGCAGGCTCCTGCGCCATGCGCTGGATCTCCCGCACGCGCTCCACGCTCATGTCCATAGCCTTTGCCAGTTCTTCCGGCGTAGGCTCGTGGCCGTTCTGATACACCAGCTGGTTGGTCGCCTGGCGCATCCGGTTGATGGTCTCCACCATATGCACCGGGATGCGGATGGTGCGGGCCTGATCCGCAATGGCGCGGGTAATGGCCTGACGGATCCACCAGGTTGCATAGGTAGAGAAGCGGAATCCGCGGTCGCAGTCAAACTTTTCTGCCGCCTTGATCAGGCCGATGTTGCCCTCCTGGATCAGGTCCAGGAATGCCAGGTTGTGGCCCACATGCTTTTTGGCGATGGATACCACCAGACGCAGGTTGGCCTCGCTGAGGCTGCGGCGGGCGTTCAGACCATCGCGGCGGGCACGGAGCAGCTCCTCCCGGCGCTCATCGCTCAGGGGGCCGTTTTCCACTTCCTCCAGCGCTTCCTTCTCGGCTGCCTTTTCATCGGCATCCTCGGCGGGCTTTTCAGCCTCCTCGTCCATATCCTCGTTGTAGCTGCGGCTGTTCTCGTCCTCCTCAAAGGAGAAGCGGGCGCTGTTCTTTTTAATGTACTCGGTGCCGCCATAGCGTGCCCGGTCTGCCTGAAGGATATGCGCAGCCTCAGCGCCAGCATGGATGCGGCGGCTCAGCTCCACCTCCTGCTCTGCGCTCAGCAGCGGGATCTGGCCGATCTGCTTGAGGTAGTTCTTCACGGGGTCATCCAGCAGCTCATCCATAGCCGCCTTCAGGTCCGCAGGGTTCTCCTCCGGTTCGTCGCTGTCCTCATCTCCCAGGCCCAGGTCTGCATCCGCATTGCTCTCTGCATTCTCCACCTCGGCCAGGATGCCGTCCACATCCAGCCCAGCATCGACGTCGACATCGTCCAGCACCTTAACGCCCCGCTCTTCCAGGAGGGTATACAGGGTCTCCAGATCCATCCGGCACTGAGCCGCCAGAGCCTTTGCCTCCTGTGCAGACAGGGTGCCTTCTCCCTTCGTCAGCAGTTCTTTTAAAGTCATGCCCATTTCGCACTCTCCTTTTCACTCCGTAGGCCGCGCCTGGTCAAATCACCAGACCGCCGTTCACCCCGAACACCTGTCCAGTGATGTATCCGGCGTCCTCCCCGGCCAAAAATACCAGCAGCCGTGCCACCTCGGCCGGGCTGCCCAGGCGGCCCACCGGTGTCTCCTCGGCAAGAGCTGCCTTATCCTCGGCGGTAAATGCCGCCATCATATCGGTGTCGATCACGCCCGGAGCCACACAGTTCACTGTGATGCCGCTGGGGCCTTCCTCTTTTGCCAGCGCCTTGGTCAGGCCGATCAGCCCTGCCTTGGCCGCAGAGTAATGCACCTCGCAGCTGCCGCCGGTCTGTCCCCACATACTGCTCACCGTCAGGATCCGGCCTGCCTTGCGGCGGATCATCCCCGGAAGCGCCAGCTGGCACAGGTGGAATGCACCGGACAGATTCACGTCCAGCATCCGCTGCCACTCAGCGGGGGTGATATCGGTAAACAGTTTCTGCTGGGCAATGCCCGCATTGCAGACCAGCACATCCACCCGTCCCAGCGCCTGCTGTGCCTGCGCAAAAGCCGCCTCACAGCTGGCCCGGCTGCCCACGTCGCACTGGAACGCCCGGCAGCCGGGAAGCTCGGCTTCCAGCTGGGCAGCATCCTCTGCATGGGTATGGTACAGCACCGCCACCCGGTAGCCCGCAGCATAAAACGCCCGGGCAGCCGCTGCGCCGATGCCCCGGTCTCCGCCGGAGATCAGCACGCCCTGCCCGTTCTCCGCAGGCCGCTGCACTTCTGGGTGGGGATCTTCTGCCGGGGACGTCTCCTGCTGCGGCCGGGGGGCGGGTTCCGCCTCCGGCTCCGGCACAGGTTCCGGCTGTGGGTCTGGTGTGTCCGGCTGAAGGCCGGACAGGTCAAAGGTCAGCTCAAATTCATCTTCGTACAAGAGCGGTCGCCTCCTGTCCCATATTCTCCGCCCCGCAGTCGATGCCCTGCCAGGCGGTGGGCCGCACCCCTTCCGGCGGCGGCACGGCGCTCCCATCCACACACCCGGACAAGGCCGGTAACTATGGGCGCGGCCGCCGAAAATACGAGGGGTTTCGACAAATAGCCATTTAATAATATACCACAATCCAGCCCCAAAAGTAAAGCCGAAACCATATTTTTGTACGCAGTTGTTTTATTTTTTAGTATCCAGGGGTGCGGAACACCCCCTCCCCGACGCTGTCCCCTGCCCGGTGCCCGCAAAAAAGCAGCCTGTGCGGATGCACAGGCCATGCCGGATACTTGTTTGGTCCTCTTTTGCGCAAAAAAGCAGAGGGTTCACTCTCTTACCGGGGGCTTCCACCGGGGGCGGGAGGCTCTCTGCTCCCGGAGGCGTACAAAGAACGCCTGCAGCAGTGCCTGCGCCTCCTCTGCCCGGAGCCCCTGCTCCACCACCGGGTGATGGTTGAACGGCAGCGCAAACAGGTCGGTCACCGACCCGCAGCACCCCGCTTTTGCGTCCACTGCACCATATACCACCCGCCGGATCCGGCTGTTCAGGATGGCGCCGCTGCACATAGGGCAGGGTTCCAGGGTAACAAACAGCTCGCACTCCCACAGCCGCCACCCGCCCAATGCTTTGCAGGCCGCATCAATGGCCAGCAGCTCCGCATGATGCAGGGCATTTTTCTCAGTCTCCCGTGTATTATGCGCAGCAGCGATCACCTGTCCGTGGCGGGCCACCACCGCCCCCACCGGCACCTCCCCCAGCTGGGCAGCCTGCGCAGCCTGTTCCAGCGCCAGGCCCATCAATTCGTAGTCGGTCATATCGGTCTCTCCCTTTTACTTCTGCAAACAAAACACGATGCAGTTATTCAGCCCATGCAGCAGCACACCGGGCCAGATGCTTCCGGTCCGGCGGCGCAGCCAGCCCAGCCCCAGGCCAAACCCCAGGCTATACAGCCCGGCCGCTCCCGTGCCATGGGCCGCCGCAAACAGCACCGCCTGCATCCCCACGCTCCACCTGCCCAAGGGGGCGGCAAGCCCCTGCACAGCCCCCCGGAAAACCAGCTCCTCACACAGCGCCGCAATGGGACACAAACGCAGCCAGGCCAGCACCCGCCCCGCTCCGCCGGACAAAAGCAGCGCCCCCTGCACCGGGCCCTCAGCCAAACAAGACCCCAGCGCCAGTACAAAACAGAACACCACCGGCGCCAGGCCGCCTGTGCCGGGCCGCACCAGGCCAAGACCCGCCCGGTCCAAGCCTGCTGCCCGGGCCGCCGCCACAGCCGCCGCTGTCTGCACCAAGACCGTTCCGGACTGCCAGAGCCAGGCAGCAGCTGTTCCGTTGGCAGCAGACGCCCCGGAACAAAGCACACCCACGCCCAGCCACACAGCCGCTGTGCCCAGCGCTGCCAGAACGCTGCGCTCCTGCTGCATCTTCATCCCCGCCTTTCCTTTGCAAACGATGATACCACAGCACCGCCGCTCCGTGCAAGATGGCGGGCACAGAGAAGGCTGCCTCCAAATAAGAAAACATTGGTTCTGGCTGAGAGATTTGCCCCAGAGCACCCTGGAAAGGGCTTGGAAATACATCCAGTATTCCACGCGCCCTTTCCAGGGCACTCTGGGCACAAATCTCCGGGCCAGAACTGCTACGCACCCGCCGCCCGGCGATTTTGGGCTAGTGCAAGGAAAAGCAGCGCAGGCATCCTTGCTGGCTGGCAAGCTGCTTTGACGCAGCAATTGCACAAAATCGTCAGTCGGCGGGCAATGGTTTCTTATTCGGAGGCAGCCAAGGGGGTTTTCTGCATTTTCATACGCAGCTGCGCCCCCTGCGCCCAAAAATCCCCTTGAAAAATCACCTCAATATATTGACTTTTTCCATATCAGTCTGCTATACTATTTGTAGTTATGCGCAGTTTTTGCGCCTTCACCTGTTGCTTTATACCCATGGAGGTAACGATATGATCCGCATCCTTACGGACTCTGCGTCCGATATCCTGCCCGCCGAGGCCGCCCAGCTGGGGGTCTCTCTTGTTCCGCTGAACGTCACCTTTGAGGATGGCTCTGTGATCCGGGACGGCGTGGACCTGACCCCGTCCGAGTTCTACACCCGGATGGAGACCTGCCACCACCTGCCCATGACCAGCCAGCCCAGCCCGGAGCTGTTCGAGCGCTTCTTCCGGGAGGCTGACGAGGCCGGTGACATCGTGATCGGCATTTTCCTTTCCCACGAGCTGTCCGGCACCTACCAGTGCGCCAAGCTGGCCGCCGACATGGCCAACGTGGACAACGTCCGCTTTGTGGACAGCAGCACAGTCTGCCTGGGCGAGGCGCTGCTGGTGCATCTGGCCGCCAAACTGCGGGACGAGGGCCGCACCGCGGACCAGATCGTGGACGCGCTGGAGACGGCAAAACAGCACCTGCACCTGGTGGCTGCCATCGACAACCTGAAATACCTGCGCAAGGGCGGCCGCCTGCCCGCCGCTGCCGCCGTAGCCGGCGGGATGCTGGGCATCAAGCCCCTGATCTGCGTGCAGGATGGCAAGGTCGTCCTGGCTGGCAAGGCCCGGGGTCTGCCCGGCGCTTACGTTGCCCTGTTCAAAAAGATCGATGAGATGGGCGGCATCCACCCGGACTTTGCCCCCATGGCAGGCTACACTGTCAGCCCCCGGGAGATCCAGCCCATCCAGAACTATCTGTGCGAGAACCTTGGCGTCAACGACCCCATGGTGCGCCAGATCGGCTGCGTCATCGGCACCCACGCCGGGCCGGGCGCCTTTGGCCTGGCCTTCTTTGACAAGGAGCTGGACCTGTCTGCCCAGAATTGATCCCCGACCATTGCAACCAAAAAAGCGGAGAGCTGCTGTGCTCTCCGCTTTTTGTTTTATTCGGTGCTCTGTTCCAGCAGCTCCAGCAGCTGATCCGGCCGCATGGAGAGGATCGCTCCGTCTGCGCTGCCGGTGACGGTATCCGCCAGAGACTGTTTTGCCTGCTGCATCTCCAGGATCTTTTCCTCAATGGTGTCCTGAGCGATCAGCTTATACACCTGCACCGGGTTATTCTGCCCAATGCGGTAGGCACGGTCGGTGGCCTGGTTCTGGGCCGCCTGGTTCCACCAGGGATCATAGTGGATCACGATATCCGCTGCGGTCAGGTTCAGGCCAGTGCCGCCAGCCCGCAGCGAGATCAGAAACACATCTGCCTCCCCGCCATTGAAGCGGCGCACCAGCTCTGCCCGTACCGGCTTTGGGGTGGAGCCTTGCAGCGTAAAGTGCCGCAGGCCCGCTTCATCCAAGCGGCTGGCCAGAAGCTCCAGCATGGAGGTGAACTGGCTGAACAGCAGGATGCGGTGTCCCCCCTCCACCGCAGACTGCACCAGCTCCATGCAGGCTTCCAGCTTGGCGCTGCCTCCGGCCCAGTCCTCGGTCACCAAGCGGGGGTCGCAGCACAGCTCCCGCAGCCGGGTCAGCACCGCAAACACCGCCATCCGATCCTCCGGTTTGGCCGCCCGGAGCTTGTCCTTGGAGTCCAGCACCGCCGCCAGGTACAGCCGGCGCTGCTGCTCCTCCATCTCCACACGGCAGACCGTCTCGGTCTTGGGGGGCAGCTCCCGCAGCACCTCCGACTTCATCCGCCGCAGGATAAAGGGGCTGGTCAGCAGGTTCAGCCGCCGAGCAGCCTCCTTGTCCTCCTGCTGAAGGATGGGCTTTTCAAACCGGTTGCAAAAGCTCATATACGGGGGCAGATACCCCGGCATCAAAAAGGAGAAGATGCTCCACAGCTCTCCCAGGCGGTTTTCCACCGGGGTGCCGGTAAGGGCAAACCGCACCTGACTGCGCACCCGGCAAACCGCCTTATATTTTTGGGTGGTATGGTTCTTGATGGCCTGCGCTTCGTCCAGGATGCAGGCGTAAAAAGGCTGCTGGGCATACAAGGCCTCGTCCCGGCGCAGCAGCTCATATCCCGTCACCACCAGATCCGCCTCGGCCCATTGCTGGGCCAGCGCCGCCCGGTGTGCTGCGTCCCCATCCACCGCAATGCAGCGCAGCTGCGGGGTGAACTTCTCGCACTCCTGCGCCCAGTTCAGCACCAGCGATGCCGGACAGACGATGAGGCTGGGCAGGGTCTGCCCGCCTTCTTTCAGGGCCAGCAGATAGCTCAGCACCTGCAAGGTCTTGCCCAGGCCCATATCATCGGCCAGGATGCCCCCCATGCCGTAACCGTCCAGGGTACGCAGCCAGCGGTAGCCGTCCCGCTGGTACTTGCGCAGCACCCCCCGCAGGCTCTCCGGCGGGGCATAGTCGCTGTCCTTCACGGCATGGAAGCTGCGGCTGATCCGGCGGAATGCATCGTCCCGGGAAAAACGCACCCCCGGCCGGCCGCTCAATGCGCCATCCAGACTGGGGGCACGGTACAGCGGCAGCTGGGCATGCCCCTGGGCCAGCTTTGCGCCGGACAGTTCCAGGGTCTCGTCCAGCTCCTCCAGCACCTGCATGGAGTCGTCCAGCCGCAGCAGACTGCCGTCCCGCAGGCGATGGTAGCGCTTTTTCTGCCGCAGGCTCCGGATCAGCCCCCGCAGCTCGCTGACCGGGAACTCGCCCGTATCCACCTCCAGGTCCAGCACACTGCCATGCACCGATACCCCCACCGAAACCTTAGGCGGCGTCGCCTCCAGCCGCCGGAAAGCATCGCTGAGGTATACCTCGCCCATCGTCAGCAGCGCCGGGACCCCTTCGTCCAAAAAGCGGCAGACCGTCTCTTCATCGGCGGCGCCGTACTCCCGGCCGTCGGGTCCGTAGCCCTTTTCCAGAAAAGCGCTCAGCAGCCGCTGCGCCCGGCTCTCGGCCCGGCTGTCCCGCACCAAGTTCAGCGGGGCTGCGTCCTGGGTGACCTTGTCCTCTCCGTACAAAAATTCTGCGTGGGCACTCACCGTCCCCCCATGGGGCGAATCCAGGTAGAACTGCACCACCGGCTCCAGGGGGATCTGGTCCAGCAGCAGCCGCTCCGGGTCCTGGATCTGGACCCGGCGGCCCAACGCAGGCAGAACATAGCTGCAAAAATCCACCGCATCCCGTTTGGAGAAAAACAGCTCCTGCCCGCACAGCGCCCGCAGCGCCGGACCCAGACGGGCCGCCTCGGTCCGCTCCAGCTTCCAAAGGGTGGTCTCGTCAAATACATATGCCCCCTCCAAGCTGGGCGCCCAGCCCAGCACCGGACAGATCCCCACCTGTACGCCGCCCCGCCGGGGGGCAGCGGTCAGGGTCAGGGGCGGCATCCCCATCGCAAGGGTGTACCCGCCCACGACCCCCTCCGGGGCGCAAAGCTCCACCAGGCTGTCCATCGCTTCTCCGGACAGGAACACCCCTCCCGCAGGCAGCCCCTGGGGCAGACGGCCGGTCCTGGCTTCCATGCCCTGGCGGGCGCTCTGCTGGCGGCGCAGCAGGGTCAGGATCTGCTGTGCCCGGGGTTCAAAGGCGCTCCATTGGTGGACGAAGCACAGATTCTTGCTGTAACTCACCATCTGCCCCTGCTCCACAGCCTGCAGCAGCTCCGGGATGCTCTTGACCAGGTATCCCCGTCCCTCTCCATCCGATACCCGCAGCCGCAGCCACGGCTCCGAGCCGGAGAGAAGGGTCAGCTCTGGTTCCAGCCGGGCAAAGCCCTGGCGCTGAAGCGGCAGGGGGCTTTCCAGCTCCGCCAGCGCCTCCTGCTGATACACCTCCAGCAGCTGCCGGGCGGCCAGATCACTCTCCGGCTCGTCCTCGCGCCACTTTTTCCCGAACAGCATCGCCAGATTGTTGGTGTAGTTGCTGCCCTTGCCCACCTTGTCCCGCAGCAGCTGCTGCCGGCGCTGTTCCGCCGGGTCCTCCAGGGCGCCAGCCTTCTGCTGCTCCATCCGATGGGCCGCCAGCAGCAGTGCGCCAATGTGCTCGCAGCAGGGGCCGTCACCGTTTTCGTTCCGGGCACAGGGACAGCTGGCACTGACAAAGGTGCCGTTGGCCCGCAGCCAGCACTGCGCCCGGCAGCTCTGCCCGCCGCTGCGCACCAAAGCGCTGAGATGCCGCACCCCCCGGCCGCTGGTCTCTTCCTGCAGGTCCCGCACCTTGTCTTCCAACTTGCTGGCGTGGGCCAAGACCTCCTCCCCCAGCAGATAGCGGATCTCTTCTCGGTCCATGTCCCGTCCCCCTCTCGGTGTGTTTTCAAAAGCTCTATTGGTTAAGCATACCGCACCGCCGCCCCGGATGCAAGGGGAGACGGCAGATTTTTGATGGCAAAACATCGCAAGGCCGGACATTCCCTTATACAAAAAAGCGGCGGATGCAGCCGCATCCGCCGACAAAAAGCCATGATCAATCGTCAAACATCCCGGTGGACAGGTAACGGTCGCCGGTGTCCGGCAGCAGCGTCACGATGGTCTTGCCCCGATTTTCCGGGCGCTTGGCCAGCTCCACCGCCGCCCAAAGAGCCGCTCCGGAGGAGATGCCCACCAGCACGCCCTCGGTGCGGGCCATCAGCCGCCCGGCGGCAAACGCATCCTGATCTGTCACAGCCAGCAGCTCAGCATAGATGGCGGTATCCAGCACCTGCGGCACAAAATTTGCACCAATGCCCTGGATCTTATGGGGGCCCGCTGTCCCCTTGCTCAGCAGCGGAGATGCGGCAGGCTCCACACCCACGATGCGTACCGCCGGGTCCTGGCTTTTCAGGTAGCGTCCCACGCCCGTAATGGTGCCGCCGGTGCCCACGCCCGCCACAAACACATCCACATGGCCCTCGGTGTCCTGCCAGATCTCCGGGCCGGTGGTCTCAAAATGGGCTTGGGGGTTGGCAGGGTTTGTGAACTGTCCCGCCAGAAACGCCCCGGGGATCTGCTGCACCAGCTGCTGCGCCTTTTCCACTGCGCCGCTCATCCCCTTGCTTCCCTCGGTCAGCACCAGCTCAGCCCCGTAGGCCCGCATCAGCTGCCGGCGCTCCAGGCTCATGGTCTCCGGCATTACGATGACTACCCGGTAGCCACGGGCCGCAGCCACGGCTGCCAGGCCGATGCCGGTATTGCCGGAGGTAGGCTCCACGATCACCGACCCTTCCTTCAGCAGACCTTTCTGCTCGGCATCCCGGATCATGGACAGCGCCGCCCGGTCCTTGACCGACCCGGCGGGGTTCAGGTATTCCAGCTTTGCCAGCACCCGGGCATCCAGCCCCAGCTGCTGCTGGATGCGGCACAGCTCCAAAAGCGGCGTGCGGCCGATCATCTGGTCCATCGATGTATAGATCTTGCTCATAGGTTGATCCCCTCCCTATCTTATATTGTATCCGGCCGCCTCCGGCTGTATCCTGCCGTAAATTTTCACGGGCGGCCTCAAGGCGATTGTAATACGACAAACGGGGGTTGTCAATCTTTTTTAAGCGGGGCATCCGCTGCTGGCCTGCACAGAAAAAGCAGGTGTACCGTCAAGGCTGCCTCCAAATAAGAAAACATTGGTTCTGGCTGAGAGATTTGCCCCATAGCACCCTGGAAAGGGCTTGGAAATACATCCAGTATTCCACGCGCCCTTTCCAGGGCACTCTGGGCACAAATCTCCGGGCCAGAACTGCTACGCACCCGCCGCCCGGCGATTTTGGGCTAGTGCAAGGAAAAGCAGCGCAGGCATCCTTGCTGGCTGGCAAGCTGCTTTGACGCAGCAATTGCACAAAATCGTCAGTCGGCGGGCAATGGTTTCTTATTCGGAGGCAGCCAAGGCACACCTGCTTTTTTATGGAAGGGAGATGAAAAGATCAGAACTTGAACAGATCCAGGATCTTCTGCCACAGACGGGTAAAGAAGTTGCCCTCCTGCTGAACTGCCTGCTCCTGGGCAGCAGCCTCCGGCTCCGGAGCGGTCTCACCGGTCTTGTACAGGAACTTCACCTGGGTGATCGCGCCTTCCGGCTTGCCCGCAAAGCTGTCGTACTCTGCCAAGCGGCTGTCCATTGCCTCCAGCACGGTCTGCAAACGGGTGATCTGAGCTGTATCCAGCGAGCCGGTCAGCTTCGAGATGCCCTCATCATTGAACTGGTTCAGTCCATCGTCCAGCTGATGGGTGCCGCCGGACAGTGCATTGGCGCCCTCTGCCAGCTGCGATGCACCGGCAGACAGCTGCGCTGCGCCATCCTGTGCGGTATGAGCGCCCGCCGCAGCCTGCGCCACACCGTCGGCGTACTGGTCCACGCTGGATACGAACACCTGCAGCTGCGACAGGCTGTCCTTCAGGGCACGGACACTGGCGATATCCTCGCTGTTGGCCACCTGATAGGTCAGCTCCTCATGGATGGTCTGCTGGGCGGCGGGGTCGGTGGTCATGGACACCAGGCCGCAGAGCATGGAGGGGTCGTAGTTCTGCATCAGCAGCAGCGCCGCCGGCAGGTCATGGCTGGTCTTGGTCGCAGCCAGGTACAAAGCCAGATCCAGCTGGCTGGACTTGAAGTTGGGGGCCTGCTCCCAGATGGTGCGCACCATCTTTTTGCGCCCAGCCGCCAGGGTATGCTCCCCCATCTCCAGCACATGGTCAATGACCGAAGCGTAGTTCTCCCAGGTCATGGGCTGGTCGATCAGGCCGCCCTCCATCAGGGTGGAGTTGGCCGAGTTCAGCACGCCGTCCGCCACCTGGCGGGCACCGGCTTTCAGTGCGTCGTTGTTGGAAGTCAGGGTATCCAGGCCGCCGGTCAGCTGGCCCAGGCCGCCATTCAGCTGGGCAGCGCCCTCGTTCAAAGCGTTGGCACCGGCGGCCAGCTGAGCAGCGCCGTCCACCAGCTGGGATGCGCCATCCAGCAGCTGATCCATTGCGCTGTTGAGCTGCTGGATGCCGTCGGTCAGCTCTGTGATGCTGCCAAAGTCAAAGGTCCCCTCCTCCAGGGCATCTGCACTGGCGGCACAGGCCACCAGCACGTTGGGGGCGGTCAGGTTGGTCACGTCTGCTTCCAGGGTGACGGAGTCCTGCAAATAATCGTTCAGGCTGTCCATATCGGCGGGCAGCAGGCCATCCAGGGCTGCTTTGACGCCCGGCAGCGTGACAAATGCAGCCACCGAGTTTTTTGCAGCAGTCTCCAGCAGGCCATGCTCTGCCTGCAGGCCAGTAGCACCCTCGCCCAGGATAATGCCCACCGCTGCTACCAGCGGGGTGACGATGGTGCGCTGCTGGCCATCCACGGTCACGGTGCCGGTCTCGTGGTTTTCCAGCTGAACGGTGATGACCAGGTGTCCGCTCTTGCCCAGCAGCTGCTCCAGCGGAGCCGTCTGGCCGTCCAGCGTGTAGGTGATCTGTGCCGAGACCGGCAGAGCACGGTCGGTATCGCCGGTATAATACACATCGGTGTCATCGGTCTCCCAGCAGAGGTTTTCCCCCTCCTGGGTAAAGGTGGCCTCGGTCTGGGTATTCTGGATATTTTTCAGGGTGCTGCGGTCGGTCGTCCCCCGCAGGCCCCCATCCCGGTGCAGATGCTCGCTGATGGTGCGGCTGCGGATGCTGCCGTCTGCGTTCATCACTGCATACACCGTCTCCTCTTTGCGGAAAGAGTCCTCCGCAGCGGCAAAGGCAGGCAGAGCTGCGCTGGCTGCAATGGCCAGGGCCAGGGCTGCGCTGGCAAAACGAAGTGTTTTTTTCATAGTTCTTTCACTCCTTGTTGGTTGCTTGGGTGGATTGGGGAACCAGCCAGTGCAGGGTGGTGTGGCGGATCAGTGCGTCCAGCAGCTGCAAAACAGCGGGCAGCACCACCAGGATCACAGCCATGCTGACCAGTGCGCCGCGGGAGATCAGCAGGCAGATGCTGCGCAGCAGCTCCATCCGGCTGATGACCGCCACACCAGCGGTGGCGGCAAAGAAGGTCAGGCCGCTGGTCAGGATGCTTTGGCTGCAATGCTCCAGCGCCTGCTGTGCAGACTCCCGGGGGGTGCGGCCATAGCTGCGCTCCTCGTGGTAACGGGTGGTCATCAGGATCGAGTAGTCCACCGTAGCGCCCAGCTGGATGGTGCCGATCACGATGCTGGCAATGAAGGGCAGCGGGTTCCCGGTGAAGTACGGGATGCCCATATTGATGGCGATGGCCGCCTCAATGCTGGCGACCAGCAGCACCGGGATGGACAGGCTGCGGAAGGAGATCAGGATAATGACCAGCACCGCCAGGATGGACCAGACGTTGACGTTTGCAAAGTCCACATCGGCCACCTGGATCAGGTCATTGGTCATGGCGCCCTCGCCGGTGATCACTGCATCGGGGTCTGCTGCTTTGATCAGACTGTTCAGCTGATCCAGCTGGGTATCAATGGCTGCCGTGCCGGTCTTATAGGAGCTGTTTGCCAAAATCAGCTTGTAGCCGCCAGCCTGCACCAGCTGCAGCACGTCCTCCGGCAGCAGCTGGGTATCAAAGCCCGGCCCGGTAATGGCGTCCAGGCTCACCACCTGGGTGATGCCCTCCACCTGGTCGATGTCATCGCACAGGTCCGAGACCTTGGCGGCGCTCAGCGTCTCCGGCACCAGGATGAAGTGAGAGGTGGTCATACCAAAATCCTCTCCCAGTTTGTTGGTGCCCACGATGCCGGTCAGGTCCTGAGGTAGCGAGTCGAACAGGGTGTAGTACACCTCTGCCTTGCTCTGCGCCAGGGTAAAGGGAATCACGATGGCGATAAACACCGCCAGGATCGGCCCGGGATGGCGGGAAACAAAGTGGCTCAGCCGGGTCAGCTTGGGGATCACGGTGCGGTGCTTGTATTTCTCCACCGCCTTATCAAAGAACAGGATCAGGGAGGGCAGGATGACCACCGTGCAGATCACGCCCAGCGCCACGCCCTTGGCCATTACCAGGCCGATGTCCCGGCCCAGGGTCAGCCGCATAGCGCACAGCGCCAGGAAGCCGGCAATGGTGGTCAGACTGGATGCGGCAATGGAGGTCATGGTCTTGCAGATGGCGGAGACCATTGCCTCCTCGTTGGAGCTGCGCAGCTCCTTTTCTTCCTGGTAGCGATGCAGCAGGAAGATGGAGAAGTCCATGGTCACGCCCAGCTGCAGCACCGTGGCCAGCGCCTCGGTAATGTAGCTGATCTGCCCCAAAAAGATGTTGGTACCAAAGTTGTACGCAATGGGGAACAGAAGTCCGATCATAAACAGCAGCGGCGTGACCGTGCTTTCCAGCGAGAGGAACAGGACCGCCAGGCTGGCGCCCACTGCACATAAGATATACAGCGGCATCTCCTTATTGACCAGCGCCTTGGTGTCCTGCAGGATCACGCTCATGCCGCCAAAGAAGCAATCCTTGCGCAGCACCTTTTTGATCTGTGCCACGGCGTTCATGGTCTCCTCGCTGGCGCTGGAACCTTCAAACCGGACCAGCATCATGGTGGAGTCATTCTTGCCAAACAAAAACTGCTGTACGGAGGCCGGCAGCATCTCGGTGGGGATGCTGGGGTCGATCACATCGCTGAGCCAGAAAGCCTGCATGACGCCAGGCACCGCCTCGATGTCCTGTTTCATGGCCATCAGCTCCTGGGTGGGCAGGCCCTCCACCGTGATCATACCGGTGGAAGCCAGATGGAAATCATTTTCCAACGCGATCTCGCCCACCATGGAGTCCAGCTCCGGCGGAAGATAGGTTAGGATGTCGTAATTGATGCGGGTCGCGACCGCGCCAAGTGCAGAAGGGATCAGCAGCAGGACTGCCACTGTCAAAATCAGCTTGCGCAGGCGCACGATGCCCTGAGCGATCTTTTTCATGCAAACCCTCCAGTGTCAAAGTATTAGACTGGTTTTTGCCCCAAAACTGACCATAAGTCAGTTCTCTGGAACAAGGCTAATTATAGCCCTGCCACAGGGGAAGTCAAGGGAAAAGATGACCAAAAGTCAGTTTTTTTATCAAAGCAAACGGATTGTATAAAACCCACAGGTCATACTCTTGCGCCAGGGGCGATCCGCTGGTAGAATAATAAGCGCTGGTTCGCAGGAAGGGTCTGGCAGCAGCCAAACATCCTGTCGGCCAAAGATGATAAACGGGGGGCAAAAGCGCCCCGGAAGGGAGGCCCGGACCCATGGGTGCCGTGGAGGGCAAAAAACAGGAAAAGCGTCGCGCATTGATGCAGGCAGCATACGAGTTATTTTTGGAACGGGGGACAGACAAGACCAGCATTGAGCAGATCACCGGCCGGGCCAAGGTTGCCAAAGGGACCTTTTACCTGTATTTTGCGGATAAAGGGGTGCTGACCCAGGCTTTGCTGGGACGGCTGAGCTATCAGCTGCTGCGGGACGCCTGTCTGGCGCTGGAGCAGCAGCCCGGCGAGCGGGGCTATGCCGACAGCGTGATCTTTGTGATCGACCATATCATTGAGCGGCTGCGGAAGGACACCCTGATGCTGCGTTTTTTGGGGCGCAGCTTTGCATGGCCTGCGCTGGAACAACTGGAAGCCGACGGCGAGGAAGCGCCCCTGCTGCACCGTGTGCTGGGAGTTACCATGAAAAGCCCGGAAATGGCGGGACGCACCGCGCGGGAAGCCTACCAGCGCATCACCGCCCTGGGCAGTATGTGTATGTCGGTGTGTTACACCTGCATCCTGGAAGGCAAGCCCGAGGAGCTGGACGAGATGAAACCGGTGCTGTACGACATCATCCGCCGCGGATTATAACGGCGGCTACAGTGCGCTGCCGCCCCGTTTGGCGGCACCTGCTCCCGCCTGCTGTGCAGCCTTGGCAGCGTATGACCGGGAAAGGAGAAACTTTTTTGCCAAAACCCTTGCATTTGCGCAAAGAATGTGGTATCCTATTCTGGTCAACACTGCATATGGACGGTTAGCTCAGCTGGTAGAGCATCTGCTTGACGTGCAGGAGGTCATAGGTTCGAGTCCTATACCGTCCACCACAAAAATCCCTGGACAATAGTCCAGGGATTTTTTGCGTGGCGGGATAGACGCTTTTTACCGAAAGCGGCAGCAAGGCGGGGAGAAACCCTCTCCGTCACGGCTTCGCCGTGCCACCTCTCCCGAAAGGGAGAGGCTTTGGCAAGGGCGTAAAGTTTACCGATTATCGGCTGATTTCTTCTGACCGTTGACTGGTGAGGACGAGACCTGCCCTCTCTGCCAAGGGCTCTCCCCTTCGGGAGAGCTGTCGCCGTAGGCGACTGAGAGGGTTCTCCCCCTCCACCACAGCGGAATCCATACAGACACGCCTTGCCCTCTGTGCAGGGCGGTATTTTTATGTTACAATGATTTCATCTGAAAATCGCAAGGAGAACACACCCATGCATCATTCCGTTGCCCCCATGGAGGGGCTGACCGACCGGGTCTGGCGGCAGGCCCACTGGCAATGGTTTGGCGGCGCCGGTGCCCCAGACCGCTACTACGCCCCTTTTCTCTCCCCGCCGGAAAACCGGGTGCTGATCCCCCGAAAAATGGCCGAGCTGGAGCCTGCACAAAATCCGCCTGTGCCGCTGATCCCGCAGCTGCTGGCCAAGGACGGGGCGCTGGCCGCCTGGATGATCGGCCAGCTGCGCGCCATGAGCTACACCGAAGTAAACCTGAACCTGGGCTGCCCCTCCGGCACCGTCACCGCCAAGGGCAAAGGCGCCGGGATGCTGCGCAGCCCGGATACACTGGACCGTTTTTTGTATGAAGTGTTTGAGGGGGCCGGGGGGCCGATCTCGGTCAAGACCCGGCTAGGGGTCCGATCGGCCAGCGAATTTGAGGAGATCCTGGAGGTTTATGCCCGCTACCCGATCTGTGAACTGACCATCCACCCGCGGGTGATGCAGCAGCTCTACCGCGGTCAGGCAGACCGGGAAGCGTTTGCCCGGTATCTGCCCCAATGCGCCGCCCCGGTCTGCTACAACGGCGACATCACCGACCCGGCAGACCTGGCTGGGGTAGAGGACCGCTTCCCCGCCATATCCGGCATCATGGTGGGCCGGGCACTGATGGCGGACCCCGCCCTGCTGCGCCGCGCAGCCGGCGGCCCCGCCATGACCAAGGCAGAGCTGCGGGGCTATCTGGAACAGCTCTATCAAGGCTATACCCAGCTATTTGGCAGCGCAGGCTGTGCCGTAAGCCGGATGAAAGCCCACTGGCACTACCTTGCCCCCCGCTTTGCCGGTTCCGACCGGCTGGAAAAGCAGCTGCGCAAAGCCCGTGAGCCATGGGAATACCAGGTGATCGTCGATCAATTCTTTACGCTGGAGCTTCTGCCGTAAAAATAAAAACCCGGCGGAACACCCGCCGGGCTGGGACATCAGATATCCAGATAGCTGCGCAGCATCGCCTGCAGCAGGTCATCACGATCCACCTTGCGGATCAGGGCGCGCGCCCCCTTATAGGTCGTGATATAGGTGGGGTCTTCTGAGAGGATATAGCCCACCAGCTGGTTGACCGGGTTGTACCCCTTCTCTTTCAGTGCATCGTAGACCTGCTGCACCACAGCGTGGATCTCGCTGTCCTTTTTATCATGGATCGAAAAGATCGCCGTTGCATCACCCATGCGGCACACCCCCTTTTTACTGATGCTATTGTACACGAATTGCGCTCAAACTTCAAGATTGACAAATGCAATTTACACACATTTCCTAAAAAAGCACATTCCTGCGCAGGGCTGTCCCACGCCCCGCAGATACAGACAGGAGGCGGCAGCGGATGCTGTACGGAATAGGCTGTGATCTGTGTCAGATCGACCGGGTCCAAAAACTGCTAGCCGGGCCCCACGGCCCGGCCTTTGTCCGGCGGGTGTTCGGCCCGGAGGAACAAGCGGCTCTGGAACTTACCCTGCCCCTGCCGTCCGGCCGGGCCGGGCAGCGGCTGGCTGGGCGGGCGGCCGCAAACTTTGCCGCCAAGGAAGCGTTTTTGAAAGCTGCGGGCACCGGGCTTTCCGGCCCTTTTGCCCTGCGGGAGATCCAGGCTCTGCGTCTGCCCAGCGGCCAGCCGGAATACCAGTTCTGCGGCGGCAGCGCCCAATGGATGGCCCAGCACCAGCTGCAGGCCCGGCTGTCCCTGAGTCATGACGGCGGCATGGCTCTGGCTTTCTGCACCCTGGAGCCCTGCGGGGAAACCTGCCCCGCCCCGCCGCATACAATAAAGGGTAACATCTGACTGCGCTCCGCCGTGCATAAGGCCCCCCTTGCAGACCCATACTACCACCAGACAAGGGCCGCGCCCGCTGCCCAACATAGCGGACGCGCCACCCCCAAAAACAAGGAGGGAGCTTTTGTATGGAGGTACACAGAGGCGAGGTTTTTTACGCAGATCTATCCCCGGTGGTGGGGTCGGAACAAGGCGGCGTGCGGCCGGTGCTGATCGTACAGAACGAGATCGGCAACCGGCACAGCCCCACGGTGATCGCCGCAGCCATTACATCCCGGCTGGATAAACACCGCCTGCCCACCCACATCAACATCCGCGCTGCGGACACTGGTCTTGCCAAGGACAGCGTCGTCCTGCTGGAGCAGATCCGCACCCTGGATAAGCACCGTCTGCGGGAACGTGCCGGGCAGATCACCCCGGAAGATCAAAAACGGGTGGACCAGGCTTTGGATGTAAGCTTAGGGCTGGGCAGTTTTGGCTGACAGCCCCTCCAAACGCAAAACAGGCTCCCTTGCTTTTTGGGCAAGGGAGCCTGCTTTTTTGCGCTTTTATTCTTTGCCGGACATTTTAACCCGGATCGCCTCCAGGGTCTGCTCGCTGAGGATATGCTCTGCCCGGCAGGCATCCTCGGCAGCGGTCTGCACATCCACGCCCAGCTGAACAAAGAACTGCTCCAGCAGACGATGGCGGCTGTAGATCCGCTCGGCGATCTCTCGACCCGGCGGCAGCAAGGTCAGGCTGCCCTCTCCATCCACAGAGATATAGCCGTTTTCCCGCAGCTTTTTCATTGCGATGCTGACACTGGCTTTTGTAAAGCCCAGCTCATTTACCACGTCGATGGAGCGCACCTTGCCCATCCGCTGGGTCAGCATCAGGATCGTTTCAAGATAGTCCTCGGCGGACTGGTGGATCTGCATGGTCGTCTCAACCTCCTGCATCGCCCGTATCCTTGCAGCCCACCGGGCCTGCAAAGGGCGTTTGTTCCCGGCGCTGCCGGTTAGTATAAGAATACCACATTCAGCAGGGGGATGCAAGGGTGGGGGCCTTTGCTGTGCTGTCCGTTCCTCTGTCTGTCAAGGACTTTCTCTACAAAAGACTTTCCCCAGTTGGGGAAGATGTTGCTATTAGGTGGTAAAAAGGGAAACAAACTCTCGCCGCAGGCGACTGAAAGGGTCTCTCTTAAAAGATATCACTTTCCGAGCGGGATCGTCCTGGAAGTGTCTCTCACTATACATCGTTCACCTTGTCAATGGGATTATTTCCACAGGAAATTCTCCACAGCGTTGGCATAGATCAACTGCCAGCATTCCCAATCGTGTGCCGCAGGAACCTGAAGGTATGTATAGTCAAAACCCAGCTGGGTCAGATTTTCTCCAAATGTCTTGACCGGAGCCTGACCAAAGTCCCAGCTGCCCGCCGCCAGCATGATGTGAGGTTTTGTGCTCAAGGCAGACAATCTATCTCGCACTGTTTGCGCTGTGATTCCCTCAACGCCGCCATAGGAGCCTTCGGTGTTTGCATAGCTCCAGATCCCGTAATAATCAAACAATTCCGGGTGCTGCATCAGCATATTGCTTGTGGTGGATCCTCCCATAGATAAACCGGCGTAGGCGCGGCCCTTCGCTTCCTTGCTGACGTTATAGCGGCTTTCCACATAAGGCATAATGTAGTCAATTTGATCCCGCTCGATCTCCGTATAGTTCCAGTTTGGACCCGAGTTGCCTGGCCCCTGACTATACTGCTGGTTGTTCATTGTAACAACAACGAAGGGCTCCGTCTTTCCTTCTGCGATCAGATTATCGGTAATATTGGCCACATCGCCTTCATTCATCCAACGCAGCTCATTTCCGTAGATATCGCCCGATGTTCCATGAGATAAATACAAGACTTTATAAGGCTCCGCACGGTCTGCACTATACCCTGCCGGAAGATATACCGCCAGTCCATGCTGTGTGCCATCCGCACCAGTATACGAGACCGTCTCCACCTTTCCACGCTTGCTGCTATCAGCCTGCGGCATCTCTACCGAACGGTCGGACCACTGGCTCGTTCCCTGTTTATTTGCATCATAGGGCACATAAACCATACTGGACAGACTACGGATTCCGGTCGCACCGTTGACCATCGTGGGATTGCTGGGGTCGTCCAATCGGGCGATCTGATCGCCGTTTTCTGCGGTCACTCGGAAGTTGTACACAAATGCACCGCTGGACAGCGGAACCTGCACGCCCCAGCGCCCATCCGCAAATTTTTCCATTTCCACATAGCAGGTGGTCTTTCCATCGCCGCCCGCCGGTACCAGCCCGGCAGTGTACTGGTAAGGCGATACCCCCAGTGCTGCATCAATGCTGCCCATTTTGCCCTCTGCCGGGTCAAACAGCATAAAGCAATCACTATATAGTTCTACCTTTGTCAACGCATTCTCTGCGGTATTGATCGTAACACCAGAATTTGAGCGATAGCTCTCCTGCTCCTTATACACAAAGGTTGCTGTATATCCGGTAGGAGATCTCTCATCCCTTTCCACAGTCACACCCGGATCATACTTTGTGTAGACGCTTCTATTGAATAGTCTAATCTTAATATTCTCCAGCCAGTCACTGAATTCAGCACTTGAAATACCGTTTTTTGTTTCCACAGGTCCGGCAGCATTTGCCGCAGCTGCTCCGCTGAGCATCATGGATAACACTAGTACGGACACAATGGAGATCTTTGCGATTTTTCTCATGTTCTTCTCCTTCAAAAACAACAAACTCCTATGGTAATTGTTCTTATCTCATCCTTATGTAAAACCGCCTCCTTTTCTCATCAACATTATTATTTCAAGATCTTGAATTTATCGATCATGGATTCACAAGTCATTGCAGCCCCCAAGACTTCCGCAATTAGCACATTTTTCGCAAACATACACTTGATATTTATAGCTATTTAGCCCGCTCTTTTGGGGCTAATATATCACAAACTCTTCTTGCGTTTCTTGGACTTTTGTGACCTCTTTCTTGCAAATTGTGATGTCCCCTCCGGAGTATATTTAATACATTAGGCCCTTTATGCTCCCATATCCTATCAAAACTGAAAAAAGCACCGTACCTTCTGGGCACGATGCTTTTTCATCAAAATCGGTCAAACCCTTGGGCCTCTCGGTCGGAGGGACACACTGGTTTTCTGCTTATTTCAGGCGGTGCGATCCTTTTGGGCGAGTCAGCGCAGCACCAGGCCGTTCTCGCCGCAGTCCACCGTCAGGGTATCCCCCTCTGCGTAGCTGCCCTGCAGGATGGCCTTGGCCAGCAGGGTCTCCACCCGGCTCTGGATAAAGCGCTTGATGGGGCGTGCGCCGTAAACGCTGTCATAGGCCGCATCAATGATGAAGTCCTTTGCGGCATCGGTCACCGACAGTTTCAGGTGTTTGCCTTCGTCCAGGCGGCGGCGCAGATCCTGCAGCTGCAGATCCACGATGCTGCGGGCTTCGTCCTTTGTCAGGCTCTTATAATAGACGATCTCATCCAGCCGGTTCAAAAACTCCGGGCGGAACTTGGACTTCAGCAGGCGGTCGATCTGGTCACGGGCCTCCTCGCTGAGCTCATTACAGCCCTCTGCCCGGCGCTGCTCCAGGTCGTTGAGAATGATATCGCTGCCCAGGTTGGAGGTCAGGATCAGGATCGTATTCTTGAAGTCCACGGTACGGCCCTGGCTGTCGGTGATGCGGCCATCATCCAGCACCTGCAGCAGGATGTTGAACACGTCCGGGTGGGCTTTTTCCACCTCGTCAAACAGCACCACGCTGTAGGGCTTGCGGCGCACCGCCTCGGTGAGCTGGCCGCCCTCCTCATAGCCCACGTATCCCGGAGGCGCGCCGATCAGACGGCTGACGCTGAATTTCTCCATATATTCGGTCATGTCGATGCGCACCATGTTGCGCTCATCGTCAAACAGTGCCTGCGCCAAAGCCTTGGCCAGCTCGGTCTTGCCCACACCGGTGGGGCCCAGGAACAGGAAACTGCCGATGGGGCGGTTGGGGTTGGCAATGCCGGCCCGGCTGCGCAGAATGGCCTCGCTCACCTTGGTCACAGCCTCGTCCTGGCCAATGACCCGGCGGTGCAGCACTTCGTCCAGGTGCAGCAGCTTCTCCCGCTCGCCTTCCACCAGCTTCTCCACCGGGATGCCGGTCCAGCGGGCCACGATGCGGGCGATCTCCTCCTCGGTGACACGATCCCGCAGCAGGGTATCCTCCTTCTTTTCGGCAGCCAGCTTCTCCTGCTCGGCCAGCTCCTTTTGCAGCTGGGGCAGGCGGCCATATTTCAGCTCGGCGGCCTTGTTCAGGTCGTATTCCCGCTGTGCCTTCTCAATGGCTGCATTGGTCTGCTCGATCTGCTCCCGCAGCGTCTGCACCTTGCCAATGGAGTTTTTCTCATTTTCCCAGCGGGCTTTCATGCTGCGGAAGTTGTCCTGCAGCTCGGCCAGCTCCTTTTCCAGCTCCCGCAGGCGGCTCTGGCTCAGGGCATCGGTCTCCTTTTTCAGGCTGACCTGCTCGATCTGCAGCTGGGTGATCCGGTGGGACAGGTCGTCCATCTCGCTGGGCATGCTGTCCATCTCGGTCTTGATCATGGCACAGGCTTCATCCACCAGGTCAATGGCCTTATCCGGCAGGAAACGGTCGGTGATATAGCGGTCCGACAGAGTAGCCGCGGCGATCAAAGCGCTGTCTGCGATCTTGACGCCGTGGAACACCTCATAGCGCTCCTTCAATCCGCGCAGGATGGAGATGGTATCCTCCACCGTAGGCTCATCCACCTGCACCGGCTGGAACCGGCGCTCCAGGGCAGGGTCCTTCTCGATATACTGGCGGTACTCGTCCAAGGTCGTGGCGCCGATGCAGTGCAGCTCGCCCCGGGCCAGCATGGGCTTGAGCAGGTTGCCTGCGTCCATAGCGCCGTCGGTCTTGCCTGCACCCACAATGGTGTGCAGCTCGTCGATAAACAGCAGGATACGGCCCTCGCTCTTTTTCACCTCGTTCAGCACGCTCTTGAGGCGCTCCTCAAACTCGCCCCGGTACTTGGCGCCAGCCACCAGAGCGCCCATATCCAGGCTGAACACGGTGCGGTCCTTGAGGTTTTCCGGCACGTCGCCCCGAACGATGCGCTGTGCCAGCCCCTCGGCAATGGCGGTCTTGCCCACGCCCGGCTCACCGATCAGGCAGGGGTTGTTTTTGGTCTTGCGGGAGAGGATGCGGATCACATTGCGGATCTCTGCATCCCGGCCGATGACCGGGTCCAGCTTCTGCTTGCGGGCCAGGTCCACCAGGTCCTGACCGTATTTTTTCAGGGCGTTGTAGGTCTCCTCCGGGTTATCGGTGGTCACCCGCTGGTTGCCCCGCACAGCGGTAAGCTGCTGCAAAAAGCGGTCCTTCTGGATGCCAAAAGCCCGGAACAGCTCCCCAATGGCAGGGGTCTGCTCATCCAGCAGGCCCAGCATCAGATGCTCCACGCTGATAAAATCATCCTTCATAGCGGCTGCTTCCCGCCCGGCAGCGGACAGCACCTTATCGGACGCATTGGAGATATACACCTTGTCCGGGTCCCGCCCAGAGCCGGACACCCGGGGCAGCGCCGCCAGTTTTTCTGCCACTGCGGCGGAAAAGGTGCCGGGGTCTGCCCCCAGCGTCTGCAGCAGCTGCGGGATCAGCCCCTGCTGCTGGGTGACCAGGGCATGGAGCATATGCTCCGGCTCTACGGCATTATGCTGGTACTCAATGGCCAGCTGCTGTGCAGCTTGCAGTGCTTCCAGCGTTTTTTGGGTAAATTGGTTATTGTTCATATACATTCGACCTCCATTCAGATCGAGATAGGATCATAAAGCAGCGGATAGAAGCTCTGTGCGCTACCGCTTCCAGAACGGCAGTGCAGAAAGCCGGTACGGGGTGGAGCGTAAAACAAGACTGTTCATTTTTGCACCTCCATGTGCCATCTGCTTCGTCGTTAGCACTCTTGTGCTTCGACTGCTAAAAGTGTACTCCAAACCATTTCCCTTGTCAATAGGATGAGCCGGGCAAAGCCCACTATTCACAAAAATTTTACCGTTGCAGCAAACAAAAAAACCGCCGCACCCTGTTCCTTTTTGCAAAGGATGGGTGCGGCGGTTTTCTATAACAGATCTGCTCAGCTCAGCACAGCGCCGGTGCGCAGCGTCTCCGACACGGCGTCCATCAAAGCCACCATGCGGCAGTAATTCTCGCCATATACCTCATTGTAGGAGGCGTAGCGGTCCAGCTGCTCCTGGGTGGGGGTGATAGAAAGGCTCTCTGCCACGGCCTGGTACAGCAGCGCCTCCTGGGAGTAGCGCTCCAGGTTGGCGTCCATGCTGGCCAGCAGGGCATCGGCATTCTCGTAGCCGGCCGTCTCCTTTACAAAGTCCTCCAGGCCATAGCCGTAATACTTTGCCATGGTGTTGTAGTAGTTCAGGCACTGGTTGACCTGATAATCCGTGATGACCTCGGGCAGCGCCTTGAACTCCGAGTTCTTCATCAGATAGTCCATCACATAGTCTTTAATATTGGCATCGGTGAGCAGCTCGCTGCACAGTGCCTCCAGGTCTGCCACGGTGTGGATATCGTCGGTGGCGCCAAAGCTGGCATCTACCCATTCATCGTTCAGCGTGGGCAGCACCGTCTCGCTGATATAGTTCAGCGTGACCGAGAACACCGCCTTCTGGTTGGAAAGGGTCATGGTGTTGCCCTCGGCATCGGTGGTGTCACCGTACCCATCCGGGAACGTGACCTTGACATCAAAGGTCTCGCCGGGGGTGTGGCCCACCACCTGATCCTCAAAGCCATCAATAAAGCTGCCGCTGCCCAGGGTCAGGTCGTAGCCTGCGGCTGCGCCGCCGTTAAACGCCACCCCATCCACGGTGCCGGTGTAGTCGATGTTTACGGTGTCGCCGTTGGCTGCTGCCCGGTTGGTGACCTGGGTGGTGGCAGCATTCATCCGCAGCAGATTGTCGATCTCAGCCTGGATCTCCTCACTGGTAGGCTGCACCTCTGCTTTGGGCACCGGGATCGCCGCTGCGTCCTCCGGCAGCTTGACATGATCCAGCGCCTTGACCCCAGACCAGTAGCCGTTCTCGTCCAGACCTGCGCTGTAATCAAAGTTCTCATAGTCAAAATCCGAGACCTTGCCGTAGATGGATACGCCGCTCTCTGCATTGGCATCGGCGCCGTCCTTCTGGAAAAAGCTGCACCCTGCCAGCTGAAGCACCAGCGCACCGGCACACGCCAGGCAGAGCAGTTTGGAAATGCGTTTCAAAACAAAAGACCCTCCTCATAGGTTTCTCCGCAAACCGGCTCGCAGCCGGGAAAATTTGATGCGGACGTGCCCCCTATTATATCGGATGAATGTGAAAAAGAAAAGATTTTTGCAGAATTTCCACATTCCTGCCTGGAAACCGGCCGTTCCGCCCCTCTTGTACCGCCGCAGGGGGCGCAAAATCCCTGTCCATCTTCCACAAACCAGCCCAAAACCGCTGGAAATACACCAGGCCCATGGGGGCAAGGTAGGCCTCGTCAGCAAGGTGGAAGTCAAGGATCGGGCCGCCCAGGCCGAAAAGCGCTGAGCGGCATCCTGCGCTTTTCGTTCACACACATTTTACACATTTCTACCCTTTCGGCGCGCTCTGCCGCTTGCACCGCCGGACAGAATATGATATTATAGTTTCCGAACAAAGTGCTTTTCATTGTTGTTGAAGGCGACGGTGGAAAGCACTTTTTGTATACACAAGTTCAAACAAAAAATTCAGAACAGAAAGTTGAGTGTGATTTTTCTCCCCATGGACGATGGCAGTCTTACGCTTTGGATCATGTTGGTGGTACTGATTTGTTTTTCCGCCTTCTTTTCCGCATCCGAAACCGCGTTTTCTTCCCTGAACCAGATCCGTTTGAAAAGCCGCGCGGAGGAGGGCGATCCCGCCGCCGCCCGTGTGCTGGCAATGGCTGAGCAGTATGATAAGCTGCTCTCCTCCATCCTCATCGGCAACAACATCGTGAACATCGCCGCTTCCTCCATTGGTACGGTGCTGTTCATCCAGCTGGTGGGTGCTGAGCAGGGGCCTACCCTCTCCACTGTCGTGCTTACTGTGGTGATCCTGATCTTTGGTGAGGTGACCCCCAAGAGCCTGGCCAAGGAGATGCCGGAAACGGTGGCTACCGCCGTATCCCCCATCCTGCAGCTGCTGATGACACTGATGACCCCGCTGACCTGGCTGTTTACCCAGTGGAAAAAGCTGCTGGGCCGCTTTGTGCGCAACAAAGAGGTGGACACCATCACCGAGGGCGAGCTGATGACCATGGTCAGCGAGGCCGAAAACGACGGCGAGCTGACCGATCGGGAAAGCCAGCTGATCCGCAGCGCCATTGAATTTGATGATGTGGAAGTGGAAGAGATCCTGACCCCCCGTGTAGACGTGGTGGCCGTGGAAGATGACACCCCCTTGGAGCAGCTGGCCCAGGTCTTTGCGCAGACGGGTTACTCCCGTCTGCCGGTCTACCATGACACCATCGACAACATCATTGGCGTGGTACATGAGAAGGACTACTATCTGGCACGGCTGAAAAAGGCCGCCTCTCTGGAAGAGATGATCACCCCCACCCTCTATACCACTGGTTCCACCCAGATCTCCCAGCTGCTGCGCACCCTGCGGGAGCAGCACCATCACATGGCGGTTGTGGTGGATGAGTACGGCGGCACCGAGGGCATCATTACCCTGGAGGATATCCTGGAGGAGCTGGTGGGCGAGATCTGGGATGAGCACGACGAGGAGACCGAGGATTTCCGTCAGCAGTCCGACGGCAGCTGGCTGGTCTCCGGCACTGCTGGTGTGGACGATCTGTACGAGCAGCTGGGTCTGCCGGAGCAGGAGGACATCGACTCCAATACGGTCAACGGCCTGGTGCAGGAAAAGACCTTCCATCTGCCCAAGGTAGGCGATACCTTTACCCTGGGCGGCTTTGAGGGCGTTGTCACCCGCACCGCCCGCCGCCGGGTCACCGAAGTACGGCTGACCCCCATCCCGCAGCCGGAGGAAGAGGAGAAGGATAAAAATCGCTTCTCCCGCCGGGAGAACCATTCCACCTCCGCCCGCAGCGAGAGCTGATCCCCCGCACTCTTCGCATAAAAACGCAAATAAGCCCGGCTTCCATTATGGAAGCCGGGCTTATTTATTTTGTTCCGGTTCAGCTCACTGCTTTTTCCAGCGGCGCATCACGCCCAGACCCAGGGCATAGGGGCCGGTGTGCACTGCAATGGTGCTGCCGATCTGCATCAGGCTCACCTCGCAGGCGCTGGCCGGGTACTTGGCCCGCAGTGCAGCACGGGTCTGCATCCACAGGCGTTTTCCCTCCTCCGGATCGTAGCCGTAGCCCACCGCAATGCGGTAGTCATCCGGGTCCGCATTGCGGCTCTCCAGATAAGCCAGCAGCTGCTCCAACGCCTTTTCAAAGCTCTTCTGCCGCCCCCGGGCCACCCCGCCGGAGAAGATCTCTCCCTCCTTGAACAGGATCATGGGTTTGATGCCCAGCATATTGGCGGCGCGGCCGGTCACCTTGCCGATGCGCCCGCCCTTGATCAGATAGTCCAGGTTGCCCACTGTAAAAAAGATCTGGTTCGTAGCCCGCTCTGCGGACAGCCAGGTAACGGCCTCTTCCAGGGAGCAGCCAGCGTCCCGCAGGGCGGCGGCATTCTCCACCATCAGGGCCTCGCTCACCGTAGCGGCGCCGCTGTCCAGCACCTCGATGCGGGCATCGGGCCAGTCTTCCAGCACCAGCTCCCGGGCGTTGCGGGCGCTGCCCACACAGCCGCTCATCTTACCGGTAAAGCACAGGCAGAGCACCGGTCGTCCCGCCTGGGCATACCGGCGGAATACGGTCTCAAAATCTTCCAGGCTGGGCAGGCTGGTTTTGGGGTAAGCGGCGGGGTTGTCCACCATGAACTGGTAAAACTCCCGCACAGAGATATCCTGCCCTTCCCGGCGGTAATGCTCGCCATCCAGCGAGACATAAAAAGGCACCAGCTCTACGTTGAGCTGCTTCGCGATCTCCGGTGTCAGGTCGCAGGCGCTGTCCGTGATAATATCAAACATACAAGCACGCTTCCTTTCCTTTGGGTCGATCGGCGGCGGTGAACAGGATCATGCGCGGCGGATGTAAGCCTCCCGCTCTGCGCCCACCGAGATATAGGTGATCTTGCAGCCCACAGCCTGCTCCAGATACTGGATGTAGTTCTGGGCAGCAGCAGGCAGGTCCTCCCACTTGCGTGCGCCGGTAATGTCGCAGTGCCAGCCGGGCAGATACTCCACCACCGGCTTTGCGGTATCCAGTGCCTCGCCCATGGGGAACCGGGTCGTGGTGGTGCCGTCCGTCAGCTGATAGGCGGTGATCACCGGCACGGTCTCCATATAATCCAGCACATCCAGCAGGGTCAGCGCCACCTCGTCGCAGCCCTGGCAGAACACGCCGTAGCGGCTGGCCACCAGGTCGATGGGGCCTACCCGGCGGGGACGGCCGGTGGCTGCGCCGTACTCATGGCCAGCCTCCCGCAGCAGGTGCATCTCCTCCTCGGTCATTGCCAGCTCTGCGGCAAAGGGGCCGTCGCCCACGCAGGAGGAATATGCCTTCATCACGCCGATGGAGTTATCCAGCTTGTGGCCGGGGATGCCTGCGCCGATGGGAGCATATGCACCGATCACGTTGGAAGAGGTGGTGTAGGGATAGATGCCGAAGTCGATGTCCCGCAGGGCGCCCAGCTGGGCCTCAAACAGGATCTTCTTGCCGGCGGCATCGGCATCGGCCAGGTACTGGCCTGCATCGCAGATGTAGTCCTTAAAAATGGCGGCATACTTCTGCAGCCAGGCCCACGTTGCTTCCAGGTCGATGGGCTCTGCGTCGTAGCTGCCTTCCATCACCAGGTTTTTAGAGTCCACCATGGTGACCAGGCGCTTCTTCACAGCCTCGTCCAGGTGCAGCAGATCCCCCATACGGAGGGTCTTTTTCATATATTTATCGCCATATGCGTAGGCAATGCCACGCTTGGTGGAACCAAACTGAGCACCGGTCTTGGACAGGCGGGCCTCCTCCAGGCCGTCCTGCTCCACATGGTAAGGCATGGTAATGGTCGCACGGTCCGAGATCTTCAGGTTATCCGGTGTGATCTTCACTCCCTGCTCCCGGAGCTTGCAGATCTCGCCGTCCAGGTGCTGCGGGTCGATGACCATACCGTTGCCCATCACACACACCACCTCCGGGCGCAGAATGCCGGAAGGCAGCAGGTTCAGCACAAACTTGCCCCGCTCGTTTTTGACCGTATGACCGGCATTGTTGCCGCCCTGGTACCGTGCCACGATGTCGTAGTCCTGACTGATCAGGTCTACCATGCGGCCCTTGCCTTCATCGCCCCAGTTGATCCCCGTAATTGCAGTAAGCATAACAAATGACCTCTTTTTTCTTTTTAAAAGACAGCCTTTTCCGTGCACCTTGCCCGGGATACGCCACCTTGGAAATCTTGTTACAAGCGCCCATGACCGAACGCCATAACAGTACTAGTATAGTATAGCACGATTCCCTGCGGAAAAAAAGGGGAAAAGCCGGAGAGCCCGGCTTTTCCCCCCTTTTCGTGCAAAGGAGTGTTTTTTCTGCCCGTCCCTGTTCAGCTGCGGGGGGGCTTGGGGCCGGTCCGGCGGGTGACCTTGTGGATGGTCCCGTCCGGCTCCTGGATGGAGGTATTCTCCAGCTGGGCCGTAAAGCTGGCCCGGAAGTCAGCCAGATACTCCTGGCGCAGTGCCTGCTGTTCGGCCTTTTCCGCCTCGGTCAGCCCCTCCGGCGTCTTGCTCTTATGGGCCAGTTCGTTGATGCGTGCGATCTTTTCCTTGGTCATAGTCCATTCTCCTATTTTTGTGGTATACTGGGTGCGTACCGCCGCCGTTCCTGCGGGGTGCGCTTGTAAAAGCGTTCTTTTCTGCCAGCGCCTGCGCGCCGGCTTTTTTCAGGAAGATACATTTAGATTGGAGTGTGCAACAATGGCAAAACAGCTTACTTATGCCCAGCAGATGGAGCAGGTGCTGGAACAGCTGGGGAACACCCGGCCCCGGCTGCTGCTCCACGCCTGCTGCGGCCCTTGTTCCAGCGCTGTGCTGGAAAAACTCTGCGCCCATTTTGAGATCACCGTGCTGTACTATAACCCCAACACCTGGCCGGAGGCCGAATACCGCCGCCGGGGCGAGGAGCTTGCCCGCTTTGTAGCCGATGCCCACCCGCTGGGTGTAACGGTGGTGGAAGACCACTACGACCCTCAGGAGTTCTACACCGCCATTGCCGGGTTGGAAGCCGAACCGGAGCGCGGGGGGCGGTGCACCGTCTGCTACCGGCTGCGGATGCGCCGGGCTGCCCAATACGCTGCCCAGCACGGCTTTGACTGGTTTACCTCCACCCTGTCCATCAGCCCCCACAAGGATGCCGCCCGGATCAACGCCATCGGCCAGGAGCTGGAGGCAGAATTTGGGGTACGGCATCTCCCCTCTGACTTCAAAAAGCAGAACGGGTATCTGCGCTCGCTGCAGCTGTCGGAGGAGTACGGCCTGTACCGGCAGGATTACTGCGGCTGCGAGTTCAGCGCCGCCCGGCTGCAAACTGCCGCCCCCGCCTGCACCGGGGAAAAAGCCCCCCTCCCGAAAGAAGGCTGACCCAGCTGTCGGTGTGCGCTTTGCTTATTCCTCAGTCTCCTCCGGCAGACGGGCTACCAGCGCCGCCAGCACCAGCAGCCCCACACAGGGCACCAGATTGACAGCCATGCCCGCAGCCAGTCCCGCCTGATCTGCCACCTTGCCGATCAGCCAGGGCATCAGGATCGCGCCGCTGGAAGCTGCCGGCAGCATTACGCCCATGCTGGCCACACTGGTCATCTTACCGGCGCTGGCCACTGCGGTGGGGTTCATGCCCGCCATGGCAAAGGCAAACGCAAACAGCAGCAGAACAGCCGACCACTGGCTGTGCGCCTGCATCAGTGCAAAATAAAACACGGTGCAGCCCACGCCCATGACCACCATTGCCTTGCGGGGATGCTTAAAGGGGAATACAAACGCGATCAGCAGCCGCGCCACCAGGGTAGCGCCCCACATCACCGTTACGGTATAGGCGGCCATCGCTCCGGTGATGATGCCGCTGCCCTTAAAATAGGTCACCATCCAGCCGGTAACGCTCTGCTCTGCGGCGTTCTGGCAGAAGATCAGCGCAGTAAGCATCCAAAACCGGCGGGAGCGCAGAAAGCTCCAATCGGTGACCGACTGTTTGGCCTTGCCCTTCCCCTCCAGCGGAGAAGCCAGGTACACCACCCACAGCAGACCGCCCATGCCTGCCAGCAGCGCCAGCGCCAGACCCAGGCTGACCTGTGCCGCCGCTGCGATCAAAAACGGGCACAGCAGTGCGCCCATTGCATAGCAGCTATGCATCAGGTTCATGCCCCGGGTACGGTCAGCCGAGTTATCACTGACCAGGATGGTGCAAACATTGATGACGCTGCCCTTTGCCAGCCCCACCAGGAAGAAGGCCAGCGCCCATCCGCCGCCGCTGACCAGTCCCATTAGACCATAGCCCACTGCGTAACCTGCCGTCAGCAGCAGCGCACTGGGTTTCATGCCCAGCTTGCCCGGCAGCACCGCCATCAAAAAGCCTGCCAGCAGGTTGCCGATGCTCATCAGGGACAGCAGCGTACCGGTCATGCCATAGGCAAAACCGTACTGCTCCTGCAGCAGACTGACCACCACACCGCTGGAGATGGCGCATATGCCGCTGAAGAAAAAGGTGACAAATCCCGCATTGCGCAGGCGGGTGCGCTGTGTTTCGTTCATGATGTTCCTCACTTTTCAAGCCATTCCGGTGTCCCTGGGTGCCAGGACACTCTTCCCCCATTAAATCACACTTTTTGCTGAATGCAAGGGGAATCGATCCGGAGGGGGCGTTTTTGCGTGCAGGGGCAAACGCAGGTTCTGCAAATAGACCCTCTCCATTATGGCAAAGTCGTAAAGTTTACAGCTTAACCGCAGGCTTTTTCATGCCGTTAAATAACGAGGACGAGACTTCTCCTCTTTGCCAAGGGCTCTCCCTTCGAAAGACTTCCCCCGGCCGGGGGAAGATGTCGCCGCCAGGCGACAAAAAGGGGAACAGCTGTCGCCGCAGGCGACTGAGAGGGTTCATTCTGGAAGCAACCCTCTCCGTCACGGCTTCGCCGTGCCACCTCTCCCGAAAGGGAGAGGCTTTG
>OJRF01000118.1_pt1 | contig 44612 bp, 33 predicted proteins | sample 1599141 | NCBI WGS metagenome assembly OJRF01 (sample SAMN03922529, study PRJEB24848) | human gut metagenome | isolation source: stool sample | host: Homo sapiens | place: Germany | collected 2010-05 | reverse complement strand
TTTGTTGCTCAGGTACTTAAAAAGTTATATTTATAATAGTGTTGCGGAATTAAGGGTGATTACATTTGAAACAGAGCCTGTACGCGAAGAGGAAATGCGTTCACGCATAACCGGAATAGTATCACACTTTCCTTACTTCGTTTATGAAACGGAAGGTAAAATTGCCGGGTACTGTTATGCCCATGCCTGGAAAGAAAGGGCGGCTTACAGGTATACGTTGGAAACAACCGTTTATTTGGCATCCGAATATCAAGGCAAAGGAATAGGAAAACAACTCATGCAGACATTGATTAACGAATGCCGCCACAGAGGTTATCACGCATTGATAGCCTGCATCACGGAAGGTAACGAAGCCAGTAATTCCCTGCATCAGAAACTTGGCTTTAAGCAAGTTTCCCACTTTGAGAAAGTCGGATTGAAATTCGATCGCTGGCTGGACGTGTTTGATTATGAATTAATACTAATTCCTGAATCACCCGGAAATAAACAACTATAAAAAATAATGAGAAATTGATTACCATCTGATATTATTAATCCTTTATAATTCACGTATGAAAGCAAAATTCTTTTTAAGCTGTATAGCACTGGCAATCTTGTTCAATGCATGCAATACCACCAACCGCACCCCGAAGCAGGAGATAGAACAACAAATAGATTCCCTTCTGAAAGAAAAGAAAGCTACGGTAGGCGTTGCCGTACTCGCCAATGGTGAGACTGTAGCTGTTTATAATAATCAAATCCATTTCCCCCTGTTAAGCGTCTTCAAGTTTCATGTGGGACTGGCTGTTCTGGATAAGATGGATAAAGGACATATTGCTTTAGATAGTCTTATTGAAGTGAAATCTTCACAACTGAAGTCCAATACATACAGTCCGTTAAGAGATAAATTCCCCGATCAGGATATTACAATTTCTCTCGGAGAATTACTAAAGTACAGTATCTCACAGAGCGATAACAACGCATGTGATATCCTTATAGAATATGCCGGTGGTATAGATCAAGTAAACGAGTATGTGAAATCGTTAGGAATAAAAGATTGTAATCTTGCGGCAACAGAAGACCTCATGCATACCTCCGGAGATGCCTATCTGAACTGGAGTACTCCGGAAGAAGTAGTCAGATTACTGAATATAGCCGACAAGCACCCCCTATTTGGAACTCAATACAAAGACTTCCTTCAAGCAATCATGCAGGAAACTTCTACCGGCAAAGATAAATTGAAAGGCCAGTTACCTGCCGACGTAATCGTAGGCCATAAGACAGGCTCTTCCGACCGGACTCCGGAAGGGATAAAGATTGCTGATAACGATGCAGGCTTTGTTATCCTGCCCAACGGACAGAAATATTATATAGCTGTCTTCGTCATGGAGTCGCAGGAAAATGATGCAGATAATGCAGCTATCATCGCCAGTATATCCAAAATTGTATATGATACTTTAAACTCAGATATCCAATGAACAAGAACACTGATCCCCGCTGGCTCGAATGGGCCAAGGAATTACAATTCATAGCTCAGGCAGGACTGACCTACTCCCGAGATCCCTTCGACATCGAGCGTTTTGAACGTATCCGGGAAATATCGGCAGAGATCATGAGCCATCAAAGCGATCTGCCGATAGAGAAAGTAAAAGAATTATTCTGCAATGAAACCGGTTTCCAAACACCTAAACTGGATACCCGTGCCGCCATCTTTAAAAACGGGAAAATACTCTTGGTAAAGGAAAAAGCCGGTGTATGGTCTATGCCTGGTGGCTGGGTAGACGTCAACCAAAGCATCAAAACCAATACGGAGAAAGAAGTCAAAGAAGAAGCCGGACTGGACGTAAAAGCCGTACGCCTGATTGCTTTGCAGGATAGAAACCTGCACAATGTGCCTCCTTATGCATACAATGTTTGCAAAGCCTTTGTTCTTTGCGAAGTAACAGGCGGAAGTTTTCAGAGTAATATAGAGACTACCGAAAGTAGCTATTTTTCTTTGGACGAGATACCTGCATTGGCCGAAGAAAAGAACAATAAGGAACAGATAGCCATGTGTTTCGCCGCCTATCAGGATGAAAACTGGAAGGTACCATTCGACTAAAAAAAACACCCGTAAAAAGTAAAGATATGAAGAAAGAAACCACCCCTCTCCGCCTGATTTATCCGCAATGGCAAGGCGGAATTGTAGATCACTGGATGCCGGATATTCCGGCAGAAGACTCTTCCAGAGGTTATTATTTAGGTGCCCAGTTACTGAACCTGCTGGCTCCGGACAGCAATCAGAAAACCGTGGAAGTTCCGGTATCTCTCGATATAAACGATAGAGCAACGGAAAAAGGTATCAACTCCCGTAACGTGATTGTCAAACAAAGCAAGGCTGCGCTCAATATACTTAATGAAAACAAACCGGACCGGATTATCATCCTGGGCGGAGAATGTTCGGTCAGCGTTGTTCCGTTCACTTATCTGGCTGCCCGATACCCGAACGATGTAGCCATAGTCTGGATAGATGCTCATCCGGACATCAACCTGCCTTATGATGATTACAAAGGGTATCATGCCATGGCCCTCACCGCTTGCTTGGGAATGGGTGACGAAGAGATTATGAACTTACTGCCCGGTAAGTTTGACACTTCCAAAGCATTAATAGTAGGACTACGTTCATGGGATAAAGGCATGCAGGAACGGCAAAAGGAATTGGGCATAAAAGGTCTGGCACCGAAAGAAACAGCGGACAACAGTTCCGCCATTATGGAATGGCTGAAAAGTACCGGAGCTTCCAAGGTTGTCGTCCACTTTGACTTGGACGTGATAGATCCTGCCGACATGATAGCAGGCGTCGGCGTTGAACCGGACGGTATGAAGACCGAGGAAGTAGTCCGCGTGATTAACGACATTGCCTCCGAATATGACCTGATAGGGCTGACCGTAGCCGAACCAATGCCACGTATCGCTATTAAAATCAGGAATATGCTGAACCAGTTGCCTTTATTAAAAGAGTAAGAAAAGAGAAACTCACAAATAATCTCTATATTTGTATGGTCTCAAACAAAAACAACTGGAATCTACAAAAAATACAGACCATGCATACGATATTGATTATTGAAGACGAACCAAGAGTAGCCAGCCTGCTCAAGAATGGACTGGAAGAGAATGGTTATCAAACCATGGTAGCTTACGATGGTGCCATGGGACTGCGTCTCTTCCGTGTCCATACGTTCGACCTGGTGATTTCTGATATTATCCTGCCCAAGATGGATGGTTTTGAGCTATGTAAAGAAATCCGTAAGACAAACCCAGGCATCCCTATCCTGATGCTGACAGCCTTAGGCTCTACAGATGATAAACTGGACGGATTCGATGCAGGAGCCGATGACTACATGGTGAAACCTTTCGATTTCCGCGAACTCTACGCAAGAATCAGGGTACTGCTGAAACGTAATAATGAAGCAGCCGCACCGCAACCCCGGGAGATCAGATATTCCGACCTGTACATTGACCTACAAGGAAAAAATGTAACCCGAAACGGCACTCCCATCAAACTTTCACCCAAAGAATACAACCTGTTGCTCTACATGGCCGAGAATGCAGAGCGGGTTCTCAGCCGCATAGAGATAGCCGAAAAGGTTTGGAATACCCACTTTGATACCGGGACCAATTTTATCGACGTATACATCAACTATCTCCGCAAAAAGATAGACAAGGACTTCGACACCAAACTGATCCATACCAAAGCCGGTATGGGCTTTATACTGACGGATAAACTATGAAGATCAGAACAGCCTTAACCCTGCGGTACACTTGTATCACAGCCGCCGTGTTCCTGGTATTTATCACTGCCATCTACTACGTCAGTGAGCACTCGCGCAGCAATGCCTTTTTCCGGAATCTGAAAAGCGAAGCCATCACCAAGGCACATCTGTTTCTGAACAACCAAGTGGATGCCGAAACCATGCAATCCATTTACCTGAACAATAAAAAGTTTATCGACGAAGTAGAAGTAGCCGTCTACGACACCGACTTCCGGATGTTATACCACGATGCCTTACAAAACGACATCATAAAGGAAACTCCGGAAATGATAGAGCGCATCCTCCAGAAGAAAGAAATAGACTTCTACATCGAAGATTACCAAGGAGTAGGCATCATCTATACTTTCGAAGGTAAGGATTACATCGTTACCGCCGCCGCTTATGACGGCTACGGATATGCCAAACGGGAAATCCTGAAAGAAACACTCGCCCTATTACTATTCAGCGGACTGACCGTGCTGATTATTGTAGGCTACCTCCTTGCCCGAAGCGCATTGGCCCCCATCAGAAGCATCGTGAAAGAAGCGGAGAACATAACCGCCTCACGAATCAACAAACGCCTGCCCGTCAAGAATGAAAAAGACGAATTAGGCGAACTGAGCCTTACCTTCAATGCCTTGCTCGACAGACTGGAAAAGTCATTCAACTCGCAGAAGATGTTTGTCAGTAACGTGTCGCACGAACTGCGTACCCCTATGGCTGCACTTTCTGCCGAACTTGATCTTGCCGTGCAGAAAGAACGAAGTCCCGAACAATACCAAAACGCCATCCACAACGCGTTGCAGGATTCGCAAAGAGTGATTAAACTCATCGACGGACTACTGAACCTTGCCAAAGCGGATTATGAACCGGAACAGATCAAAAGAGAAGAAATCCGTCTGGACGAACTGTTGCTCGATGCAAGGGAACTTGTCTTGAGGGCGCACCCCGATTTCCATGTGGAACTTGTATTCGAGCAGGAAGCCGAAGACGACAAGGTGCTCACAGTGATCGGTAATAGTTACCTGCTTACAACAGCGTTCGTAAACCTCATCGAAAACAATTGCAAGTACTCCCGGAACCAAACTTCTTTTATCCAGATTTCTTTCTGGGAAGAATGGTCCATCATCCGCCTTTCGGACGACGGTGTGGGCATGTCGGACAAGGACAAAGAGCACTTGTTCCAACTCTTCTACCGCGGCGAAAACAAAGATGTGGCATCCGGCTACGGCATCGGCATGACTTTGGCACAAAAGATACTGAGCCTGCACAAAGGGGAAATATCCGTCTTCTCGCATCCGGGTGAAGGGACCACTTACGTCGTTAAACTCCCGCATATCTGATTTCTCTAATGGTTTTCTAATACCATTCTAATAAATCTCTAACGGCTTCTCCACGAAGCCGTTCTTACTTTTGCGCCGTGAAATAGAAACGCAATTAGTAACTTCAAAAAAAGGAAAGAGATTATGAAGTGGAAGAAAAAGTTACAGCAGCCTCAGTATGCGCTCAACTCCGAGAAAGTATTCCTGACTGCCACACAACCGGCAAAATCCGTTTACTCATACCTGCAAACGACAAGGCTCGGGTTGACAAGAGCAGAAGTTGAAGACCGCCAACTTACGTATGGAAAGAACGAAGTGGTTCACGAACAAAAGAAAAATCCGTTCATCGTATTCATCAAAACTTTCATCAATCCGTTCATAGGAGTGCTGACCGGATTGGCAGTCATATCACTCGTCATCGACGTACTCATGGCAGAACCGGGAGAACAGGAATGGACGGGAGTCGTCATCATCGCCGTCATGGTGGTGTGTAGTGCCATCCTGCGCTTCTGGCAGGAATGGAAAGCCAACGAAGCCACAGACTCGCTAATGAAAATGGTAAAGAATACCTGTCTCGTGAAGCGTGCCGGAAGTGGTGAGGAAGAACTGGATATCACGGAACTGGTTCCGGGAGACATCGTCTTCCTGGCAGCCGGAGACATGATTCCGGCAGACCTGCGCATCATCGAATCCAAGGACTTGTTCATCAGCCAGGCTTCCCTGACCGGGGAGTCGGAACCGATAGAGAAGTTTCCGGAAGTAAAGGAAAAGCAATACCGGAAAGGCAGCATCGTGGAACTGGATAACATCTGCTACATGGGTTCCACCGTTATCAGTGGCGCAGCCCAAGGTATCGTGTTTGAAACCGGCAACAGGACTTTCCTCGGTACTATCGCCCGCAACCTCACGGGACACCGCGCCACTACTGCTTTCGACAGGGGAATCAGTAAAGTAAGCCTACTGCTCATCCGTTTTATGCTGGTCATGGTTCCGTTCGTATTCTTCATCAACGGGTTTACGAAAGGGGATTGGTTCGAGGCTTTCATCTTCGCCATTTCGGTAGCCGTAGGACTTACGCCCGAAATGCTTCCGATGATTGTAACCGCGAACCTCTCTAAAGGCGCTCTGTCCATGTCGAAGAAGAAAACGATTGTCAAGAATCTGAATGCCATCCAGAACTTCGGTGCGATGAATATTCTTTGCACCGATAAAACGGGTACGCTGACGTGCGACAAGATTGTTCTGGAAAAGTACATCAATGCCGATGGCAGCAATGACGAAAGCAAACGAATATTGCGTCACGCCTACTTCAACAGCTATTTTCAGACCGGGCTAAAGAATCTGATGGATAAAGCCATCCTCTCGCACGTAAAGGAACTGAAGCTGGAACATCTGAAGGATGCCTACACCAAAGTGGACGAAATACCGTTCGATTTCATCCGCCGGAGAATGTCCGTAGTGATAGAAGACAAACAAGGGAAACGCCAGATCATCACCAAAGGCGCCGTGGAAGAGATGCTCAGTATCTGTTCGCACACAGAATTCAATGGAGAAGTGCAATCTCTGACGGATAAACTGAAGGTTAAAGCCCAAAAGATCAGCGAAGAAATGAACCGGAAAGGAATGAGAGTGCTGGCCGTTGCTCAGAAAAGCTATATAGAGAAGGTGGGTAATTTCTCCGTGAGTGATGAAAAGGAAATGGTTCTGATTGGCTTCCTGGCTTTTCTTGATCCCCCGAAGCCATCTGCGGCAGAAGCTATTAAGCAACTGCATGAGTATGGTGTGGAAGTTAAAATTTTATCGGGGGATAATGATATTGTAGTGAAAGCCATAGGTAGGCAAGTCGGTATCGACACAAGTTATTCACTGACCGGACCGGATATTGAGAATATGGATGAGGCTATTTTGAAAGAGCGTGTAAAGACCACTACCTGCTTTTCCAAATTGACGCCTCTACAAAAAACACAGATTATTTCCATCTTACAGGAACAGGAGAATACCGTAGGATTTCTGGGAGACGGCATCAATGATGCTGCCGCCTTACGGCAATCGGATATTGGCATTTCGGTAGATTCTGCCGTGGACATCGCCAAGGAAAGCGCCGATATCATCCTGCTGGAAAAAGACCTGATGGTACTGGAAGACGGAGTACTGGAAGGCCGGAAGACTTTCGGGAATATCAATAAGTACATCAAGATGACGGCAAGTTCAAACTTCGGTAATATGTTCAGTGTCATGTTTGCAAGCGCGTTTCTGCCGTTCCTGCCGATGATGCCGATTCATCTGCTCATCCAGAATCTACTATATGATATCTCGCAAACTACGATTCCATTCGACCGCATGGATCCGGAGTTTCTGAGAAAACCACGCAGATGGGATGCATCAGACCTGAAACGTTTTATGATTTACATCGGGCCCATCAGTTCCATATTTGATATCGTCACGTATCTGGTGATGTGGCATGTGTTTGGCTGTAATAGTCCGGAACATCAGTCCTTGTTTCAATCAGGATGGTTTATTGAGGGACTGCTTTCGCAAACTCTGATTGTACACATGATACGTACACGGAAAATTCCGTTCATACAGAGCCGCGCCACTTGGCCCGTAATCGGTATGACTACTTTGGTGATGGTTATAGGAATTGTGATACCATTCACATCTTTCGGAGCATCCATTGGTTTGCAGGCACTTCCATTGAGTTACTTCCCATGGCTGGTGGGTATTCTGTTCTCCTATTGCGTGCTGACTCAATTGGTAAAGAACTGGTATATCAGAAAGTTTTCGGGTTGGTTATAAAAGAAAGCCCTGCTTTTCTTCTTTGTCAGACGATACTGGCGGATGAAGAAAGCAGGGCTATTAGTATCAACAAAACTACAGTACTATTATTCAGATTCTATCAAATGGTCTGTTATTCAGAAAAAGACTCGTCGCATACTTCGCTGACTTGTTCATAGGGAATACATCCATAGCTGCGGTCGTCCAGATATCGCAATGCTACATACGGTACATCTGCCCCGGAAACATACATTTGCAATATAGATATAACCTCCGCCATACGCGAAGTGAATGAGCCATTTCGTTCATTATAAACCTTCACCCACACACGGTCTCCTCTTTTGATGGGAAGTTCTATATTCTTCATAAACAGTATAATTAATGCGTTTGTTGGAATTACTTGCATAGTAACGGCAAATAGCAGCTACAAAGTTGTGTCTTTTTTGACAGAAAAGCAAACAAACCCTAACAAAATATGAATAAATCTTATATCGGACAGCAAAAACAATATTAAAATTAGTCCCTGATACATACAGCTTTCGATTTTTTACCCCAGCAGGCAAAAGGAATCGTGTTTCCGCTTTATCCTTTGAAAGTGGAATGCTTCTTTACGTACCTTATTATCAGGAAAACTTCTTTTTACCATAAAATGATACCGTCTGAAAACGCCTTTCCGGTCTGCATCAAATGGTAGTTTGCCGTTACTATGCAAGTAATTTCACCTCAACGAAGTGCCATACAGCATATTAAATCTGCCATCTTTCTTCTTTTTACTTTTCTTCACCAAGGAAATCACTTGCCTGTTTATTCTGTCTATCACCTCCGCATCAAACGGCTTCAGATAAGTCATCGTCACCCGAATGGACGAGTGCCCCAACGACTGGCTTATCAGTCCCACAGGTACCCCACTATGATAAGCAAGTGTAGCCCATGTATGGCGTGCGGTGTACGAACTTACGGAAACACCGGGCAATAACTGTTTCATCAGCCGCGCCAACTCCCGGTTGAAATGCCGTAATGTTTCTTGATAACGGTGGTGATGTTCCTCCATGAACAAGCCACCATGCAGCAACGGGAACAGATACTCCGAATCCGTCTTGTCCCTGTACTTCTGCAACAGCCTCATCGCATCGGACGGCACATCCACCACCATCAGTTTCCCCGTCTTGTGCCGACGGTAAGTGATGCGCCTATTTCTTAAATCCGACTTCCGCAAGTGTGCCAGATCAATGAACGGCATACCGCGCAACATGAACATCAGCAAGAAGTAGGTAAGCACTTGCTGTTGACGCAGTGTCAGCACACTAAAGTCCGTATTCCTGAGCTGCTCCATCTGCTCTGCCGTCAGCGCCCTCTTGGTACGCGACTCCACTTTCGTATAAACATCCTTGAACAGCACCGGATTGTACCCCTCTATGCCCGGTGACATCCAGCGATTGTATACCGCCTGCAATGTACGCATATAAGTGGAGATCGTGTTCGGACTGGACTGTTGTCCAGCCAACCAGTCCTCATACTCTTTCAGCCTCTCAGGGGTGAAAATCTCCTGCATGGACAGGGAAGCAGTGGCGTTTTTCGGATGCCTTTCCTCCGCACAAAACTTCTCATAGGAACGCAGCGTGCAAGCATAAACATGCATTGCCGGGAACTTTCCTTCCCGCTTCAGCATCCCGATAACTTCCGGCATGTAGAGCCGTAAGTCATCTTTCGCATTTTTTCTTTCTACATTCATAAAGCATTGATTTTAATTACATGATTCAAAAAACTGCTTGTACCACAGAACGTACGTGCAGTAGTAATGTTTACGGGCGCCAAAGATAAAGCTAAAGGAATCCGGCAAGAGAATATTTATAAATTATACAAATCTGGTATTGAATTTGATTTATAACGATGTAGTAATGAATAAATAGATACGCGGACGACACGGACAAGGCGGACGAACGCGGATTTAAAAAGCTGCGCTATACTATTATAAATGATAAATTAAAGTCCGCGTTCGTCCGCCTTGTCCGTGTCGTCCGCGTACCCATTTTACCTCATAACCCGAAAAGAAAGAGTTAATTCAACTCCTGATTCTCATAAATTGTGAAATAGTAGTAATTCTTTCCCTCCCCGTTGAACTAATGCCTTGTGCACTCTGTTCTCTGACCAAAATAGAACATTAATTTAGTTTTTAACCATTAAACCTGTTTAATTATGACATGTAAAGATTCTCACTTTTTGATTGGCCTTGGAATAGGTTCAATCTTCGGAGCACTGGCTTATGGCTTTGCCCGCAGTGCAAGAGCAAAAAAAATGAAAGCAGAAGTATTCGATGCCCTGCACAGAATTGAAGGACATACCGAATGCCTGATCGAATCTGCTAAAGAAAAGGCATTGTATGCCGGAGAAAAAGTTGCTGACAGAGTAGCCAATGAAACGTCTGTCATTGCTGAAAAAGCCAATGATATCAAAGGCAAAGTGCACTCTATGGCTGATGAAGCTAAGAAGTAATCAATCTGTTCATTACCGTAAAAACAGAGGGAGGCGGGGTATCACCTACACTCTCTCTGTTTTTCATTATATACTTGTGATTGAATGGGCCTCACTCACCAACGAAGCCGGATAATCGCAAATCTCCAATATCTTAATTGCATTATGTTCGGTCGCAACTCCGCGTTTCAACTTGTAATCGAAAGACAGGATACCATCTTTCACCGACTCGCTGAAATAGTATAATTCGTATTCATCTTCCAGCATATCGGCCAATTCCAGATCGTGCGTAGACACAAATACCAGATTATCACTTTTCACCAGCCAGGAAAGCACAGCTTTCGAAATCGCTATCCGCTCCTTGGTATTGGTTCCTCTGAACAATTCATCGAGCAGGAAGAGATGGTTCCCATGACCGCTTTCATCTACGAAATCTTTGATAGTCGTCACTTCCTGCATAAAGTAACTCTTATTTTCCATTAGGTTATCTCCCTGGTGAATGGAGGACAGAAGAGAAATTCCGGTATTTATCTCAAAGACTTCCGCGAAACAAGTATGAAGTGCTTTCGCTGCCAACAGATTCACCCCTATCGTACGCATGAAACAGGTCTTACCTGCCATATTCGAACCGGTTATCAATGCAGATTTCTCATGAAGCACCATATCGTTCGGAATACAGTTTTCTATCAGAGGATGATATACTGCCTGTGTACGCAATCGCTCCCCTGCCCTGTTATCTCCCGGCAGACAGTAATAAGGTAGCTCCTCCCTCAAGATGGCAACAGACAAAATAGAATCCAGAAAACCGATGAAGCGGTAAACATTGTGGATAGCCGTCGCCTTCTCCTTCAACAGATGAAAAGTTCTGCCTACCGCATACGCCTCGTGGAGAAAGAATACCCGGATTAATTCCGCTACCATATAAAACATAATAGCCATGTCGTTATCCAGACTGAGGTTGAAACGGAAATAAGAGATATACTTCTTCAGACCTTCCACAGCTTTTAAATCAGTCGTGATAGAAGGATCTACAGAAATAAATTCCTTATTCTGCGCCAGCTTTCCCGCCTGCCTTATCATCTTCAGAAGCTGAGGTATGGAGAAAAAGTATCTCTGGATTTTCGCCTTATTACGATAGTGCAGCACTGCATTCGCCACGAATGAAAAGACAAATAAAGTAAGAAACACTCCCGAATGAGTAAGTAGCATCAGGGCCAGAAACAGCAAAGGCAGAAACCGACAGATATTAATAAGAACCATCTCCTTGGCACCAATTCCTGTATTATCATTTTCCAGAATGGATACGATGGAATAAGCATCCGGTTTATCCAGTTCTTTCAGTGCATTGCTTAAAAGAGTACGCAACTCCGTATGAGTTGCCAATGAAGACAGAAGTGCTTCCTGCTTTTCCATACCGGAGGTTTTATCCGATAGCAGAAGATAATATAAGTACTGTCTGCCTATGCTGGAATGACAATAATCAATTTCGGCAAACAGGTCATCCAGATTCAGGTCGTCAATGCTGTTAGCGGATAACCCGGTTTCGCCTTCGGCATTTCTATAAAGGAAATAGTTCGCAATTTCGGACATGGTGTATTCTTTATGGTTCAGTATTGTTTTGTGCATTTATTCAGCCTCTTCCGTATCAAGGCAGAAAGGATGTCCTGCCGGATCAAACATCGTTTGTGAAGTCCTGAAGTACTGCTCATCTGCCCGCCGGGCTCCCAACTGAATGGCATAAGCCACAGCCTCCTCCAGATTTTCCACATAGAAATCAAGATGAAGCATTTGTCCTTGCTTACTTTCTTCCCAAGGCCATACAGGTGGCTGGTATTCTTCAATCTCCTGAAACGCCATCACCATACCGGACGGAGAAGTGATAGCCGCCCAACCATTCGCACGTTGATGTGTCAGCTCCCACCCCAGCAATTTACTGTAAAACTCTGCTAAAACTCCCGCATCCTTACAGTCAACCACTATATTCATCTTATAGACTAAAGATTTCACATTTGATGTCATAAAGCTCTGTTTTATAATCAATTTATTGAGTAAACAACAAATCTATTAAAATCAACTGGAAAAGCCAATCCTTTTGGAGATATTGTTTCACCCGGGTCACTATTCTTTCATGAAAAAGCAGGAATACCCTGTAATCGGGAATAATTGCAAACTATACGTGTGATATCGTTATCCCCCACCCCAACGGAACCGCCTACCTTTGCAACATCAGAAAACAAGAATAAAACTCTAACGAAAAATAATATGAAACAGAAATTAATAACATTAGCAGGTTTGCTGATTTCGGGAACGATTTTAGCACAAGACGGAGGAACAATTATGAAGAAGTATGAAAATCAACTGCCGCAGGAAGGCAGAGGCAATGTGCATGTAGCCTATCAGGGAAAAGCTATCGACCAAATGATTTACGAGTTCATGGAAGAACAGGGCATACCGGGTATGACCCTCGCCATTGTGCAGGCACCTTACATCCCGCGTGTAGTGGGCTACGGAGTAACAGATTTCGAAAAAGGGAATCTGGCAGCTGCAAAAACACTCTGGCCCATCGGTCCTATTTCGCAAGGCTTCACAGCAGTAGCCATCATGCAGTTATATGAGAAAGGCAAACTGGACCTGAACGATACTATTGGCAAGTATTTTAAGGATATTCCGGAGAACTGGAAAAATATCAGTATCCTCCAGCTGATGCAACATAGTTCGGGCATTGCCGACTACCGTTCGCAAAAGGGCTTCAACGTATCTGCCAATTACCAACCTGAACAACTGATAAAAACGGTAGAAACTATTCCACTGGCTTTTGAACCGGGTACAGACGTAAAGCAGAGTGCTACAAACTTCCTGTTGCTGACTTCTATTATTGAGAAAATAAGCAAGATGTCGTATCACAACTTCGTGAAGAAGTATCAGATAGATTACCTCGGTCTGCAACAGACCTATTTCGGAGAGGATTTAGCCAGAGTAAAGCAAGAAGATGTTACAACGACTGCTAACGTACACCAGGCTTTCAAGAAAGATAAAGACTACATCAACCCGTCAGAGACGACTACAGGATATATAGAAAAGGATGGAAAATTAGTTGCCGCCCCTGTTATCAGCCCCACCTCAATGAAAGGTTTTTCTGATATATGGGCATCTGCCGAAAATGTCAGCCATTGGGACATCAGCCTTGCCGGAGGTGTACTGATAGCTAAACCGGAAAATCGGGACATGATCTATAAGCCTACAAAACTGGCAAATGGAAAGGTTGTTCCTGCGATAGCCGGTTGGCAGTTCTACAATCACAAAGGTCTGATGGATATAAAAGGAAGCGTATCGGGACATTCAGCTTTCCTAAGCCGCTTTACGGATGCTTCGGAACTGGTATGCGTAACTCTGCTTGCCAATAAAGAAGGGGTTGACCTGACAAACCTGGGACGCAAAATTGCTGCTGCCTTCGATAGCAACAAAATGGGAACAGGTGCCAATGATAACCTGCTCTATACCTACGAAAGCCAGTTCAGCGTAGCAGAAACAATGGCCCGCATCGAACAGACTCTGAAGACTATGGGGATACCTGTATTTGCTAAATTCGACCATGGAAAAAATGCCGAAGAGGTAGGTCTTGAACTTCGTCCGAACCAAGTTATCGTTTTTGGTTCACCCAAGGTAGGAACCCAATTAATGCAGGATAATCCCAGCATCTCCATTGAATTACCACTGAAGATATCTGTCTGGGAAGACAAGAACGGTAGTGTATGGACTACTTTCCCGCAAATGAGAGTGATGGGTGCAGAATACGGTCTTGATAGAAAACCGGTGGTAGGGAAAATGCAGGAGCTATTAGAAAAGATAGTTATTCAATCGGCAAGTGTATATTAAGTAAAAACAGAAACACAAAAACTCTATATAAAAAACGGAGCGGGGATACGTCCAAAAGGATGGATCCCCGCTCTACTCTTGATCTCATTCAAAAACATATATCCCATATACCACACGCCCGCTCAAGCTCTACCAATGAAGCTACATATCCTTTCATCGTCTCCAGATATCCCTGCTGCACTTCATTGTAAGTACGCTGGGCAACCAGCACATCCAGAATGTTTGTTTCTCCCCGTTTATACTTGTAAACCATTCCGTCGAGCACCTTCCGGGAATCTTCGAGTACGCCGGCTTTATATTGAAACACTTTCTTTTTCTCCGCCTCATAGTTGTACCAGGCCTGGTGAATCTCCGCCTGTATCTGCAATTCCATATCCCGCTCCCTAACTTCCGACTGGGTTATGCGAAGTTTAGCCGCCTTTATCGCTCCCTTATTCGTATTCGAGAATTTCAGAGGAACCGATACTCCGCCAATGGCAGAGCGGGCCGGAGGAAGAAATCCATGCCAGTCTCTTTCATAAGATGCGGAAAGACCTATATCGGGACGACGTTCAGCTCTTGTCAGCTTGTACTCACGGGTACTGACTTCCGTACTCTTCTGTGCCGCAAGCAGGTCAATGCGATTGTCCAATCCCGCACTTATCAACTCTGCCAACGCAAAATCCCTGCTCAATTCCTCCCAATCGCCCAACGGGATATTCAGTGTATCAGCCGTAGCCCCCATGTACCGGTTCAGCATTACCAGAGCTGATTGGTAGGCCGCCTCCTGAGTGTAGACGGTATTCAGTAACGTCATGGCTTCGAGTTTCGACTGCCGCGCATCGTTTTCCGTAATCTCACCGGCAGCATAACGCAGACTATCCGACTGGCTGAGTTGCAACATATATTGATAGGAACGGTTCTGTACCCCAAGCAGTTCTCGCTGAAGGATGGCTTCGAAGAAAAGATCGGCGGCGTCCGCCCTTAAATCCTGAAAGCCCTGTTCCAGCAATAGCTTTTCAAGTTCGGCCCGACTACGCGCCAGCCGGATACGGCTTCCACGCTTATTACCCAATTCAAGGGAATAGGAAAGACCCAATGAAAAGTTATCACTACCAGCTTCGAACTCCAGTTCAGGATCAGGAAGCACCTTCTGCGCAACCGTTTCCGCATCGGCTATACTGACATTTAATCTCTCTGCCAGATACCCCAGATTACTCTTCCCTACCCGATTCAGGTATTCCGTAAAAGAAATATCCTGTTGCGGATACTTACGGACTTGGGCTAAGGAAGGAATACACACCGCTCCTGCCATCAGCAGTACGAGCAAAATACTATATCGTAGGTTCATTTTCATCATTCTTCTTTCTGATTAAAACACGGTTTTCGACTAAGTAATAAAACACCGGAAGCACAAACATGGAGACAAGCGTCGCGAACATCAGCCCATAAACAATGACCGTTGCCAACGGGCGTTGCACATCGCTGCCTATTCCGGTTGCCATGGAGGCGGGAAACAATCCGAGTATGGTGGTGACGGAAGTCATCAGGATAGGGCGAAAGCGTTGCCGCGCCCCTTCCACCACAGATTGGCGAAGTTCCATTCCCGTCCTGCGCAATCCATTGATTTGTGACACCATGATGATGCCATTCTGTATGGAAAGACCGAACATCGCTATGAAGCCAACGGCCGATGATACATTCAGCGTCATGCCACGCACATTCAAGGCAAGCATACCTCCAAAGAGTGCCAGGGGCACGATGAGCAATACCAAACCTGCCTGCCGAAACTTCCCGAACGTTGCATAAAGCAGGATGAACATACACATCAGGGTCAAGGGAATAATGACTGCCAGCCGGGTATAGGCTCGTCGCTGATTCTCAAAAGCGCCTCCCCACTTGATGGTATATTTACTTTTGTCATAGTCTACTTTTTCACTGATTGCCTTCTGTGCCTCACTCAGGAAAGACGACAAATCGCGCCCGCGAAGATTCAGCTTTACCGTCAGATGGCGCCTGTTCATCTCCCGGGTGATGGTACTTTCACCAATGCTCAGCCGGACGTCGGCAACCTGTGAAAGGGGAATCTTGGCACCGGTAGAAGAAGTCAGCATAAGTCCGGCTATCTTTTCGGGAGTATCGCGGGCATCCTCTTTATATTTGCAGGTGATGTCGTACTGCCGGTCGCCCTGATACAACTGGGCTACGGCTTTACCACCAATGGCCACTTCTATCAGGTCAGCCACATCCGAAACCTTCAGGCCGTAACAGGCAATGGCACTACGATCCATAATAATCTGCAATTGAGGCAACGGAGGCTCCTGATCGATATCCAGATCAACAGCACCTTTCACTGTTCCCAACACTTGGGTTATATCTTCCGCAAGGCGACGTGTCTCACGGAAATCCTCTCCATACACTTTCACCACCAGTTCGCTGTGCGCACCGGCTATCTTATCCATCACCCCGTCTATCATAGGCTGACTGAAACCGACTTTAAAGCCTGGAAGCGTTGCATACTCCTTTTCCAGTTCCTGAATCAGGTCTTTCTTTGTCTTTCCTTTGGGCCATTCATCATAGGGCTTGATGCCAACGGAAACTTCAAAATGCGAAGGGGTGAATGGATCGGTTCCATCGTCATTGCGCCCCGCCTGTACCATAATATAAGTTACTTCGGGATACTTCATCGTACGGGCACGCAAGGTATCGGAAAACTCTCTCGACTTTTCCACCGAAATGCCGGGTGGCAAGTTGACTTGCAGCCAGATGGAGCCTTCGTCCAACTCCGGAAGGAAGTCTTTACCAACCGTAACACTGAGGACGATGCCTGCTACCAGAAATACAATCGATGGGACAATCGCCTTCAGAGGTGCATCAACGACTTTCGCCACTACACCTGTATACTTCTCTTTCAGCTTCTCTAACCAGCGGTTCTTATAAAGCTTGCGCGGCTTGCGATAGATGGCATAAGCCAGTCCCGGAATCAGTAAGAGTGCAACCAGAAGCGCCCCTATCATGGCATAACTCATCGTGAATGCCATCGGTGTGAAAAGCTTCCGCTCCACACGTTCAAAAGCAAACAGCGGCAGGTAAGCCGTAATAATCACAATCGTGGAAAAGAGAATGGGACGTCCCACTTCCTTGGCGCGCCGAGCTATGCTTTTCTCTTCCAGACTGTTTTCAGGATGATCTTCACGCTTCTTGAGAATGGTTTCCAGCATGACAATAGCACCGTCTACGATAATACCAAAGTCAATGGCACCGAGCGAAAGCAGATTGGCCGGAATATCCGTAAGATACATCAGAATGAAAGCTATAAGGAGGGAGACAGGTATCGTGACAGATACCAACAATGCTCCACGCCAGTTTCCAAGAAACAGGATAAGCACAATGATGACCAAAGCCATTCCCATCAGAAGGGTATGAGATACTGTACTCAACGTAGTATCTACCAGACTGGTGCGATCCAGGAAAGTATGTATATGCACCCCTTCCGGAAGCGTCTCATGATTCAGTTCATCCACTGCCGCATGAATACCTGCAAGTACCTGGGAAGGATTCTCATGCTTCAACAGAAGTACAATGCCTTCCAGGCTTTCAGAATAGTTGCGCATACGGTCTGTATAGCCCAATACGCCTTTTCTTTCCAGATTTCCATATTTCAAGGAGCCTATATCACTGAGAAATACAGGCACTCCGGAAGTAGTGCTGACTACGATATGACCCAAATCGTCCAAGTTCTCTATCAGTCCGATACCACGTACCACATAGCCCAGATCACCACGATTCAACACACTGCCTCCCACATTGGCGTTATTATTCTCGATTGCTTCAATCACTTGGGCGAGAGACAGATTGTATTGCTCCAACTTATGCGGATCCACTTCCACTTGAAACTGAGTGGTTATTCCACCGAAGTTGGTGACATCTGCTACTCCGGATATTTCCTTGATACGGGGAATAATAACCCAGTTCTGCAAATCAGTCAATTCACGCAGAGAATGCCGGTCACTCTCAATGATATAGCGGTATACCTCTCCTACAGGCGATGTCAACGGGTCGAGTCCCGGAATCGCGCCATAAGGTAGTTCCACTTCGTTCAGTCTTTCCTGTACACGCTGGCGGCTCCAGTAGTCTTCCACTCCATCTTGAAAAACAATGGTAATCATGGATAGCCCGAAAGTGCTTTTACTGCGCATGACGTGCATGCCGGGCAAACCGTTAATGGCACGTTCCAGTGGTATGGTAATCTGCTGTTCCACTTCCTCAGCTGCCAGACCGGGAACCTGAGTTACAACCTGCGAAGTCACATCTGCAATATCGGGATATGCTTCTATCGAAAGTTGCTTCCACGAGTAGTATCCAAACACGCACAACATGGTAAACAGACAAAGCATCACCCATCTTTTCTGTATAATCGAAAGCATTATTTCCTTCTTCATGATTTCCTATTTTAAGTAGTATCCTCCTTCACTGATGATTTCATCTCCCGGTTGCAAGCCTCTGTTTATGACTGCTACCCCATTTCTGATGACCTCTACTTCCACCGGCCTCCGCACAAAAACGTCCGGAGCCTGCCGGACGTACACATAGCTGTCCTTCTCTCCCTGCAACAAAGCCTTTTCAGGTATCTGAACCTGCTCCATAACCGGACTGAGGAAATGCACGGTAGTGTACATCCCCAGTTTAAGAAGCCCTTGTGAATTATCGCAGACAGAAAGCACTTGGATAGACCTCGTCTCCGCATCTACCGCTTCTTCCACATGATAGATATTTCCTTTAATAGTAGTGCCGGGCAATGCCGCGACTTCAATGTCCAGACTACTGCCCGAAGCGATAAACCGAATATCTTTCTCTTTCACCTGTGCGGCAATCCAAATACTCGATAGGTCGGCAACGATGGCAATAGGATCGGCATCATCTTTTAGGTATTGTCCCGTCACAATATTATTCTCTATCACCTCTCCCGAAATGGGCGAACGGATCACAAGCGGCTGTCCCAGAATCATCTCCTCCGGATTGTCCACCTGATATACCTTCAATGCGGCGGAAGCATTCTCAAATTCTTTATCGGCTACCAGCAAAGCATTCTGCGCCTCTTCCAGTTCCTTTTGCGAACTGACTCCATTCTTTATAAGATCCTCTTTACGCTTCAAATCCTTCCTGGCAAGTTCCCTTGATGAAAGAGCCTGAAAGTACTCTTTCTGCGCGGTCGTAAAATCCGGAGAACTGATTTCAAATAGCGGAGTGCCCTGTCTCACGGTTTGTCCTATCTGTATATAGGACTTCAGCACCCTACCTGCAAACGGAGGGGCAATATAGGCATAGCGGGTAGGAATAGGCCGCACGATGCCGGAGGTTATCACTTCTTTGGAATAAGGTTCGAGCCGGGCTTCTGATACTCTTATCTTCTCATTCAAAACGTGGTCTGCCACATATACCGTATCACCTTTTATGCGATAACCACTCTTCTGTTCCTGTTCCGTGATTTGTCCGCATGCCGCAAAAAGTAGGGCACCCCCCAACGGAAACATTAGCAAATTTCTCTTCTTCATCATACTAAGTTTAATAGGTTAGAACCATTTTTCGGGCACAAAAATAGCGGACGGCTCCGGGGGAAGCCGTTAGAAAATGATTAGAACGATATTAGAATCTTATTAGAATGAGGTGAATATGAATAATAGGTACAGAAACTTATCTTATATTAAAGCTGGGCGCTATTCCATAAGTTTCTTTATAAATTCTGGAGAAATGTGACAGATTTTTAAAGCCGACATTCATCATTGCTTCATTAACTTTACAGTGCTGATTGACAATCAACTCATGAGCAGCTTCCAGCCTCCGCTTTATAATCCATTTCTGTGGAGTAAGCTCGCTCACTTTCCTGAAATCATTTTTAAATCCCGTCAGGCTTCGTCCTGTATATGCCGCCAATTCTTCTATGGAAAGGTCATACATGTAGTTTTCTTCCATAAACCCCAGCATATCTATCTTCCAGGGCTCAGCAAAATCAAACAAAGATGCATAAACATCTGTATCAGATTTCAACACCACATACAATCCTTCCTTCAATTTCATCTCCAGCCATTCTTCATCGGGCACAACAGACGAATTAAAATAAGGAAAGATCGATTCAAAAAGGCTTGTGACATCCGGACGCGATGGTATTCTCAAAGTACTCTTTTTACTTCGCCTGGCTATCCCGGGAAACTTCTCATCTCCATGATGGCGATAATATTCCAATAGAAACTTACGGGGAAACCTTAGAAGAGCCGACTGGTAAATATGGGTATTCTCATCACTGTATTTAGTCATCTTTATCCGATGTCCCTTACGGATAAAGGCGCATTCACCAGCCTTTATGGTAACAGCATGGTTGGGCTCATTAAAATCCACCCGACCGGAGAAAACATAAATCAGACAATGTTCAGGTATACCATAATCGCATACTGTATCTTCCATTACTTTCATATTAAGAAAGATATTGGAATAGTTGGTGAAATGTTTATCTTCCATATCCATAGCTGTTTCAAAGACAAAAATACGACTTTATCCGTGATTAAGACACTCGGCTACTGATTTTTATTGATAGAGTCTGGCTATGTCTTCATCCGTTCTGTTGCCGTGAATGGAGATCTTAGACAGTTCCTCTTCAATCTTCCCAAACTCATCCGAAGTTAGTACCACATCAGCCGCACCTTGATTTTCAGCAATTCGCTCTATCTTCCGCGAGCCGGGTATAGGAACCAGAAAATCATATTTGTGTAGCATCCATGCCAAAGAGATCTGGGCAGGAGTTGCCTCCTTTTCCCGGGCAAACGAATTCAGTAAATCGAGCAACGGTTGATTCGCTACCACATTCTGTTCTTCAAAACGAGTGATTACGCGACGCACATCATCGCCTTTATATTCCTGTCCGGCAGTATATCTGCCACTCAGAAAGCCACTTGCTAACGGGCTGAACGGTACAAAACCAATACCTAACTCACCACATACAGGTATTACCTCTTTTTCAAACATGCGTTCCATCATAGAGTATTCGCTCTGTACAGCAGTCAGCGGTGTGATAGCATGCGCCAAACGAATTTGTTCTGCCGTGGATTGCGATTGTCCCCAACCTCGTATCTTCCCTTTCTTTATAAGCTCGCCCATACACCAGGCAATAGCTTCCACCGGAATCTGCTTACTGACACGATGTTGATAATAGAGATCAATATAATCCGTTTTTAAACGTTTCAATGACGCATCCAAATGCGATTCTACCGCCTCCATCAACCGGGGCATAGTAGAAACTTCTTCATCAGGATTAATCCGGAACTTCGTTGCTAAAATGATATCCTGACGAATAGGAGCGATACCTTCGGCAACCAATTTCTCATTCTCACCGGCACTATAACCTTCTGCTGTATCAAAGAAGTTACATCCCAGTTCATAAACTTTTCGTATTAAAGCAACTGCTTCACTTCTCTCCGGCGTTGTACCATAGCCATGAGATAGCCCCATACATCCATAACCAATAGCAGAGACTTCCAGACTTGCCGCACCAATTTTTCTTTTCTTCATAACAAACTTCTCATTTACAAATTATATAATTAAGATATAGATTTCCTGAGTGCAAAGTTATGCGATAGAAATGACTTGGGCTTTGCTATGAAGACAAATGGATTTTGCTGTAGAGACATCTATAAATAAAAAAACTGCCACAATTTGTAGCAGTTTTGATATCAACACTTTATCCGCAATGGAAATACTTATTAACCAGTTTCAGCATTTCCTCCTGATTGTCGCGTACTTCACTACGTAAAGTACGATCTTCATAGGAACGCAATTTACTGATAATTCCATCGACCATTGCAGGACTAAATACATGATACTGTTCGAAAATAGCACGCTGTTTTTCCAGGCAATCGGCAGAAGCGGCACAGCTATCAGGGAGTTGAGCCAATTGTTTCAGTTTATCCTCATTTTCCTTCTTATGAATATTCACATTCACATAGGTCTTTTCTGCAATCTCCAAAGCATTTTCAATTTCAAAACCATGACGACATGCTACAGCCAATCCGGCTATCAGTTGGTACAAATCGGCAGAACCGTCCGGAGAGCGCATTTCCACGGTTTGTTTCTGTGTAGTATCATAATGGCTGGGAGCTTCCAACGGATTAGCCAGCATACACATATCTGTCTTTGCCGACCATCCAAGCGGAACACGTACCAATACGGAACGATTACGGTCACCCCAGCAAATATTTGTCGGAGCTTCCTGATGCGGAACCAAACGGAAATAAGAAGTAGGATTCGTATTACCGAAAGCTGTAATGGAAGGTGCAAGTTCCATCATTCCTGCAATAGCCTTGCGGGCGGTTTCAGAAAGTACACCGTCTTTCAACATCTGGTTTTGGCCGTCTTTCATAATACGCATATGGATATGCAATCCTGAACCGGCCTTTCCGGCTGTAATTTTCGGAGCAAACGTAATGTCATATCCATATTGATAAGCCAGATTACGGATAACCCATTTCGCAATCATCAGCTGATCGGCAGCCAGGTCGGCACGTACCGGCAGGAATTCAATTTCATTCTGCTCATAGATTTTACCGTCAAGCGTGAAGTTACCTACCTCGGAATGCCCGTATTTGATCTGTCCGCCCGCCTTTGCAATATGCAGCATACAGTCGGTACGGAAATCATTGAACTTGGCATAAGGAGCAGATTCATGATAGCCACGCTGATCCGTAGCAGGGAACAGCCCACTATCTTCTGATATCACATAATATTCCAATTCGCCCATAGCCTGAAATTCCATTCCGGTTACGTCAGTAAAGGCTTTGCAAGCTTTACGCAACGTATATTCCGGTGAGCTTTCCAGAAGTTCGCCATCTTTATTGAAGTAAGAGCAAAGCATGGAAAGTGTTGTAGTTTCAGCAAAAGGATCAATAAAGGCTGTGCAAAAACGCGGCACTACATACAAGTCGCTACTGCCCGCTTCGATAAATGGGAAAAGGCTTGATCCGTCTACGCGCTCACCACAAGTCAGTATAGCATCAAGGTAAGCAGCGTCGTTAATGACAAAATTCAATGTTTTCAGTCGCCCGTCTGCTGCGGGATACATGAAGTTCACCATGCGGATATCGTTCTCCTTGATATAAGAAATAATGTCTGCTTTCGTAAATTCGGAAGCCGGTTTTTGAAGAGCAGCCACCAGTTGGTTGGCGCTCATCGATAGTTCATGATTCATACGTTGGTTGTTTTTTTAAGTTATTGTATGGTTAACAATGTGTTGTCATGCAATGATTCCCCACAAAGATAATATTTTATAAGTACTCATACAAAATTAACTTGTTCTATAAATGATAATTTAACGGCGAGATACCCGATCAGGTTTCCTTTCAGCGTACAAGTAATTTTTCATCCGCGGATGAAAAATGAAACCATGACATAGCCCATCCTTAACGAATTATTATCCATCAATAAACAGCGTTTTGAATTAACATTTTTTACGAACATTTTCCGGCCACCAATTCGGCCACCTTTTCCTTCTTGCACTCAGCAGGTTACGAGAAAAAGCGGCCACCCATCCGGCCACTAAACGTACATAACATAAGTAAATTAGAAGATAGTGATATACTGAAGTATATCTGCGGAAAAACGGATGATACATCTATCCCGAACAAATGATGCGTTTGCCCCAAACGGATGATGCGTTCGGGGTGAACGGATGATGCATTTGGAATGAACGGATGATGCATTTGCACTGAACAGATGATACGTTTTTCGTAAACGTATTCAATCATTTTTTCTTTTGGATTCACAATCATATTGTTTATATATTTGCACGTGGTATCAAGAGATTCCATTTCTATCAAATCTCAATCATACCGCAAATATACGCCCATTTATGTGCATTACGATGGCAAGTATTTACGTGAAAATAAATACAAATATTTAGAAGTAAAATAGTTACAAATGTATTGATGAATAAAAAAATGCGGTTCTTTATCCTTGTTTCCGCTGCAACTCTATCATTACTTCATCTACCAAGTAAAGATCACCCATTAGATATAAACCGGAAGTTTCATCATGCAGGTGTTCGCAGGTATCACTTTCATAGAAGATGTCGAAAGCACGCTCCGGTTCTATATTGAGGCGTTTTGCCAGCAACACGGATATTCGTCCGATACGGTTCCACAGGATAATGTCACGTACAGTGATGTCATCGGTCATTGAAGGCCGTTTCTGCGGACTTTCAGGGGTACTGTTCATAGTTGACCTCCTTTCCGGCGGGCTTCGTCATTGAGAGGTTCGCAGCCTACATAATGCAGGCATTCATCCGTGAGGGACTGGTTGAGTAGACATATTTGGTTATTAGGCTGATGCTGCGCCAATCGTCCAATGGCGGTATTGATATCCATAAGTCCGAGCATATAGAGCTGCACGGTATCTACCACACGATCATCGGCTACACCACCTTCTATATAATCGTACTCTTGCCAGAGATATTCTCCCAAACGGCATCCCACAATAAAATTAAGCCACTGGCGGTCGTATGCTTCGAAACGTAAACAACGATAGGTGGCATAGATACGATTAGTATCCAATTTGTAGATATTGAGCCATTGTGGCAAGCTGGTATTAACCGGGCGCATAGCCCAACTTACAGCCTGTTCTCGCAAATTAGTAACATAAAAGCCTCGACCGAAATCAAGATTGGAGCGGCCGGCGCTACAAAGAGGCTGACTGACAGGACATGTAGCCCCATGGTAGACGGTCAGCATGACTTCTTCCCTTTGTATTCAATACCTTGTTGTGCCTCAAGGCGTTGAACAGCATTTACAATATCCTGGGTAACGTATTCGCGACTTTGTGTATGCAGAGGATCCAATTGACGGGCTATCTGTTGTATCAGCCCTACACGCTTCATTCGTCGGTACATATCTCCGGCTGTACAACCCAATCGTTTAGCTGCGCACTCTACGCAGAGGGCAGCAAAGGCGAGGCGGCTTTCGGTTTCGCTAAATTCAAAGTTTCGTTCCATACATTATTATTCTTTCTGTTCAAAACAACAACAAAGATAGTAATGTTTTTCGTATTTTCCAAGATTACACCTCTTCACACACCAGCATATCCATTCCCTTATACACCACCACAATCTTGTGGAGCGTCGTGGTACCTACGGCATTCTTTACAGTTTCAGTGTCCGCATAGCGGTTAGCTTGCTCAACGGCTTCCCGGCGCAATTCCTCCACACGACTTTCGGGATCTTTGTACTTGGCATACTTCAGCTCCACAATATAACTGTGCTTCATGTCCGAATAAATGTCCAGCAACGGACAAAGGAAGATATCAGCATAACCCGCCTGCGTGTCCTGTTCGGAAATGGGACGGTAGAATCGGTTCTGTGCCGTCATGGCAAAGGTAAAGCCATGAACATAAGACTCTCCTTTCTGCTTGTCGCGCTGCGAACTGTAACGTTTCAGTTTGAATAAAATACGCCAATACGCAACCCTGCTATAAGATGGCATACGGCGGATAACATATCCCCCGTCTCCGGGGGAATAAAATACACACCTATCACCCCGCCTTATGCACAAACAGCAGATCCTCAACCATCAGGTTGAAGTCTGCTTCACTGATGCAGCCTTCGTGAAAATAGAAGTAATGGGTGAGCAAACGGCGCACCTGGCGCACACGGCAGTCGGCGGTATAGCCTTTCCACTCACCTACCCGCTTGCTATCCAACGCCTGACGGATGACGGCTACATACGGGGTAATCAACCTACGCACATCATCACCCAGATGCACTTGAATCTTCTCACCGGGCATAATGATGGTGACCTCCGGATGGTCGGCGCGAACCACGCGCATGGCCTCCGTCCAACGCACACCATCTGCTATTACGTCACGAGTTGTCTTTTTTTTGATGCGTCTGTGGCATCCGGTGCCTGAAAGGCACGTCTTCTTTTTCTGTTCATTGCTTAAAAAAATTGATTATTATTAAATACGAATCAATACTTGATTCATTTATCGGGAACGTTCCACAACACTGAAAAGACTTGCAGCAATGTGCTTCCATCTTCTTGCAATATCTTGAATGCCGGTACATATCCACCCGGTTCCAACTCCGGCAAGGCCAGTATGACTTTATTACATGAGTATTTATAGATATGCCCGACCTCTATGACCCGCCTTGCGTCTGTTGCGGAAACAAGGCATAGCCGCACTGTATCCCGGGCATACATATCCAACCTGCTGCCGGACACTATGATGGGAGCCCAAGGGGTTATGGTACCGTCGTGCTTCCCACTCAAAAGATCGTATACCTCAGTGATAACAGGCACACTGTCGGATAGGGGTAATAATTCCGTACCGAGTATTGTCATTTCTATTCTGATTAATTAGTGATTTAAGTTTCGCATATAGCCTGAAATTACACAATAGAGCAGCCTGAAAGCCTTTCAGGCTACATGCGAAACTCGAATTAGTTACAAGAGGTTATGGCACCGGTGCCAGCGTCGCCTCCTTCAGCACCACCTTCACCGTAGTGCCCACCGTAGAAGCCTTTGAAGTGAAAGTAACGGTTGCCTCTGCCAGTAAAGTCTGCACATCCCCCAAAGTCAGCGTATAGTCTCCTGCGGCATCAGTCACATCTGCTGGGTTCACCGTCAGCCACGCAACACCACCATCAACCGTCGCCGTACTTCCGGTAGTAATAGTCGGTACTTCTGCACCGTCCGAACGGCTTTCCGAAACCACATGCAGCTTGATAGTATTATTTTTCGTATTCTCTATCGTAGCCGTCAGCGTTTTGGCATCAAAGGTGCTGGTGTTTCCTTCTTCCTTTACCAGCGTCACCTCAGGCCCTTTCGTGGCGAACACTTTAATATCCTTGCGCATCCCACTCGCCGGGTTCGTCAGCCGGATAATGACGGGAAGCAATTTAGAGACATCCGTCAGTTTATCGTCCACAGTAGTCACCGTGTATTTCGTGTACTGCGACGTCGCACGGGTGACAGGGGCGGAAGCCAGCTCAAGCCACTTCTCGGAACCGTCCTGAAACACCAGTTCGGATTTCAGCGTAGCGTTGGAACCCATCACGAAAGCAAACTCACTGGCTGCCTCAGGCATCAGAGTCACCTGCCCCTTGTCCGTCACATAAGCTCCTACGGCACCCGTCTCCAGCGTCAGCGGCGTGTTGCGGTCGAAGTCATTGTCGGGCGTATAGTCGTCCAGTTCCACATCTTCTTCCCAGTCCGTCACTTTCAGGTTCACTTCCAGACGCATCGGGTCCACCTTGGTGATTTCGATGGTATAGCGGTGGTTGTAGTTCACCTCGATATAAGTGCCCACCCCGTTCACCATCTGCTTGAACGGAATCTTATAACTCACCGGCTGGGACTCCGTCATATTGATGTCATACATTCCTTTCAGAATCAGGTAACCTCCGTCGTCCTTAAGGCTGGGCCAGGTGTAGAAGGCACCTTGGGTGATATTAAGTTTCGGCTCGGCAGCCGTAGGCTTCTTCTGCATGTCGGGCTTTACCTTGCGCTCGGGATACGTAATCAGATCACCATTCGTTTCGTCTTTCGTCTTCAGCGGCTCGATGGGAAAGAAACGGCTGGCACTTCGTCCGTTGCTCATGGAGATACTCTCAACGGTGAAACGGGATTCCTCGGCAACATTCACGATGTCGAAGCGGGCCACCATACGCGAGAGGCGGAAGCCGATCTGGGCACGGGTGGCGCTGCTGAAGTCCGTCAGGTCCAGAGGCGTGGTGTAGGCGCCCGTCATGGGGAGGGGGCTGACGAAGATGTCGTCTTCCGTTGCACCATCAGGGTTGATGAGTTGGGTTTGCAGTTTCAGGAAGTCTGTTTCGGTGGGCACGCCGGGGGTCACCGTATTGGCGGACTGACCGGGGGCGGTTTGCACCAGAGACGAGAAGTAATCGTAAGGCTGCAAAGCGCCTGCGGGATCTACAACGTAGAGTTGGGTGCGGTTGGCGATGCAATAGAACTTCACGAACAAGCCTTTGGTAAGTTTCAGCAGGCCGGTGGTGGTGTTGGCTTCCGCACCCGGGTTGAGGTCGAAGCTGAAAGACTTGATACCGGTGAGATGCGTCAGGCTGGCGTCGTCGCGGTAGTAGTGCAGTTCCTGAAAGGTGTAAGGGCCATCCTCGGTGAGGGAACCGAACACGTAGACATCAAGGGTTTTGATGAAGTTTTCATCTTCCGTGGCAATGGCGTCTCCGGCACGACTGGCGGGGACGGAGGTTTTCAGCGTCAGATTGTTCTTTAGTATGAGCTGCACTTCCGTACGGGAGTTGTCAGTGTCCGGTTCGTCGGGACCGGCGGGCGCTTCGGTAAGCGACTCGTTGGTGCAGGAGACGAACAGGGTGCCGGCGGCAAGCAGAAAGCCGGCGGCGAGCAAAAAGAGTTTGTTCTTTATATTCATTGTAATTCTTTTATAAGTAATGATTCAATATCAATTAGTATATAAATGATAATTTATCGAAGCGGAGCTTCGTAGTGATTAATGTTTAGTGATAAATGATTAGTGGGCTACGCAATTATTCCGCATGGCACTAATCACTTATCACTAAACATTAATCACTAATAAATTATCATTTAATCAAAGCAGTATCAAGGAGCAGCCGCCTTATTCTTATTTCTAAGAATCACCGTCTTATCTCCCCCACCGGTCACAGCATTGGTAAACACGAGCGTAATGTCATCCGTTTTAGAGCCATCAGACAATTCAAGTGTATACACCGCCGCCGTTCCGGCAGTAACCGTATCGCCTCCCGCATTACCGACATTCGCTGCCAGGAACTTATCTGCCATTGCCGCTGTAAAATCAACACTCGCACCGCCCGGAGCAGTTACGGTAAAGGAGAAAGGTGTAGTGCTTATATTGTCCACATCTACTGTATAGACGATACTTCCACCCTCAGTGCTTTCCGTTACATTTCCCGATGCAGCATCCGTCAATGCCACCGTGATAGCCGGATCTTTCCAAGTGATCGTCAGTGTAGCGGTACGGGTTTCATCTCCGCTATTCTTGGCAGTCACCACAGTAGTCGCACCAGTCAATTGATTGACATCAGATACCTTAACAGTATACTCATCCGTAGCCCCTATCTTTTCAATAGTCAATCCGGTAGCCGCCTCAAACGCAGCCGCTTCGCCACAAGTCATCTTTACAGTGATCTGGCTGTCCGCCACTTTATACATCGTGATAGTGGCAGCCGCAGCATCCGTAAAGTTTTGATCCAGCCCTTTATTGAATGTACTCCAGTTTCCTTCAGTAGTACCCGCTTCAAGGCTGGGTTTGCCGGCTTCCTTATGCAGTTTCACATCCAATCCCGGAGCACTGATATCCTTACCAGCTTCCGTCAACCCATTCACAAAGTTCAGCGTCACGTCGCCTGTACCCGTGATAGAAGAGGCTTTGGCGATGGTGTACGTAGCAAACTTATCCGTGTCGTTCCATGCCTTCGTTTCCGTGATTTTCACCCACGGACAAGCCAGACTCGCAATCGATACTCCGCCAGGAGCATTGATCTTGAATGTACAGTTACCATCTTTCAAAGCATCGAGGTCGATTTTCAACGTACCATTTCCTTCATCCCATGTAGCCGCGCCATTGGCATCAGTAGATTTTTCAAACGTCATCTTCGGCTCGGCAACAGTCAGCGTCAGTGTCGTTTCTTTACTGGCATCGCCTGCATTCTGGAAGACAATAGTACCATCAGCAACACTACTCTCATCGCTTACCGATACCTTATACGTATGTACAAAACCATTCACGGCAATCTCTTCCGCCTTGTATCCGGCAGCCACAGTACCTACGGTGATACCCTCCACGCAGGTCACATCAAACAGTACATAACTGTTTTTCAGTTTGAAGATAGTTGCAGCAGGTGCTTTGACATCATCCACGTTTACCGGATTTCCCTTGGAGCCTGTTCCCGTTGCAGCAGCCGCAAACACGGGCACATTCTTCTGACCATAGAAGTTGACCGTTGTCCACAAGGCCGGATCATAAGAAGCGGCTTCGTTGATGAAGTGTACGGCTACGGGAGATACGCCTACAGCATCCGCATAAGAGATATCAAATTTAGTGTACCACACGCCGTCTCGTTCTTCAAAGGCAGGTTCGCTTATCACCAGCCAGCTCTGCGGGGTAACTTCGCTATCTGCTTCCGCACGGGTAGTGGTCTGCACCGCATCCTTTTCAGCCCGTACCTTTCCGGTGGCACCTATCTCGATGGTGAAAGAACCTGTGCCGTCAGTTCCCGTCACTTCATAGTTGTAGGGGGAAGCGTCCGTATTCAGCGCAGTCAGTTCGGTAGGCGCATCGGCACCGGTGAAGGCTTCTGCTGCTACAAAGACAGGAGAATCATTGCTGGGCTTTACTATGATTCCGCCGCCACTGGTCCAATCCACTACCTCGAAGGTACCCATGATATTGGAACTGGTGACGTCGCTGATTCTCAACTTATAGCGATTGTTGGCAAGCAGTTTGATGAAATCCGCTTTTGGTGCTCCATCGGGAGTGCGGGCCACGTCCACATGATACTCCACAGGTTCCTGTTTGCCGGTGGCAGGGCTTTTGTAGGTGCCCTTTATCACGAGGTAGGACTGGTCCGTAGCAAGATTGGGATAGACATAGAAGGCACTGGCGGTCTCACCCGTGTTAGCACCGGGAATCTGGTCGAAGTCCACATTGGCGTATTGGGCAAGCAGGGGATCGGTAGTCAAATCCCCGGCATCCACCGGGGTGAGGGTTGCTCCCCATAGCGATGCGCTCTTACGGCCCTGCACCATGTAGATATCCTGAATGGTGAGGTTCGTCTTTGCCTTGTCGTTCACGATGTCGAAGCGGGACATCACGCGCTTCAGGCTGATGTCTACTTTAGACACACCGCTGATTTTGGTGATGCCTTCACCGGTCATCAGCAGTGGGGTTTCGATCAGGGTAGCATCGGCGTTAGCATCCGTAAAGGCAGCTTTGAAATCAGCTTCGGTAGTGCCGGCGACAGCGATGGTTCCATCGGCATTGGTCGTTACTTTCGTCAGCGCGTTCAGAGTTTGCGCACCTGCCTCGTCATAGAACTTCGGAGCCGTGCCGTTGTTTGCCACGCAAAGCAACTTTATCCAGGGGAGCCCTTTGAGTTCATTGGGATAGAGGATGCCTTTCTTGGAAGTACCGGTATCCTGAATCTTGAAGTTGGTGGTAGTGGGGGTTGCAGGATTGTAATCCGTACCCTCGGTCCATGTTTCAAGGTAATAGAAGGGGCCCGTTTGGGCAGCGGCGGCAAAGAGATAGATGTGTAACTGCTCTATCTTGTTCTCACTCTCGGAGGCGATGGCACGGGTATATTCCTGGCTCTCTCCGGTTCCGCTAAAAGCGATCTGAATCTCGGCGCGACCATCGGTAGGATGGGTGCCGGGGTCATCAAAGTCGCTGTTGGAGCAACTTGCTGCAAAGCCTGCAAAGGCTAACAGCGTGATTAAACTTTTTACGTTCATTGATTTTTAAAGTTTTTAATTGAACAATATGTGTTATTTCTTAAATTCTATTTGTTTCTTAAATTAATAAGTAAGCGAATTAATAGGTACGCGGACGACGCGGATGAAACGGACGAACGCGGATTTTATAAGGCTGAAAGCCTGAGATTACATAGCGTAGGGCAACGCCCTACGTGATTATGTATATCTCTATTCAAGCCCTGAAAGGGCGCAATCAAACATCAACCTTTATCTCGCCCTTTCAGGGCTCAGAAATAGGGATGCATATTACGTAGGGCGTTGCCCTACGCTATATAATGCAAGCCTTTCAGGCTTAAGGTTCATCTGTTCTCCATTCAAGCTCCGTTCTCCGTTCATCCGTTCATCCGTTCATCCGTTCATCCGTTCATCCGTTCATCCGTTCAAGCGGATTTGTAATCCGCTTGTCTTAGTATTAGGATTTATAATCCGACAAAAATTTCATGTAGATATAAAGCGGATTACAAATCCTGATACGAAAACTCAGCGGATTATAAATCCGCTGGGACGGGAGAACGAAGAAACGTACTACTATCGGGCTATGCAGCGCACTGCACCACTAAGATAATTTTTCTCTAATACATCTACGCTCATCTCACCGGCCATCAATCTAAACATGGCATATGCCTTACCACTTCCGGCATCAGTAGTAGACCAATAGTACTCATTCGCAAATATGCGCTTGTTTAGGTACTCTTTCCATACAGATTCAGTTGCACTATCGGAATTGCCTAATATAGTACGCCATTCATCTCTCGAAGGTACATGCCACGTTCCTCCTTCTTTATTAGCACAATAAGAATTATTAAGACTACTGTTCCATTGCATATTCGAGGCAGCATTTCTAGGAGCAATATAAAGCCCGTAATACTTCCACACTGGCTCCCCTTCATATAAGATACCCGTAACCGAAACATTATAGGCAGCAGTCTTGGAAGCATCCAGCTTATTACGGAATGTTATACTAGTACTTCCTGCCTTTACAGCTTTTACAGTACAGTTATTACCAGACATACTGTAGCTCGCAATAGAACTATTAGTACCCGATGAAACTTCGTATCCCCCAACGGGAGAAGTTACTGTGACAGTAGCGGATAAATTAGAGCTTCCCTCATTCCTTGGAACAGATTTCAACGTTACGGAAGAGCTATTCAATGTCGGAGCACTAAAACTGTTTACAGTCACATTATAAGTTACGTTCTTTGTCGGATCCACACGATTGGTAAACGTTAATGTTGCAGTCCCAAAACCTGTAGTTACAAGTTGGTAGGTAGCAGCATCTACACTCTGTTCAGCAGAACCACTTACTTTCACTATACCCGTATTACTGCTCTCTACCTTACTACCACCCCAGGAATTTACTGTTATCTTCATTTTCTCTGAATTACCGCTGGCTACCTTATATAAGGTCATTGTTTTACCGCCTGTATTAAGAACATCCACTCCCCATGAAGAATTTCCCGAAAAAGACAGACTTCCTACATTCGGACTAATCGTAAACTTCCGGTCTGCTCCGCCAATCTTATTCTTCAGCGTCACAGTCACATCTTTAGCACCTGCAAGTTTATCGCTTACCAATTGAAACTTAACATTTTGCTGTTTTGATCCCGCAGAAGTATCAGTGGTGGTTACCGTAGATGTCAGCCACTCAGTATTTCCGCCAAAATCGAACACGACCTCTACTCCATCCATCGAGACGGCAGGAACCAAACAAGTATTACCATTCGCCACACTCATGGTGATTTTACCCGGAGTATCTCCCGAAGGTTCAGTATAACTATTATTGCTTCCTCCAAGTGCGGCGAAATCAAGCCTCATGGGGGCATCTTTCAATGTTATGGTAATGGGCACCTTCAGAGTCGAGGTGTTTTTAGAATTGGCAAATACTACGGTATTGTCAGTTGTCTCCGCCACTGAAGCGCGTGTGCCTGCTGCAGTGGTAGTTGTCAACTCAACATCACGATCATTCAGCGTCAAAGTATACGTGTATTTCGTGCCGTTTTTCACCGGCTCCGATACATCCATCCAACCCGGTTTACCCACCAGCACCATTTCATCGGGACACACAAATGACACATCCGCACTACTGCCCGTGATGCGATAGAGCGTTACTGTAGCGCTTCCAGCATCGAATGTATTCGGATTATCACTCTCACCGTTGGGAGCTTTAGCTGGCTGCATTGTAGCCAGCGGTTGAGGAACGGAAACAGCATCTACATAAAGTATATTTTCCGTACCGGAAAGCACATCGTATACGCGTACCGTGGCACGGGGAAAAAGTTTACTGTAACCGTCCGTCACTTTAAATGTATAGCTACTACCGGAAGCCAAGCCTGTAGACGTATTTTTGATACAAGTCAGCCAATTATTACTCTGTGCGGAAGGACCACCGGCATACACAATCTTGATGCCCGGAGAAGCGGAGCCCACCGTCATATCGAAAGAACTTCCGGCGTCGAGAGACATACTTACGGTATATACATTACGGTCAGGATCTAAAGTAGCCGTTGACCGGCCTTGAAAGGCATCAGGAATAGTAACCGTAATTTCTCCCGGATCGTTGTCCGGTTCATAATCGTCGATACTGCCATCGTCCGTCCAGTCCGCCACTCTCAGGGTAAATTCCAGTCTCAGGTCATCAGCTTCAGTGATGCCAATGGTATAGCGGTGGTTGTTGTTAATGTCCAGATAGGTTTCCTGTCCATCGATGCCTTGCTGGCGGAAAGGAATCCGGTAGGACACTTCTTTGGTTTCGGTTTCATTCACCTTGTAGCGGCCTTTCAGCAGAAGCGCTCCCCCATCCTCCTGCAAGCTGGGATAGCAGTAGAAAGCTCCCGTCTGAGTACCAATATTAGCATTGTCACCTGTGAAAGGTTTGTCGGCAGTGGTCATCAGGTCGGCATCTGCGGCAGGATATGTTCCGCAAGCAACTATCGGGAAGTAGCCTGCCGCACGACGGGCATTCAGCATGGAGATGGACTCGATAGTGAAACGGGATTCATCCGCTTTGTTCACCACATCGAAGCGGGCGGCAAGGCGGGTGAGCTTGAAGTTTACCTGCTGGCGGGTGCTGGTGGAAGCATCCGTCAAATCCAGCGGCAAAGTCTGTGCCCCTGCCATTGCCAGAGGTACGTTCAGCACATCGGTATCCAGCAAACGGGTGTGATATTGAATAAAATCCGCTTCGGTAGGGCTACCCGCCCTCTCCATCGTGCTGCTTCCGGCGGTAAAGGTGATGGGTGTGAAGTCGTCGGCTACTACTTCATCGCCATCCGCTTTCACCGGTTGCGTGTCATTGGCAATGCAATAGAACTTCACAAACAGTCCGCGGTGCAGGCTGAGCAATCCGGTGGTGACGTTGTCCGTAGCTCCGGCGTTCAGCACCAGTTCTTTGGCATCCGCAGGAAGGTCGTCGCTGTTTTCACGATAGGCGAACCGCTCCTGGAAAGTATAAGTTCCGTCTTCGGTAGGGGAGCCGAAAACGTAGACATCCAGCGTGGAGATAGCGTTCTCCCCGGCGGTGGCAATGGTGCGCGTATCCGTCTTGTGCAATACTAACTTGTTGTTGATGTTCAACAAGATTTCCTGTCTTGCGGGGTCTTTCCCGTCAGGAACCTCACTCTCACCGTCCAACTGTGTCTCGCCGGAACAGGAGTGTAGCAGCAGGCCACCTAAAAGCAGGAAACCATGCATGCAGTGAATCATTGTTTTTTTTCGTGTCATAAGCTCACTTCATTAATAATTGATTTTTATGTTGTTTCTTTTCAAATCTGTCTTTTATCCAATTCCTCCACCCTCTTCCCAGTCGGCAGCCGAAGCCTGTGTCACCACCACCCGGTTGTCATCGTACACCGTCACTTCGAGGTCGAAGTTCTGCTCCATATTGGTGTCCATATCCATGGGCAGCTTACGGAAAAACAGGTAGAGGTCGAGGTCCCGTACCAATTGTTCACCATTGCACCAAAGGCTCCACAGCTCGTGCGTACCTGCTGTATAGCGAAACGTGACCAACTCGCCGATCACCTCGTTCTCATAGTTCAGCGAAGCGCGTGCTTCGTGGTATGTCACCGTGCGGTCCGGACGGGGCAGCACACAACTGCCATCGCCCGAAGGTACCGTCACTTCCTGTCCGCCGGAGAAGCCGTAGACCGACGGAATGCCTTTCAAGCGCATCCGGTAAACGCCGTCTGCAGGAAGCCGGACTCGCTCCGTGGTCTGCCAACGCACAGTAATCGTGAGCGAAGCATAAGCCTGGCAGAGGTAAATCCGCCGTCGCTCCGTCATGCCGTCCTTCAGCGTAAAGGTGCCCGTACCGTAGTACAGCCGGGAAGTGTTACCCCGATACCCCGGAGGAACGCCTTCGCTGACCGCGCTCAGAGTCATTGTTTCAAGCATATCTCCGGTCTCACCCTCTGCTGCTCCTCCACCGCTTTCCACCTTTTCCGGCGGCGGGTCGGCATCGCTCAAATTCCCCCAAAGCACCACTGTATAAGTGCCATCCGGCAACGTACCTTTCCAACCGCTCACTTCATCACCCGTCAGGACAGAGGTCGATACCAACCGCCCCTCCCCGTCGAAGATAAACTGCGTCAGCCGGGAGACGTAGCGGGGAAGCATGTTCTCTACTCCACTACCGGCATACCAGTATTCCAGACGCACATCGTAGGGACAGGGCGAAGGTTCATCACCAAAGCTGCAGGCGCCAAACAGCAACGGCAGCAGTCCCCACAAAAGCAGACAAGGGCGAATGGGATGGAAGCCTCGCTGCATCTATCGCTCTCCTCTTTTATCTTGTAGCTCCCGGTCGTTTGCCACCGGAATGCCCTGTAAACGTTGCAGGTTCTGCCGCGCTTTCCGGGGCTCGATGCCCACTGCTTTGCGGAACCATTTCTCCGCTTCACCGGCATGGCCTTCCATCAGTGCCAGCACGCCCAGATTATTCCAGGAACGGGGATCGGACTCAACCCGTTGCAGGTAAGCACGGCCGGACTTCGTATCTCCTGTCAGCATCACTGCGGAAGAGGCGTTGATATTGGCCACCACATCTTCGGGAAAACGATAGGCGGCTATTTCGTATACTTCACGATATTGCTCCGTACCGGGACGGTAGTAGCGGGCGGCAGCATACATCTCCGACAGGCTGAGCCATTCGGGATGTGTGTATATCAGTTGGTAGGCTTCACCCACACTCACGGCACGGATGTTCCAGCGCACACTTACCTCGAGACGGCGCAAGCGGGGGAAGAAATGGCGCAGCATGTCCCGGTAGGGGGCGCCGCCCCGGAGCTCCATCAGTTGCTTTTCGCGGCCGTTGAAGATGCCGACATTCCGGATAATGGAGAGGGCGGCATCGGCATAGGGAGGCTGCTCAGACTGTAAAAGCATAGAGAGGCCTTCCCAGTCTTCGGCCACGCAAGTGGTCTCGATACGCGAACGAGGAATGCCGCAGGTGCTGTATATATAGGAGGCAAAGAACCGTGCACGCGAGCCGGCAAGGCGCTCGTTGTCGATATAGGTTCCGTCCGGTGATGCGTAACCGCAGACGCGGACATACTCCAGGCTGGAATAGTTGCCTGCAGAAAGCGGAGACAGCAGGCTGTCGAGTTTATGCAACTCGGCGCGGTTGTTATGATAGTCGGGCGACACATTGTCACTGCCCAAAGGATAATCAATATGGAACACTTCCTTTTCGTCCAGCTTCTTGGCAGGCTCCACCGTAGGTTCAAGGAAGGAAAGCATGGAGACATAAAGCTCGACATCGCGGGCGGAATAAGTTACGAAAGGAGCGACTAACTGAACCCCGGCAGGCTGCACAGGGAGTGGTTGCTGTACCGAAACAGGCTGTTGTGTAGCAACAGGTTGCCGCACAGGTTCAGGCCGCTGTACGACCACCCGCTCGGAAAACAACCGCCCGCTGATAGTGTCTACACCCAGTAATTGAAGGTCGCAGCAATCTTTCACTTCCTGGCGGAGAAGCAATGCGGCATCTCCCATCCATACAGAATAGGGCACGCCTACATGGTAAGAGACGGGGCGCGGTGCAGAGTGACGTTTGCAGAGTTGAATAAGGTAAGGTTTGGCACGGTGCACCCTGCTGTCATCGCCCAGCGCCCATTCGCGACGGTCGAAGCGATAGCGGCGGCGTCCGCTCACCAATACAGGTGGAAGTTCGACACGACCTCCACGGCTGTTTGCCAATATGGGGGTGAAGTGCAGGCAGGTGCGGCTATTGAGCCGTATGGACGACAAATCCATCTTCAAGCTGAGGAACAGGCTGTCGCCCGTCACCTGAGCGTCCGTAAGGCTTACACGGGCTTCCTGCCCCCAAACATGCAGGGTGCTAAAGAAGAGTAACAGTGCGAGGCACTGATACCTCACGTGGAAGGTATATATCGCGTTCATCATGGCTGTGAAGTTGTTTTTTTAACGTAAGAAATAGATGAGTGAAATTCCGGCGCGGGTAGGACCGAAATAAGTACGTTTAAACTGCCCTACCCGTTCGCCGCAGTCGCGGCAGAGGTATTTGTCGTATGAGAGTTGGGCATAGCCGCCTCCCACGGTCACTTCCATGCCCCAACGGTCGCCCATGGCCCAATGGTAACCGTAACTGATGCCACCACCGTAAAGGTTGCCGCGGTAGACATACTCTTTCATACAAGGGATGAAATCAATCTGCCCGATATTGAAATGGGCGTAGTGTCCGTGCAGGCCGATGAAATGACCTTCGAAACGACGACAGAACCAGTAACGGATTTCAGGCTGGGCAAAAGCAAGGTTGAGTTTCATGTCATTGGAAAATTCCCAGGCATTATAACCACCGTCCAGAACAAGAGTGAAATTACGCCCTAACGAGAATTCAACCCCGGCATTGGGAGTGGTGGTTCCCCAAAACAGCAGGTTGGTGCGCAGTGTGGTACGCTGGGCCTGCAATCCTGAACAAGAGGATGCCAACAACAAAAGAAGGAGAAGAATGCGTTTCATAAGCGTAAAATAGTAGCGTTATCATATTACGGCCACTGGGGACGTTACTTACCAAGTAACGGCAAACGCACAGCCTCTGCCCAGGAAAAAAGAGTTTTTCCACAGAGTTTTTTATGAAGAAAGTACAGTTGACAAAGAAAAGAAGTCAATAAAAGAGTGGTCCATGTTTGAAAAGGCAAAAATGGATAGAAGTCTTACGTGTTTTTAGCAAAGAAGCACAAACGCAATATTGTATTTTGTGTGTATTTTATGTATTATTTGTTGCTTATTAAATATTTATTTGTGTTTTTTAGAAAAATATCAGATTTATATTTGGATTAATAAAAGAAAAATATAAACTTTGCAAACAGAAACTTGCCGTTACTTGGTAAGTAATTCTACCGTAACATCATGTTTTATAAGGAATAAAGCATCCTACACTTCTTCCCTCATATTTCCTTATAGTAGAAATTAGCTTACGGTTTGCCTTATCCACTTTCTCATTTTCAAAAGGTTTCAGATAAGTTTCCGTCACACGTATCGAAGAGTGCCCCAGTGCCTGGCAAATGATTCCGATGGGCATTCCTATATGATAGGCCAATGTGGCCCATGTATGCCTTGCGGTATATGAGCTGATTTTGATGCCGGGTAATAATCGTTTTGCCAATACTCTCAACATTTTATTAAAATTCCGCAGGGCTTTCTGATAGCATTCATACAAGGCTTCATCTCCTTCCGGTGCAGCGTCCAATATCGGGAAGAGGTAGAGGGAAGTCTCATCTTTGTCCTTAAACTCTTTCAGTAAGGGCAATGCTTCCCGGGGGATACGCAACGTGATCTGTTTGCCCGTCTTGTGGCGGCGATACGCTATTTTGCCATCTTTCACGTCCCGCTTACGCAAATGTGCAAGGTCGATGAACGGCATTCCACGAAACAGGAACATCAACAGGAAATAGGCCTGCACGCGTTGCAACTCTTCAGAGAGCACGTCAAGGTCTGCGTGCATCAATCTGCCCATCTGTTCTTCCGTCAGTGCCCGTTTGATCTGTGACTTCACCTTGGTATACACATCATCAAAGAGCCTCGGGTTGTGCTCAGGTGTACCGGGTGGGGACAACCGGTTGTACACAGCCTGCAAGGTGCGCATATAGGTAGAAATAGTATTCCAGCTCAGCCGCCTTTGCAACAGCCAATCCTCATACTCTTTCAGCCGCCCGGGAGTAAATACTTCATTCATCGGCATGGCATCGCAGGAAAATGCCGCAAAGGAATGCAATGTACTGGTATATGTATGCACCGCCGGGTACTTCCTGTCATCTTTCAACTCTTCAATAACCTCTGCCATATACAGCGACAGATTCATCCTCCCTTCATCTTTCTCAATCCTTTCTGTTACTTTCTTAATCCTTTCTGTATTCATAACTCTTATCCTTTAAAGTTGTACACTACAAAATGAGCCCTGAGAACAGGATTCAAAGGCGTAATGTTTATGGATACAAAGTAAAGAAACCCGTTGGCGGAATTAATTTCTTTCTATACGGTTATGAACAAAATGATTAGGGTTTAGTGATAAGTGATTAGCACCATTCGGCATACAGTTCCCGCATCATTTGTTATGTCTCCGGTACAAAGAATCCACTGAAATCATATACCGAATGGCGCTAATCACTTATCACTAAACCCTAATCACTTTTATTCCTTTCCTTAATAACTTCAATATAATATGATACTCAAAAAAAATAAAATGAAGGTTTGGCAAAAGGTGATAGGATAAACTATTTGTATGTCCGGATTGTTATAATAAGAAAAGTTATTATTTAAGACAAGGCTATGGACACCAATAAATTTGAAAATGACAAGGAGTTGATACTCCGCGACTATCTGGCACTTGAAAGAACTAGGCTTGCCAATGAAAGAACTTTGTTCTCATACATCCGTACATCCCTTTATCTCCTTACCGCAGGGATTGGAATATTCCAGATTGAAAGTATCTCTCGCCTGGACGGACTTGCATGGGTATGCGTCGTAGCTGGTATATTACTGTTTATCTTAGGATTTATCCGCTTCTGGCTGATGAAGAAACATCTGAAAAGTTATAGGGAATAGTAACCCGGGCTACTATTCCTTTTTTCCGTCATATCCCCACTTTACATAAATAGCACCCCAGGCAAACCCTGCCCCAAATGCTGTAAAGATGAGGTTATCGCCTTTCTTTAGCTTATCTGCAAAATCCCAGATACAAAGCGGAAGTGTGGCGGCACTCGTATTACCATAACGCTCGATATTAACCATCACTTTCTCGGTTGGAATCTCCAGACGTTGCGTTACAGCAGTGATAATGCGCTGGTTGGCCTGGTGGGGAATTACCCAATCAATATCGTCTTTACTTAAATGGTTTCTTTCAATGACAGCTTCACAAGCATTAGCCATATTGGCCACAGCGTATTTGAAAACCGTACGCCCTTCCTGATAAATGTAATGCATGTGATTTTCCAGCGTATAATACGAAGGAGTACATACAGAGCCACCTGCTTTAATATGTAGGAAAGGCAGTCCCTTACCATCTGTTCTCAGCACTGAATCCATTACACCCAAATCTTCCGTAGTAGGTTCCAGCATGAAGGCTGCCGCACCATCACCGAAAATGGGACAAGTGGCACGATCCGTATAATCTATGATTGAAGACATTTTCTCAGCCCCTACCACGATAATCTTCTTGTAGTTTCCCGAGCGAATAAAGTTTGCTCCCGTCTCCAACGCATACAGGAAACCGCTGCAAACTGCTTGTACATCGAAAGCAAAAGCACGTTTCAATCCCAGTCGCTCACACAAGATGGAGGCTGTAGAAGGTAAACGATAGTCAGGAGTGGTAGTAGCAACAATCACCAGATCAATTTCATCCGGTTGAGAATTCGTACGTTGCATTAATTGTTTGGCAGCCTTGCGGGCCATATACGAAGTTCCCAGTCCCTCTTCATGCAAAATACGTCTTTCCTTTATGCCTATACGCCCCATAATCCATTCATCGGTGGTATCGACCATTTTGGAAATCTCATCATTGGTTAGGATATAATCGGGTACATATCCTCCGACTCCTGTAATTACTGCGTTTATTTTCTCCATAAACTCTACCTAGTTTAGTAAATTCTGATTATAGGGACAATTATATATAAGTGATACTTAAGAAAATGCGGGCGCAAATATACAGAAAAGACTATGAATTCCAAGAATTGGTCAAAAACACTTTGGTCTTTTACCAATGAAAAGGAATAATTGACCAAAATTTCGTTGAATATTATTTCTTAATCCAAATATTGACGATTTCTGAGATAAACATTTGATGTTTGGAAAGTTCGTTTTTATAAGCTTCTTCCATGATTTTTGATTTATAAGGTTCGGTCAGGTTGGCATAGTCCAACTCCTGAATAAACATCTTCTTGCACTCAATAATCATTCGTGCTTCTTCAAAGCTCATTAATCCTGAAGAAGTTTCCAGAGGAGTAAGTCCGGCCTCTTTCACCTTATCCGTATTCCTTCCTGACATTGTACCGCATATACGCAGGGCATCGCGATATTTTTCATTAAAGAAGCTGAGGGTAAAACTCTCATGCTGTTGGAGGAATTGATAAGTATAGCGGGTATCGCGTATAAAAATAAAGGTAGAAGGACGTTCCCAAATGTATCCCATACCACCCCAACTGGCAGTCATTGTATTGAAGGAACTTTCATCACCTGCCGTTACAAGCATCCACTCCTTACCGATCAGTTGAATCACATTGTCGGGCAAATCGGAGGCTTCAAGTTTATCGTAACGAGATTGCCAATCAGTAGAGGTTACACCACTTTCGGAGGATTCGGAAGTTTGATCATTTACTTTCTTATCACTAGGATTCGTGCAAGATGCAAGGAATAAGAAAAGACTGATTAGCGGTAATAAAATCGTTGTTTTCATTGATATAGGATAATTAAGTTATGAATCATTTAGTGTGCTCAAAGATAATCAATTTACTGAAAAGTCTTCTCTACTTTAGGAAGTGTTTGTTCAATGAGAAGTTTATTCATAAATTCACTTGGACTCATGTTATGACACCGCTTAAAGTTCCGAACAAAAGTACCAGTGGTTGCATAACCACACTGCTCCGGCAAATCTTTAAGGGCAATTGAAGGATTTTCTCTCATCAGTTGTTCAGCATGTTGAATACGGAAATTATTCAGCCAAACACTGAAGCCTTTATCACAGAATCTATTGATGCTAACCGATAAATAAGAACGATTCGTATTCAGTACATCAGCCAATGTCTCTATCGTAAGGTCACTTTTAAGGAAGTATTGTTCATCACGAACTTTATGTAAGGCTTGCCAAAATAAAAGTTCATATTGATCCATAGATGCAGAATGTGATTCAGGCACATCTCCTTCATCGCATTTCTTAATCATTCCTTGAAGTCTATAATTTACGGCACCTTGTTTCTTCAACTTGCGGTACATAGATATGGACTTGAATGTAGCTGCTACAGAAATCACTAATAGAAAAATACAGATTGCAGCCACATGTGTATTTATTCTATTTACATCTTCACTCTCATTAAGTTCATGTTTCAATTCCTGAATCTTTAAACGCTCTGCATAATTCTTTTTATCGTTCTTCACTTTAAATTCCAAATACGTTTGCAGAACCGAATCTCGTCGAGCTAATAAACTCAAAGCTTTTTCATATTGTTTAGTTTCACGACAGAAAGAACTAAAATTGGTGAGGGCTTTTATTTGAAACTCCATCTGAATGGGAGTTCTAACAACCTCTTTCATTAGAGGTTCTACAAATGTATAATATTGATTTGCTTGTTGAACTTTACCTTTTTTCCATAATAAATCAGCAAACAAATAACAAGTAGACAGGAAATAGCTAGGTAAAACGACCTCTCTATCTTTTCCTTGATAGTACTTCTTTTTTTCTTTATAAGATTCCATAGCCCTATCCAAAAATATAAAAGCTGAATCTTCTTGCCCTTCTGGAATATAGGTTTCAGCCATCATACAATTTAAAAAAATCTTATCCCCTCCCTCTAATAATAACCTTTCAGCTAAATAAATACGCGCACTATCAGGTTTATTAAGTTCCATATAGCTTTTTACAACTTCATTCTGCATCGAAGGAACAAGCGCTATTTCCGGATTAATTTTATTATAATATTCCAATGATTTTGAGTAATCCCCCGCCCCACATAAATATTTTACCAACATTATGCCTGAAGATTTCTGTAAATCTACAAATTCATGCTCCACAGCTAACTGATAAGCCTCTTTATATAATGGCAAAGCATTATCATAATCTTCCAACATTACAAAATGACTCGCTATAGTTAGAAGACACTTACCCACCTCTTCCGGTTTATCAGCCTCACGATACTGCTTTAATAATTTATACCAAATAGGAAGAAATTCATCTTGGTTTCCCCGTTCATTAAGCAATAATGCTTTCATTTCATTCACTTGCCATTCTTCCTCTTGTGAAAGTGAGTGATTGGTTTCTAACATTTCTATCCATTTAAGGCCCTTAAGATAAGCACCAGAAATTCCAAATCTATCCAATTTACTACAAATTGTCACCAATTGAATTAGAACTTCTTTTCTTTTTCTGCCAGAGCTTAAAGGTAAAACTTCCATTAAAAGTTGTTCTTGCTTTTTTACTCCATCTATTTCTTTTTCGTTCCTATGTGCTATTTTAATCATATATGCTATCTTTTTCCGAGCAGGCATATCTCTGACTTCAGATAATAAAGAATCAAAAGAAGCTGATAGTATCGGCATTTTTGACAATTCTTCATCCAAAATACTTTTATCACCAAGACTTGAACAAGCACTGAATAAAAACAGAAAAAGAAATAGATAAAACCTCTTCCTGTCTCTTATACACA
>OJRF01000070.1_pt1 | contig 61133 bp, 49 predicted proteins | sample 1599141 | NCBI WGS metagenome assembly OJRF01 (sample SAMN03922529, study PRJEB24848) | human gut metagenome | isolation source: stool sample | host: Homo sapiens | place: Germany | collected 2010-05 | reverse complement strand
TAGAGCATAACCTTGCCAAGGTTAGGGTCGCGAGTTCGAGTCTCGTTTTCCGCTCCATTGAGAATAAAAAAGTCCCGTAAACATTATGTTTACGGGACTTTTTTATTGATATTCCGTTTTATTCTTTCTTCTCAAGTGAGAAGCCTAGCATCATGCCGTCGTAACTGTTTGCTAGTGAACTGATTGTTTTCAGTGTGGCATTGCTGCTCTTGCTGGAAAGGAAAGTGATTAGTTTCAGTAGTTTGTCCGACTCAAACAGTAAATCCATGCTGCCGGATGTACAGTTAACTTTGGCATTCATGTTTATCAGTCTGACGAACTTCATGGTTACATGCTTTTCGGTAGCGTTATACATATAAGTCCCGTTCAGAGTTTTGGTTCCCAGTTTAGCATTGAAAGTGCTGTCGGCATTGAAGGTAAAACTCATTTGTCCGGGTTTGATACCCACTTTGCTCAGTTGCTCATTGAGTTTGGCTTCGGCAGTGGTAGCAGCAACGGCTCCGCCGGCTTTCATCAACAGGTTGTCTGATTCGAATTCGATAGCGGCACCGGTATACGACCATGTACCTGTCATATCAACAGTATTCTTGCCGGTAACGGCGCTGACTACTTTTTCTACATTTTCTTTGTTGAATAAATCTTTTAGCGATTGTGCCTGGCTATTGGCCGACACAAGAAGTAAGGTGGCAATAAATGCCAGTGAAAATACACTCTTTTTCATATTTACTATTACTTTATTTGGTATTTAATTCTTTATTAATACTCTCTATATAATCTAATAACTCTTTTTTGCCCATTCTGTTCTCAGAAGAGGTCACAAAATAAGGGGGAAGTTCTTCCCATTGCTCTTTTAGTTTTTTCAGATACTGCTGGATATTGGTGTTCAGCCTGCCGCCTTTCAGCTTATCCCCTTTGGTAAAGACAATGGAGAAAGGTATTCCGTGCTCGCCCAGCCATCCCATGAATTCGATATCGATGACTTGTGGTTCAAGCCGTGAGTCAATAAGCAAGAAGAGATTGGTCATCTGTTCACGTTCCAGAATATAATCTTCGATGATACGCTGTATTTGTGATTTTCCTTTTTGTCCGCGTCTGGCATAACCATAGCCAGGTAGATCGACGATGTACCAGCTTTTATTAATAAGGAAATGATTGATGAGCATAGTCTTTCCCGGAGTGGCGGAAGTCATGGCAAGTCCTTTACGCCCTGTTAGCATATTGATGAGGCTGGATTTTCCAACGTTGGAACGTCCGATAAAGGCATATTCAGGAAATATTCCGGGGGGACATTTTTTCACATCTGTGTTACTAATGACGAATTCAGCGCTTGTAATCTCCATTTTTATGTCAAATTTAGAAAGTTTCTTACTCTTTTTCTTTTTTTCTGCGTATGCAAAGGTAGTACTTATTTCAAAAATCTATGTTCGGAATGCGGAAATCTAATTATCTTTTAAGAAGATAAGCTGCATTTTGGCATAACTTTTTCATGCTTGCATGAAAGTTCTGCACTCAATTTGCATTATCTTTGCCGCCAATAGTTGATTTTTTAGTATGAACGGACAATTTTCCTCGATATTATTGGAGAAGGCGGTGAGCGAGTTTGCCAAACTGCCAGGAGTGGGGCGGAAGACTGCTATGCGCCTGGTACTACACCTTCTGAGACAAGATACGGCAGTGGTAGAAGCCTTTGGTAACGCTATTGTTACACTGAAGCATGAAGTGAAATATTGCAGGGTTTGCCACAATATTTCAGATACGGAAACTTGCCGTATTTGTGCCAATCCGCAGCGGGATGCATCTACAGTTTGTGTTGTAGAGAATATCCGCGATGTCATGGCGGTGGAAGCGACGCAGCAATTCCGTGGACTATATCACGTCTTGGGTGGTGTTATTTCACCAATGGACGGGGTAGGGCCGGGTGACTTGCAGATAGAAAGTCTTGTACGGCGTGTGGCTGCCGGTGGAATCAAGGAGGTGATCCTGGCACTCAGCACTACGATGGAAGGTGACACAACAAACTTCTATATTTATCGTAAGCTTGAAAAGATGGGGGTGAAGCTAAGTGTGATTGCCCGTGGCATTTCAGTGGGCGATGAGTTGGAATATGCGGACGAAGTCACTCTGGGACGTAGTATTGTAAACCGGACGCTTTTTACGGGAACGAATTAAGTTATTGTTATTAAGTCTATTGTTTATAAGAGAATGGAAGAACAGATAAAACACGTTGCGAGTCGTTTAAAAGTAATATTTATCAGTTTCTGGTTGCTGCCGGTGATATGGATCATAGTAGGTGAAACCGGTGGAGATTGGGTAGGTATATATGCCGCTGATGTCCGTACGACTTATTTTGCAGAAACTTTGTCTATTTTGCTGGTTGCTGCTTGCGTGCCGGTTTCTTTGAAGCTTTTCGCCTGGGTGCTGACGCGGAAGATTGATAAAGTTAGTTTGCCTGAAGCTTTACGTTTATATTCTTTCTGGAGTAAAGTTCGGGTAGCTATGCTTTCGCTGCCGGTATGGGTAGGTCTTGCAGTTTATTATCTAACATTGAGTAACAAAGGTTTGCTTTGTGCTTTTATTGCTCTTACGGCTTCGCTGTTCTGTTTGCCCGGTGAAGGCCGTTTACGTAAAGAATTGCATATCAATAAAGAGGAGGAAGCATGAAATTCTCTGTTGTCATAGTCAATTACAATGTAAAGTATTATCTGGAACAGTGTCTTTGTTCCTTATACAGGGCTATTGACAATCTTTCAGCCGAAATTTTTGTAGTAGATAATGCGTCCGTCGATGATTCGGAGGCATACCTTACCGAACGTTTCCCGCGTATTACCTATATATATAATAAGGAGAATATTGGTTTTGCCCGTGCTAATAACCAGGCCATTCGTCAAGCGAAGGGAGAATACGTGCTGTTGCTGAATCCTGATACGGTATTGCCGGAGCAGACTTTGGAAGAAGCGCTTCTGTTTATGGACACGCATCCTTGCGTCGGAGCTGCCGGTGTGAAAATGCTGACGGATGACGGACGTTTTCTGCGGGAATCAAAGCGTGGATATCCTACTTTGGCTGCCACTTTTGGTAAACTGTCCGGCTTGGGAAAACTTTTCCCCCGTTCTAAAGGTTTAGGTGGGTATTATTGTAATGCCTTGGATGCGGATGCCATTCACCGGGTGGAAGTATTGGCAGGTGCATTCATGTTGCTGCGCCGTTCTGCATTGGAAAAATCCGGATTACTGGATGAAGACTTCTTTATGTATGGTGAAGATATAGATTTGTCCTGCCGGATTGAGGAGGCGGGATATGAAAATTACTACTTGCCTTATCCTATATTGCATTATAAGGGAGAAAGTACATCGAAAGATACCTATCACCATGTGCGCGTATTTTGTGGAGCAATGGATATTTTCTTTCGCAAGCATGGTGAGCGTTATGGGCTCTTGGGGCGTTGGCTTGTTCGGATCGGTATCCATTTACAGATGTATATTCGTTTGCTGATGCTTTCCTTGAGACGTATATTCAGTTTTCCGGGAAAAAAAGCGAAAGTTCCCTTTCTTAAAGGACAAACTTTCCCTCGTTTTCTTGTTTTCGGTGAAGAAGCCACTATTCATAGTTTGCGTGGACTTTTCAAACGTAACGGGCTGATCGGAAAGCATCATTTCGTTGTGGCAAACGAAGCATCTGCCGCCGACGGACATGCCGGTCCATTCATCTCGCTGAAAGGTTTCACGCATGTGGTGTATGATTGCCGTGCCTTTTCTTTTTCTACAATTATCCGCTTGCTGTCCCGCCATCGGAAAATGGGATTGCGTCTGGGAATTTATAACCCGGAAAGTCGCGTACTGGTGACTTCCGAAAAATGTTATCTCTGATCATGAAACATATTTATTTTGTAAACGAACGTATTCGCCTTCGTGCTATGGAACCGGAGGATCTGGAATTGATTTGTGAAATGGAAAACGATCCGCAACAGTGGGATATCAGTAACTTCACCGTACCCTATTCACGCTATGTGATGAAGCAATATATGGAGAATTCACAATGCGATATGTTTTCCGATAAGCAACTGCGTATGATGGTGGTGCGCCTTGAAGATCATGCTACGATAGGAACGATTGATATTACAGACTTTTCTCCGATGCATGCACGCGGAGAAGTGGGTATCGTTATCCGGAAAGAGTTTCGTGGCGCAGGCTATGCAAAAGATGCATTGACACTACTTTGTGACTATGCTTTCGACTTTCTGCGTATGAAACAGTTGGTTGTTCATATCGCCACCGATAATGAGGCAAGCATGCGTTTGTTCACCTCTTGCGGTTTTGTTCAGTGTGGGTTGTTAAAAGATTGGTTGTGTGTAGAAGGTTATTTCAAAGATGTTGCATTACTGCAGTGCATCCGGGTTGATTAATTCAATGTGGGTATCTGCGGGAAGCGTGACCATGTTTGATATTTGCCTCCCAGTTCTCCCAAAACATTTTTCCAAAGTTCTGCGCTTCCCTTTTCATCCATAAGGGAAGCGATGTTTGTCGATCCTATCAGCCAGGTGTTTTCTTCAATTTCCTGGCATAGCTGGTCATGTTCCCAGCCTGAATATCCCAAGAAGAAGCGTATTTTTCCGGTGATGTCATTGCCTGCCAAAATATAACGGCGGATGGCATCAAAATCTCCGTTCAGATAGAATCCTTTTCCTATTTGCAGAGAATCTTTTATACCTTTTAGTGTATGAAGGTAAAACAGCGTATCGGTACATAACGGACCGCCTTTATAAATAGGTATATTTTCCACATCTTTGAAGTCTTTCAATACGTCATTAAGATATAGCGGGAGAGATTTGTTCAATACCAACCCCATTGTACCATCCAGCGTATGGTCTACCAGCAGGATAATAGAACGTCCGAACATCTCGTCATAGAGGAAAGGCTCGGATATCAGTACTTTTCCACGTGAAGGTAATACGTGGTTCGTTTCAATTTTGAATATGTCTGTGTTAATATCCATGCCACTAATATACAGACAAATCCTTGAAAAACAAATATTATTTCTCTTTTTTCACTGATAGAATTTTCATATATGTTATATAACAGGTTTTTATTAGGAGGAAATTGGTTACTTTTGCAAATTGTTATCTCTTTATTGTAAATCATGAAATTGACTATCTATAATTATATCTGTTTTTTTGTTTTTGGTTATTTTTTTTCGTATAGTAGTTCTTGTTGTGCTTTTGTTGCAGACGATGTGAACCATCGGCTTGAAGTACTTATCGCTCGGAAAAGTATAATGGGGCGTGTTGTAGATGGAGACGGTGTGCCTTTACCGGGAACTACAGTGTTGGAAAAAGGTACTTCGAATGGTGCAGTGACGGATTTGGAAGGCAAATTTGCACTGACGGTTGCTGATGATGCGGTGCTGAGATTCTCTTTTATGGGATATAAGACGCAGGAGGTAAGCGTAAAAGGACATACATTTCTGGATATTGTATTAGAAGAAGATGCGGTGGAACTGGATAAAGTAGTTGTGACTGCATTGGGTATCGAAAAGAAGGAGCACTCTCTTTCCTATGCAATGAGTCAGGTGAAAAGTGAAGAACTGACACGGGTTAAAATGCCTAATCTGATAACTTCATTGACCGGTAAGACTGCCGGTGTGCAGGTTAATCAGGTATCATCGGGACTGGGTGCTTCCGCTAAAGTAAATATTCGCGGAATCCGTTCGGTAGCCGGGGAGAATCAACCTCTTTATGTAATTGATGGTGTTCCTATGTTAAATTCAACTTCGGAACAGGCTTTCAGTGCCATTGGCGGAACAGCTAATGCAGGTAACCGCGATGGCGGTGATGGTATCTCAAACTTAAACTCGGAAGATATAGAAAGCATAAGTATTCTGAAAGGGGCTCCTGCAGCGGCACTTTATGGTAGCCAGGCAGGTAACGGTGTGATATTGATTACGACCAAGAAAGGTAAATCACAAGGACAACGGAGCATATCATTTTCTACCAGTCTGATGTTCGATAAAGCATCTTCTTTACCCGAAATGCAAAATCGTTATGGAGTAAGCGATGGGGTGGATAGTTGGGGAGAACGAAAAGACTTGCCGAAATACGATAATCTGAATGATTTCTTCTCTACCGGAGTGACTTCCATTACTTCCGTATCCGTAAGCCATGGCAATGAGAAATTGCAGAATTATTTTTCATATGCCAATACTACCGGTAAAGGGATTATTGATAAAAATCGCTTATCCAAGCATAATATTACATTTAGGGAAACTTCTGTGATATTCAATAATCGTTTGAAACTGGATGGTAATGTGAATTTGATGCGACAAGTCTCTAAAAACAAACCGACAGTAGGCGGATTTTATATGAACCCGTTGGTGGGGCTTTATCGGTTTCCCCGTGGAGAGGACTTGTCGTATTATAGGGATAATTTCGAAGTGTACGATGAAAGTAGAAACCTGAATATACAGAACTGGCATACTGCCTATGAAGATTTTGAGCAGAATCCGTATTGGATAACGAACCGCATACAAACTAAAGAAGTGCGTATGCATGCCATTGTCTCCTTATCGGCAAACATGCAAGTAAATGACTGGTTGACGGTACAGGCTCGTGGCAATGTGGATTGCATTGACGATAAAGTCCGTCAGAAATTTTATGCTTCTACGGCTCCGGCGTTAGCCGGTACTAACGGACGTTACCTGGAAATGGATTATCAGGATCTCCAGTTTTATGGTGACCTGATGCTTATGATGAAGAAGAAATGGGGCGATTTCTCAGTAAATGGTGCATTTGGGGGAAGTATTACTGATAAGACTACTAATTCTACCCGTTATGATTCCAAAACAGCTTCTTTGTACTATGCCAATGTATTTACTCTGGCAAATATTATAATGAACGGTTCAGCAGCTCTTGACCAGAAAATTGATTCACACCGTCAGCTGCAATCGCTGTTTGCTACGGCGCAGGTGGGTTATAAAGAGAGTGCCTATATAGATTTGACGGCCCGTAATGACTGGTCTTCCACTTTATCACATACCAAGCACGAAGGCAGAGGTTATTTTTATCCTTCAGTTGGTACTTCGTTGATCCTAAGCCGTCTGCTGACTTTACCTGAATGGGTGTCGTATGCAAAGGTGCGTGCTGCTTATAGTATGGTGGGGAATGATATTCCTTTGTATATTACGAATTCCGCTTCCCATATCACTGCCGGTGGTGAATATCTGGCGAATGATGCGGCACCTTTCAAGGAAATGGAACCGGAGATGAATTATTCGTGGGAAATTGGTGCAGAAGGACGTTTTCTGAACAGCCGTATCGGGTTTAATATCACTTTCTATAGAACAAATACTCATAACCAGTTTTTTAAATTGCCTACGCTGGCGGGTGACAAATATGCTTACCGCTATGTGAATGCCGGTAACATTCAGAATCAGGGATGGGAAATCGCATTGGACGCTACTCCTGTGATGGCAAAAGATTTTATGTGGAGCACTACTCTTAATTTTGCTTCTAACAGGAACAAAATAGTTGCTTTGCATGAAGATTTGAAAGAATTTGTTTATGGACCTACCAGTTTCTCTTCCAGTTATGCCATGAAACTGATAAAAGGTGGATCGATTGGCGATGTTTATGGAAAAGCTTTTGTCAGAGATGCTTCCGGTAATATTGTTTATGAGACGGAAGGGAATAATGCAGGATTGCCAAAAGTAGAAGGTGACGGGAATACGGTAAAGGTTGGAAACTCCAATCCGAAGTTCCAGCTGGGATGGAATCATACGCTTTCTTATAAAGACTTGTCTCTCTATTTCCTGATAGATTGTCGTTACGGCGGTAAGGTGCTTTCGCAAACTCAGGCAGATATGGACTTGTACGGTGTATCGGAAATTACCGGAAAGGCCCGTGATAATGGTTATGTTATGCTGGAGGGGCAGCGGATAGAGAACGTGAAGGGATTCTATAAGATTGTAGGCGGACGCGCAGGGACAACGGAATATTATATGTATGATGCGACCAATATCCGATTGAGAGAACTTTCATTGTCTTATCAGTTACCTGCTTCCTGGATGGAAAAATCTAAAGTTCTGAAGAAAGCGCAGGTTTCTTTTATAGCCCGCAATTTGTTCTTCTTTTATAAGAAGGCGCCTTTTGATCCGGATCTGGTATTATCTACTGGTAATGATAATCAAGGTATTGATGTGTATGGGATGCCAACAACGCGCAGTTGGGGCTTTTCATTGAAGTGTGAATTTTAATGGGAGAGGGGAGGATTGATATGAAAAGATATAGTTGGATATTCGGTGCTCTGTTAGTTTTAACTTCTTGCACGGGTGACTTTAAGGATATCAATACGGATTTATCCGGAATTACGGATGAAGATTTGCAAATTGATTATAATGAACATGGTATTCGTCTGGGAGTGATTCAGCAGGGCATTTACTTCAATTATGATTATGGAAAGGGTAAGAACTGGCCTTTCCAGTTGACGCAGAACCTGAATGCAGATATGTTTAGTGGATATATGCATGATGGAAAACCATTGAATGGAGGTAGCCATAATTCGGACTATAATTTGCAAGATGGTTGGAACAGTGCAATGTGGGGACATACCTATTCGTATATTTTTCCACAGATATACCAGTCGGAGAACGCAACGCGTGAGAAACATCCGGGTTTCTTCGGAGTCACCAAGATTCTGAAAGTGGAAGTGATGCATCGCGTTACGGATTACTATGGTCCTATCATTTATTCACGGTTTGCTGATCCTAACGCAGAATATATGCCTGATACACAAGAAGCGGTTTATAAAGAGTTCTTTTGTGAATTAGATACGGCTGTGAGTACCCTTACCGGTTATGTCGAGTCAAATCCGGAAGCTGCTGAGTTTTCTCGTTTTGATATACTGATGGATGGCGAATACATTTCGTGGATAAGGTTTGCCAATTCATTGAGAATGCGGCTTGCAATGCGAATAGCCACAGTGGATGAAGAGAAAGCCCGTTCAGAGTTCCTGAAAGCTTTTAATAATGAATATGGAATATTGGAAGCGGAAAATGAACCGGTGGCGGTATCTACAAAGAAAGGGTATGCCAATCCGTTGGGAGAACTCAATCTGGTGTGGAACGAAACTTATATGAGTGCTCCAATGGAGTCTATCATGAACGGTTATGAAGATCCTCGGCGTACTGTCTTTTTTGCCACATGCCAGGATGAGTCGTTTAAAGGACAGTATCGTGGAATCCGGCAGGGAACTTGCTTCTCTCATAGCAATTATATGGGTTTGTCGAAGCTGAAGACTACTCAGTCAACGGATGCGGTTCTTATGACTGCTGCCGAGGTCTGGTTTCTGCGTGCGGAAGCCGCTTTGAGGAACTGGACAGATGAAGATGCCGGTATATGCTATGAAAAAGGGATTACTTCCTCTCTACATCAGTATGGTATCATGCAGACTGATTCATATTTGAATAGTGATAAATTGCCAATTGATTTTGTGGATACATTTGATGCTGAAAATAATATAAAAGCCTATTGTAAAGTCTCACCGAAGTGGATTGAAACAGCAGACCGTGATACGAAGTTGGAGAAGATCATTACGCAGAAATGGCTGGCAATATTTCCTGAAGGATGTGAAGCCTGGGCGGAGCAGCGCAGAACCGGATATCCACGCCTTTTTCCTGTTCGTTTCAATCATAGTAAGGATGGCTGCGTTGATACGGAAATCATGATTCGCCGTTTAAACTTTCCCGGAGGATTACAAACGGAAAATCCGGAGCAATACCGTGCATTGGTGAAAGCTTTGGGAGGAGATGATAATGCCGGCACCCGTTTGTGGTGGGATACCGGCACTAATTGGTAAGTTTATTCTATTATATCGGATGGTTTTCTGCAAAGATTGCCATCCGTTCTTCTAATTGTGCATATTGATGATCCTGGATGAATGAAGTACAGGCACGCAAACCTTCCTGATGGCTACCGGTGGTAATCAGAGATATGGCGCTGACACCATAGTACATCAATTCCTTAGCCAATTCGCCGCTGGTCATCCCCGGATAACCGATAGTAAAGTAGAAGCCATCGGCTACGGGATCACCAAGGTCATTGTCATATACCAGATGAAAACCGTGGCGCAGAAAAATCTCTTTTAGCCTGTGAGCGCGTTCACCATATATTTTCACTTCGTCAAGGAAGTTGTACTGCCCTTCATTAGCAGCCTTCAGCATGGCGGCAAGCGCGTATTGTGCCGAATGACTCGTACCGGAGGAGAGGGCATAGAGTACACGGTGAATGAATACTGTACCGAATGTGCCGCCACCATAGCGTTTTGTCAATCCGGGATAAGAGCGATGATAGAGCTTGTTTGAAATGCAGCTGACACCAATACGCTGTCCGGCATAGCTGAATGCTTTAGAGCCGGAAATGAGCAATACATAGTTGTCTGTATAATGTGCTACTGATGGTTGATAAGGTGCTTGGAATGGTTTGCTCAAATCTTGCCGGAAGTCCATAGCGAAGTAAGCCAGGTCTTCCAGAACAATAACATCATATTGCGTAGCAAGTTCTCCGATGATACGTAGCTCTTCTTCTTTCAGGCAAATCCAGCTGGGATTGTTCGGGTTGGAATAGACGATAGCAGAGATATTCCCTTTCTTGAGGTAACTTTCCAGTTTCTCTTTCAATTTGTCGCCACGGAAATCATATACATCGAAAGTCTCGAACTTTTGTCCCATAACGACTAGCTGTTGCTTCTGTACAGGAAATCCCGGGTCAATAAACAATATCGTATCTTTCTTTTCATCACACTGACTGCAAGTGAGGAACGAAGCAAAGGTGCCTTGCATGGAACCGGTAACAGGTACACAACCTTCCGGTTGCAAATCTACATTAATAAATGCTTTTATAAAACGCGAAGCTTCTTCTTTCAGTGCAGGCAATCCGTTGATGTCAGGATAAAGACTGGCAATTCCTTTTTGCAGAGCTTCTATTTCAGCTTTTACACCTACAGCCGAAGGGGGAAGTCCCGGCACACCCATTTCCATTTTTATAAATTCTATACCAGATTCAGCTTCTGCCTTGGCGGCAATCGCCTTTACTTCGCGGATGGTTGCTTTTCCAAAGTCTGCAATCTGAAATGCTTCGATGGTTTCGTCAATCAGTTTACGTTCAATAGGAGTATTTCTCATGGTTTTTCTCGCTTTTAATTGATTTTGATTTGTCATTCGAATTTTTTTTGCCACACAAAGGTAATATAAATATCTTATAATCAAGCCTACTTTAAAAAAGATGAAAAATATTTCTTTCAAGCTATTGCAGGTTTCAAAAAAACACCTACCTTTGCAACCGCAATCGAGAGAGAAAGCGATAAAAGAAATGAAATTATGGTGCGTTAGTTCAGTTGGTTAGAATACATGCCTGTCACGCATGGGGTCACGGGTTCGAGTCCCGTACGCACCGCAGTTAAAGCTCTGAAGTTCAATAACTTTGGAGCTTTTTCTTTGTTGAAAGTACCACATCTGATACCTTCTAAAAATGATGAAGTGAGATTGATAGTCGGGCGCATCCTGTACACTTGCGGCTCTGTAAGCTTACACTTGCGGCTGCGTAAGCCGATGCAGCCGCAAGTGTAGGCCGACGCAGCCGCAAGTGTTTTTTTCATCATCCTTGAGCGCTGTTGTTGGCATTCTATATACTGCCTGTTTGCCGGTCGGATTGATTCTATTTGGCGGTCAGATTTATATTGAAACGGTAAACACTATTTCGGTTGAGCTGATAATTACGATTCTGCACTTCCGGCTGGTCGTTACATAAATAAATCTTGGCATATCCCGAGTGCGATTCTTCTATCAAGGCAGGATCCTTTAAGTTCTTGTCACCATACCACACCTCAAAGTTCAAAGCCTTTTCTGCCGTCAACGCTCCATTGGGGGCTGAATAAAAGTAGATGGTATGCTTCATGTTTTCCAAACTGGATACACGGGCTATCCCTGTTGGTGCATATAGTCCGGGAGATTTTCCTATCGGGAACAGATGTGCGTAGCTCTCCAGATTGTTCATGCGCATGTAGAAGGTCTTATCCTCCTCCAGTATCTCTTTGTCTATCGTAAACGCTATCTCCAGGCGCGAAATGATGCGGCCTAAAGTAATTGAAATCTCCTTGTGCGAGTACACTTCTCCCTGATAATACCCGAACATATAGATTTCTCTGACATGTCCTATTTCCAAATGCTCGTCCAAATCGGAATCGACGTATGGAATCGCAACGGACACCTCTTTGAACTCGTGAATAAATACCGTACCATCTTCCATCATGCCATTAATGATTTCCTCTATCTTTTCTTCCGAAAGATTGGCAATCAGGCAAACCGTGTATTCTTCATTCGGCTGAATAGGAAAGTCTTCTACCGATAGGGTAGTACTTAATTCGCCGTTGCCGTTCTCATCCTTCAGGTTGATATATTTGTAATGCTTGCCGGTTGCTTCGAATTTGCGTAACACACCTTCGCTTTCATCGAAGACCAGCACGGCCAACGAATAGATTATGTTCTCTTCTTCCGGGTAGAGTGGCTGTGAGGCTCTAGTGTCGTAAGGCACTTGCTCGCCTACGATGGTCAGCGGTGCGGTGGTGATGCGCAGCTTTGTGCAGCTCGTACCGACATTCTCGTCAGGTTCTGTTTTCTCGCAGGCGGCCAGCAGTAGCAGGGCGGCCAGCATTGTACATATAAGGTTGTTATATCTCTTCATCATTTTTCATTATCGGATTAAAAGAATTAGTCGAAGAACGGAATGTCCGCACTCCACGAAACACTTTCCCAATCCAGAGCCGCCACTCCATCTTTGATAGCCACTCTTCCTCGGTAGTGGTAGGAGTAGCCGGCGCGGAATACCTTGCGGTTGAGCATCATTTCAAACTGCGTAGGATTACCGTTTACCTCCATATTGAAAAGCACCACAAGTGGTGTGGACATTGCATCCGTCGGCAGAATCGGGGTCTCTATCACAAAGCGGTCATTGGTAGATATAAGCGGCTCTTGCAGATACATCAGTACGTTCTTGTTGCCCGGATAGGCTATCAACGTATCGGCGGGAGAGCAGAGCGTCCAGTTCCACGGTTCGCCTGTGGTGGACTTGTCGTAATGCCTCTGCAGCCCCGACAATTCTATGCCCACGGGTTGCATCTTCAGTGAGTGCACAAACGGATCGTCCTCTGCGGAGTAGAGGGTAAACTTCAGTCGGGCGGTCTGGTTGATGAGCGGCTTCAGCGTCACCAGGCAGTCCGGGCACTCTTTGGTAAGCGTTGCTACGGCATTGCCTGCTGTCTCTTCGTAACGTTCGTCGTTGGCTATCACCCACTCGCCATTGTCTATGCTGAGGGCGAAGTGTCCGTGGTCGTCCTCCACCAGCTTGCGGGCGGGACCTAAGGCACGGAAGAAATAGTCGCCTGTTTCTAAATAGAGCGGTGTGTCATACTCGTGTGTCACCACTCCGTTGTCGTCCACTTTGCAAGGCATCAGGCTCTTGCCGCTTACGCGGTATGATTTTACTGTCACCACTTCGGCTTGTTCCATCTCAGTCGGTTTTCCTTTATAGACGGCTACCCAAATCGTAGTGCCGTCTGCAATGGGTCCCGGCTTGTATGGCTCAGGGACATTGCCTCTTGTGGGCACTGCCTCTTTCGCGGTCTTCAGGTCGGAGAAAGGCGCTCCGAAAGAACCCTCCTGGCAGAAATTCACTTGCACCATTCCTTCAGGAACGGCTGCTTCGCTCTTTTCCTTACTGCATCCTGTTGCCAACAATCCGGCTGCGGCCAGCAGGAACACCGAATATCTCTTTATCTTGTTCATCATCTCCATTATTCTCTGTTTCATTATTTCCTATCGGGTTGGTAGGTCGATTCTCTTACCAGACGTATTTGTGTCCCCGAGCCTCGGCGGTCGGCAGCGGGATACAGGAATTGGTTGAGTCGGTCAGTACCATAAAGCTTGATACGATAGGTTTTGTAGGTCTGATATTTTTTACCTTGGTGTACATAAGATTGACCCCGTTCCGATGTCGCAAAAATCGTCTCTACTCCGAAGTTACCCAATTTACCGCTTCGTTCCTGCCATTGAGCTTCGCCTATCATGCCGGAGATAGGCATATAGAGCACAGCACTGGGGCGCTCCCAATCATATTTTCTGTAATAATTGGATGCATTCTTATCATAGCTCAACCGGTCGGTGGCGGTAGCCGTGAAACGTTCGATGACCAATGCGTAGAAGTTGCCTGAAGGGTCGGTATTCATGATGCGCCAACGCATGCGATAGGCTTCAGTGGTGCCTACTTTCTTGATGCCGTAAATGACACCCCAAACCGGTTTTGCAGTAGTTCCTATTTGTTGTATAGGCTCACTCTTTTCATCCGGATACTCTTTACTGATGATGTATTCCGAACTATATCCCTCATAGGGGTCTCCGGAAGGCATATAGTTATCGCCATATCCCGGAGCATTGTACATATAGCTGGCAGGGTCAGTGATGTCCAATACTTTCGAAGATGGCCAATCGGGATAATCTTCACTGGTTGGGATATGTACATAGATAACATTGCGTTTATCTTGAAAAACAGCACTACCTGCCCCGCCGGCTTCCTCTCCCGGCCCATACCATTTGACGTTTCTCATGAATGAGATATTCCCGGCATACGGTGTAGAAGGCAGAATGCCGAAAAACTCCTCTTGCGTGGGCAGACGCCATCCCGGAGGTGTCGGTTGTGTCAACACATCAGACCATAACTCGTTATCGAATCCATTGGGCCAGCAATTATAACTCAGAGATTGTAGTCCTGCCTCAAGATCAGTGTGATTTATCTTCTCCACTTCGGTTACAAATGGTATATCTGCCGGAGTATCTGCATTTGTATTTCCGGCAGGTCTTTGGTACGGAGCATGCAATCGCCCTATAGGGTCAGATACCACAGGATATACAAAAACGTCATCTTCCAGTTTATCCACTAATTTTCCATTTTCTATCTCCATCGGGAAGTAGGGGATATTCCGTCCGAACTGATAAAAGAACCCCGTACACTTCTTGAAACTCTCGCTATCGTCCGGATAATAATCTTCGGCACCGAGGTTTCGGTCAGACCAAATCAAGTTGTCGAATAAGTGGGTATTGCCCAAAGGCTGCTCTTCGTAGCCCTCACCGTTTTCTGTGTTCTCGGTCTCACCGTCGAACCACGGATACACCTCCGGAACGAAAGTTACTATTCCGTCCTTGGCGAAAATGATTCGCAGCATGTAGGAATGGTTGGCTTCGAACACCAACGGAATAGTGTAGTCGCCTTGTTTATCGGTCTTGTAGCGGTCGCATAGTGGCATATCTACATAGTATTTGCCATCGCCAGCCTCCTTGTTGCTGAATACCTTGGCATCGTCTCCGCCTATGGTGAGCCTTAATATAAGTGCCTTTTCTTTATCCTGCTCCAGTGTAGGGAATATGTACGATTCGGAGAATGGGGCGGTAGAGGCCTCCGCAGGGATGATGTCTTCGCCTTCGGCCACTTCCCTCAATATCCGGCTGGTTTGATTGACGGGTGATGAGAATGCCCCTTGCCGTACATTGTAGGTTTCCGTATCATACACTCCCTGTAGCTCAACGGCATGCAGACGCAGCGATTGGTAAAGTCCCTCTTTATCGTTTCCTCCCGATGCCTGTCCGTTGTCCTGCTGGATAACCTGTACCCGCACGCGGGAGAGGATATGTTTGAACTCCATGATGGGAGATGTCTTGTTTTCGTTTTCGGAATCATATTCCAAATAGGCACGATAATAATCCGGATAGCCCGTCTCTACCTGCCGGTTGTAGCTGATGGTATAAGTAGGGTCATCATGGGTACTGGAGGCATCGGCTGCCAATACTTTCTCATCCGTATCGTCTGTCAGCTCCGATTCGTCCGTGAATCCGTATATGTTAAATGCTTCGCGCAGCAACTTCGCATTGTCTTGCGACATCTCGATGTATCGTCCGGAAGACTCCTTGGCAAGGATACCGTTGGATGCTTCGGCAAACATGTATTCGTTGTTGTCCGGTCTGTATGCCCATAAGCGATATGCGGTGTTTCGGTCAAAATAGCTATTGGGCGGTACACTGCGCGTCACAACGGCACATTTGCGTGCCGTCAGCCGGTTGTTTCTGTTGTCCGACATGTAGGACAAGGCATCCTGCTGACAGGAAGTCATCACACACAACATCCCGAAAAGCGAAAGTGCCTTATATGTCAATCGTTGTATAATTACTGTCATTTTCTCAATAGTTATTCAGTTATTGGATGTACCGGATATTCGTGCAGCTCTTCGCTGTTCCAAGGCACAGCTTCGGCGCGCAAGGCTATACCCAACCGGTCGAATTGGAGCGTCACCTTGTATTCGTAACCGGGCAGGAACATGTCTCCTGTATAAGATTCTTTCCAGTCAGTTACCTCTTTCTCCCATTTGGCTTGCACCGACGACTCCGCCCCACTGCCTTGCTCTGCATTGTAGAGTTCGGCTTCAATGGTAATCTTCAAGCTCGGGTGCGGGTTCCGGAAATCGCCTTTCCATTTACCTTCTATCGGTTCGAATTGTCCATCCTCGGTTCCGTACTCTATGCCGTCGGACAATACGTAACACGTGCCCAGTTCCGGTGTGTCGTATGCCGCGATGATGGGCGTGTGCACAAACTTGCTGCCATCCGGATAGGGGGTTGTTTCGGATGCGATGTAGGTGGAATAATCTTTCTGTTTATCGTCAGCATCATCGTAATTGTACAACTTCAGGCGGGTAGGCACCACCAGCTGTTTGTCCCCTGCCGGATTGTGAATCGTGATTCGGATATTGCGCACACCCACCAATCCGTACATGTCGGGATGGCGTGTGCCGTAGAAGGAGAGTTTGGCAGTCAGGTGGCGGAACTGGAGTTCCTTCTCTTTTCTCAGAAATATATTTTCCGGATTCATGCTGGCGGAATGAGACAAACGTCCGTCGCAGGTGAGCAAATCCGTGTTGCCTATCTGATATTCTTCATTCACTGCCAATTCGGTATATCCTCCTTGCGTGTCGGCAGGAGTCAGAGCATAGTCCGGTGCGTATCCCGTGGCATGAATCTTTTCAAAGTTGTATGGATATGTATAGGGGGTCTGATAATAAATCTTGCTTTCGTGCGTGTAGTGATTAATCTCCTTGTCCAGCAATACTGTGTAGCGGGGCTTCAGGCCTACACCATTTCCGATAATCCATTTTTCATGAAAATCCGCGTCGCTCCAGAAGAGCAGGCGTGCCGATTCTCCGGAGGCTTGTGAGCCTTCCGATACTACGCGTGTGTGAAAGGCGATGGGTACTTCTTCTCCTCCTTCAAGATGCTCTGCTTGATTGCAGGCGCCGAGGAGCAAGGCAAGAGTCCCGATGAATGTATTTCGTGCTATCTGTTTCATGCGTCATTTTGTTATTAATCCAGTTCTACAATGGCATTCCCACCCTTTTTCCAATCTACTATTTGGGTATGCACCTTCACGTACTCGGGTTCCGAACCTGTTCTTCCGGGACCTGAGAAGGATCTGATGGTGAGAATGTAGTACATGTTGCGCTCTACCTGACTGTCGGCATACGTCAGTGGCGTAAGGCGTTCCGACTCTTTACGGTTATCGATATACGTATAGTAATATCCTCTGCCGCGAGGCATGGCCTTGAATGATGCCAATTGCTTGGGGTCGCCGCTGCCCCAGCCCGCAGCTTGGGCAATAATCAAGGCTGCTCCGTAGGTATAGAAGTCTATCTCTCCCCGGTCGTTGCTGATGGACAGATAGGTGTTCTCCGGGAATCCTTCCGTCTCATGGTCGTAAACGGAGGACTCCTGCACTTGGTAGTACTTGCGGAGCGAAGCGGTAAGTATGGTCTGAGCCACCTTCTCCGACGGGGCGTTGATGATAACGATGTCGTCCTCGAACGCTGTGGTAGGAGTAGGGGTGCCGTTGCTAATCAACTCCTTGATAGTCTCTTTCAGTTCGGGGGCTATCTTATTGTCTTCGTCCAGCCACTCTGTCATAGCTTTTTCCACATACAACTCTTTAGGTGTAAACTTGGCTGTAATGCTGACGTGTGTAACCATCGGCCACGGGTAGTTATACTCCTCCAGAATCAGCTTGTCTGCATCGCTCAAATCCTTAATCGTAAAGGTGTTCTCCGGACAGTAAAGTCCTTCGTAATAGCTGTCGGAGTTCTCCTTACCCGACTGCGGCAGTCTGCCGGGTGCATATACCAGCGTATTGGCGTAGTATGCGCTTTGCTGGTTGAGCGTCTGCACGGCATTGTAGAAGAAGTTAGTACTGGTACTCGATAGCGGAATAGGTACTCCGGCCTCGTTTATCGTAAAGTAGCTGTCCAGCTTGTCATAATTCGGGTCTTCATACTTCCATCTTTGCTCTTCGGTAACCCATTCGCTCTTCTGCATGATGAATGACTTCAGATTGAGTGCATTGACCATAAACTGTACATCCGACTGCCGTATCCAGCCTCGGGGCTGTCCCTTCAACGAGGAGCCTTCAGGGTAGAGCAAGTCTCCTTTCAATATGCAGTATCCTGTTTCCGGTTCAGCTCCCTCTATCTTGTCCGTGGTCACCTCGCAGGTAGTCAGTACCTTTGCCACATTCCTTTTCAATACGAAAGGAAAGTGGCAAGTGTATTCCAGCGTTTTCTTGTCGAACACAAGGGATTGCCCTTCGGTGCAGAACATGGCAATATCCTTCCGTGTATAGTTTCCCGGATAGTTGGTCTTCAGCCCGATGCCACCGCCCGGTGCATAGACTTCCGACAGGCCGTAAATCAAATCCTGATAGGCTTTCGGGATGGTATATGCCACATTATCGCTCTTTGCTGCAAAGTGTTTGGCTTGCTCTTCGGTGAGGTTGACGCCAATGAATATGTTCTGCGTACCGACAGGCAGGTTCCCTGCTTCAATCGGCAAGCGTATCCCGCTGCCGGACATCTTCCAGTTGGTAAAGCGGAACCATTTCTTGGCTTCGTTATAAGGGTTTCCGTCATTCTGCAATCTCTGAAAGAAAACATAGATGCTGTGAATCTTGTTTTCTTCGGCTTCCTTTTCATCCACACCAGGTCTGAGAGACTCCGAATCGTCATCGCCTGCACGCGTTGTGCTTCCGTTATTATGGAATGACAGATTCAGCGTAAGACTAATCTCGCCAGACATCAGTTCGGGCGTATCTCCGGTGTCTTCTGTCCCGAAGCCATCGTCGTATGCACAGCCTGCCACGAACAAGATGTATATTGCCGCAAACAAAAGAAATCGTATCGTATGTATTTTTGTCTTCATCATTATCTGTCAACTACAAGGTATTAAACTTTAGAGGTCGGCATTCTGATTGCGTACCTGCCAGCTCAGAACGCCTACGGTTACGTTGATATATTGCCACGTATCGCCCACAAGGAAAAAGTCCAGCTTATAGGCATGCTCCCGGTCGAGGTATTCCTGCTCGGAGTAGCTCTGCTCGGCGGTGTTACGACCGGAGACGAGTATCTCGGGCAGGTTCACACGTGCCACCTCCACACCGGTCTCTTTGTTGAAGATGGTGAGCAGTGCATTCTGCGACCACTCTTCCGAGTATATCAGTCGTGCCAGGCTCATGTCGGCATGTGCGGCACGCTGCATTTCGTTGTGATTGTCATCACTATATTCCGAAGTCCACATCGTGTGGGGTGTATAAGTCAAAAGTTCGTCATCCGCCTTGATGGAGCAATCGTGTCGCACACAGCCGTTGTCGTCCGTCAGACCGATGCTGAAATCGTTGCAATCTATATTGGCCGGATCGTTCACTTGCCGCAAGGTGATGGTCAGCTGCTTGGTGTGTCTCATCAGGTCCACCAGGGTGCGGGTAGTTTCTTGAAATCCTGTCTCGACGGTATTCTTCGTGCGGTTCATCCACAGGGTGTCGAGTGGTGCGTTTTCGTGTACGACGTAGCTTCGTCCGTCGTCCGTATTCTTTTTTCGGTCAAGCGTCACCTCCAGCTTCTCTATGGGGTCGCCTGCCTGCATGTCCGGTATGCGGAACTTGGCTCCCGCGCGTCCGTACATCTCTTCGCAGCTTCTTTGGAAAGCTATGGTAACCAGACGGTAGCGGTCCGGCTCCAAATCATTGAGGACCATCTCGTAACCGCGTTTGCCCAGCACTTCCGGATTGGTCTCTGTGTGCAGGGATAGAAACTTGTTGTTTCGGTCGAAGAGGTAAACATAGACGGCACCCACGTGTTCGCTGAACACATCGCCGCCAAAAATGTGGTAATCGTATTTGAATCCGACGCGCAACTCGGTCGGAGGACATTCGGGCAGGTCGTCCTTTACCCACTCGCAGGAAGTTGCACTCAACGCCATGGCAACCAACAACAAATTTCTGATAGTATGATGTAAAAAGACCTGCATAACTTATTTATGAATTTGAGAATGATTTGTATAATGAATACTACTCAGGGGAAACAGTCTCCCCCCCTGAGTAATATATGAATTGTTTTAGAGATCAACATCCTGATTTCTTACTGCCCAGCGGAGTACATCAATATCTACGTCCAGATAGTATTTCAGGTCGTCGTCAGGTCTGTCTTCGGGTGTGATTTCACCACCGGTGACGGGATTACCCGGGTTCATGATTGAATTAATGGTCAGCTGGTAGCTGTTGTTGCGTACGATACCGTAGCGTCCCAAGTGTTTGGGTTGGTTTACAGTCTGTTTATCCCAAGGCACTTCGATGTCGTTGAAGTGACGGATAGGTACTTCGTAGTAGCCATAACCGTTTACATACACAAGCGGGGCATTATTTTCACCGTAAACAGCTGCAATCGCTGCGTCAATATCTTTAATTGCTTCTGCCCAAGCTACAGCTACCCAGTCTTCAGCCTCTTTACCGTCTTCACCGTCTTTCAATGTGTAGAGGTTGTCAGCATCGGCATTATCGGCAAGTTTATCAAGAACTACAGTGGCGGCACTATGATAACCTACAACTTTTCCACCGATTTCAATTTTTTTTGTTTCATCGGCAACACCAATCTTGAAGTTGGCAGATGCTAATTGCTTATGAGTTCCATCTTCTAACTTGTACCAATATTTTTGAATATTGTCTTTTGCCTTATCAAAGACTGTTGATACAAAATTTGCGGCAAGGAAGTTGTGGTTTTCCCATCTTACCCAAGTCTTGTCATCAGTAGTGCTGGTAGCATCTGTCGGAGTAAACTGAGCGACGATAACAGCAGTAGTTGTGTAGATAGTTCTTTGGAGTTCTTCATTGAAAGTATTCTCCAAGCAGTACAGAGGAATTGTGGGAGCTACTGCCGCATTCTCTTTAGACAGGTCAAGCAAGTTGAAAGCAGTGGCATCCTTTGTTGAATAGTTCGGGTCCACAGCCCAATAGCTACGGAAATTGTCAGCGCTATTCCAAGCTGTATTCATCTGCCATGCTGTAGTATATTTGCTAATTACAGTCTTATCCGCATCGTTCAAAAACTCGTTTGTGAACTTCTTTACCGGGAAGTAACTCTTGTTAGTCACATTCAGACCCCAGCCTACGATATTGAGAGCTGCACCTTCTTTCTGTGCCAGCGTTACCTTGGCAGCTACACGCTCAACGGGAACAGTCACTGTAGTAGGCGCAGATGTTACAGAAGTAGAACCTTTCACACCGATGTTTTCTTTCTTAATAATGACTTGGGCAGTCTCTTTACCTTCTTTGATGTAGTTACTGTTAGTCATCATAAAGCCTGTTGATGCTGTAACAGTACTGATGTCAGCTAAAATAGCGGCATTGAATGTCCCGTAAGTGTCTTTTTCTTTGTCATCCGGAAGATCTGCACCATTGTTTAGCACCGCAATCATGCTGGCTGTCTTTGAACCATTCTCATTATCTACAGTCAGATAGCTGACAAGCGTTGCAGGCACCTCTACCTCAATCTTCTTTTCGATGCTACCTGGTTTTTCTCCCGGAGTCTCTAAACCGAGTTTTACATCGTCAGTCTTTCCTAACATCTTTCCTGTCTGATCGAAGAAGTAAGCAGCCATTTTTTGAATATCCGATTCTGCTCCTACACCATCCGCGAACTCCCCGTTAGCACGTGTACGAACATCCGAAGGGAATGAGAAAGCTACACTGATATAGCCATCGCCCGACTGGAAGGAAGGACTCCCCCCATTCTCCAAATTCTCATCTTTGGCACAACTTGCCAATACTGCAGCCATACAGGCTGTCAACATAAAAGATTTGATTCTCATGTGTTATCTTTTTTAAATTAAGTGAATTAATAGAGTTTGTATTTATTTTCTGTAATAAGTCGTTTTGCTGTCAAGGTATATATTGAAGGAATTTAAGATTCACTTCCGCTTCAGTCATACCGGCTGCCTTAGCCTCTTTGAAATACTGTTCTGCCGACTGCTTGTTTCCCTCATACAAAGCCATGGCTCCCAGCGCAAGCAGTTTCTCGCCGCATGCGGGTGCACGGTCAAGGTACTTACGGGCCGTAGCCACGTCCCGGCGCATCAGGGCGGCATTGGCAGCATTGAGGTTGGCTGCCGGGTCCTTCGGATACATGCGCACGGCAATGTCGAACACGTCATTGAAAGCTTCGCTGCCCGGTTCGTAGGTCTTTGCGATGCGATACATTTCCTCCAAGCTCAGTTGCTTGGGGTCAGTGTAGAGCAATCCCTTGGCCTCTTCCGTGTCGAACGGGCGAATGGTATATGTCACCACGTATTCCGAGCGGCGCAAAGCCGGGTAGAAGATGTCGAGCAGATGACGATAGGGGAGACCTCCATGCAGCTCCTTCAGGCGGCGATCGCGCAGGTCGGGGTCGGTAATCGCTTTATCGCCAATGATGGCCAATACTTCATCACGATGGGGCATAGCTGAATTTACGACCATCTCTTCCAGCCCCTTCCAATCTTCGGGCTCGAAACTTTGTGTGAACTCGGCGTCTCGGAAATGATATAGGTCACGGACATATTGCAGCAATGCCCGGGTACGATGTTCGGCCAGGTAGGCATTATGCCTGTAAGAGCCTTCGGGAGAGGCATAACCTCGCACGGCAACGCTCGTGATGGTTGCATTTGGGTCGTTGCGAACCGAATCGATAGTAGCTTGTATCTTGCCGAGTTCGGCTACGTTGTTGCGATAATTAGGAAAAATCTTAATCTTATTAACTGGGAAGTCAAGGTAAGCTTGGCCAGACTTCTGACGAATCTTAATCTCCTTTGCCGGAACCTTATAAGCTAATACGGGGATATAATCCGCTTGGTCGTTGATGGTGATATCCGTAACACCCATGCGCTTGTTTGCCAGTACATCCCATCCACACCCGCAAAGGTCTAATACAAGGGAGAGTGATGCACGTCCCATCCATTTCTGATAGGGAATACTGATTGTATAGTCGGCATATTGTTCTTTCTTATTATAACGGCGCACTTCCCGTTGTCCTTCAGTCTCTTTTTGGGGCATCCGCTGAAACACGATATGTCGGTTGCGGCCCGTGACTAATAACTTGGGTAAGCGCAACGTCTGCTCATCTCTACCTAACAATACCGGAATAATATCCACCGCAAGGTTCGATTGCACCGCAAGGTCCGACAAATCGATTTTTAAATTTATTTTCAACAGGCTGTCTATTTTGCTGATTGACTGTTCAGCGATTCGCACATCGCCCGTATTCTCCCATTGGGCGAAAACATTACCTGATATGCTAAACAGCAACAGGCAAAGCATTATGACGGATTTATTTGCTTTCATATCACAATAGATTTAGAAATTGTAGGTTTCATTGGTTTTGTAAGTATGTTGTTTGCTATTAGGAGATCAGAACATATAAACGAGGCTTACTGCCGCTTTCGTGGGACCCACATAATTCTTGTGTCCTTTATCGAGGCGTGTTCCACAGCTTGCACACGGATATTTGTCATACTTCACGTAAAGGTAGCCAACGCCCACTGAGGCTTCCAGATTCCAGTGCCTGTTCAGCAGCCATTGGTATCCGAAACTGATGCCTCCTCCTGCCATCCATCCTTGAAACCGATAATCGGCCAACTCTGGAAAAATATCGAATGGCAATTCTATTCCGGCAGCATTAAACTCACCACCCAGTGTGTGTACACCTATAAAACCTTTATAAAACGGTTCGCAGAACCAATAACGGTATTCAGGTTGTAATAACCAGTGTTTCCATTGTTTGTGATTGCCAAATTCGAAAGGATTGATGCTTCCAAACAGAGAAATGGTACTTTTGGCAGATACTTTTGTCTCTATGCCACCATTAATGGAAGCAGTTCCCCATCCCAGTAGATTCGTCTTGACCGTAACTTGAGCACATAAAGTGCCGAATTGGAACCACAAAAAGAAAAATAAAATGAATTTTCTCAGCATCATTATATCTGTCAGTTTTGTTGTACTATTTTTAATGCAATATTTATTTTGCAAAAATCGCATATAATATAAACTTATAAATTATTTTTAGTGTTGCTGTTATTAAAAAAAGTCCTTTAATATATTAAGAAAAGTAGTATGTGCTTGTATATCAATAGTATGTAAGCATTTCAATTATGTAATAATTATCCGGGATATATTCTTCTTGCTGCTTCTGTGTGAATAATATAGGTGATGATATCAATCATATATAATAAAATATCTCCCATATTATCATTACAATAATATGGGAGATATATAAAAATCCTATTGATAAAGTCTGTTGTATGATGTTTTATATATTCTTTTTCCAATGAAGAAATGAATTCTTGTCGACTTTATCTTTTCCTATTAATTGCAGGTTGTAGGAGTTTAAGCCCGCATAGCGGTATTCGCCATAATTGATGCCACCCAGCAAATCTATGTTCAGAAATGCGCGGACAAGCTTCAAGCCGCATTTCTCTATTTTTTCGACTATACATTTTCCTCCTAAAAGGTTCATTAGTAGATAAGCTGAAACTTCGTAAGCACACCAACCGCGTTCTTCCAGATACAGATGGATGCAGCTTTCATTAGATTGTTCTTTTTCAAATACTTCAGAAACTTCTTTTTTCATGATAATCTATTTATTTATTTAGGTCTATATTATATGGTACGATCAATCGGAACTTATTTTCCCTATATTTAAAACAAACTTCCCGCTCTACTGTTTTTTCAAGAGTTGAAACTATTCAGATTATTAACAGTATAAAAGAGAACATAACAAAATGCTATGTGTCTCAATACTAACGCATGAACAAGGACTTCAAGCCATCAAACATACCTGGAAGGGCTATTGTACCATGCACTTCGTCCGGGAACTTTTTGTATATAGCACGCAGATGTTGGCTCTTCATCTCTGGAATGATTCTTTCTCCTAAACTGTCGGCCAATGCGAACTGGTCCAACTTCACATTAGGACGTTGGCGGGTAGCAAAGGCAACATAGAGTTGTTTTCCCGAAAAGTCCTTCTGACCAACTTCTTTCTCGGCTTGCTTCAGGAAAACTCCCCGGTCCCACCATAAGCTGGGATCTATTGCCATGAAGGTATCAAACGACTCAGGATAGTCGAGTAGAACCTGTAGGGTAAATAAACCTGCGTATGAATGTCCTACTAAGAAATTGCGGCCGTTGGCAGAAACTTTTTTTTCTATTTCCGGGCGCAGTTCTTCAGTTAAGAAACGATAGAAAGCCTTCATCCCTCCACCTTTTGGAGTATCTCCAGGCTGAATACTGCCATCCCGTCGTGCAGCCGAACTGGTAGGGGTGAAATCTCTGGTACGGTCTGTATTCAAAACAGCGACTACAACACAAGGGGGTAATGAAGAAACCCTTGAAGAAGCAAAGAAACGGGTAAAACCTACTACGGAATGGAAAAATACATCTCCATCCAATAAGTAGAGAACCGGGTAGTCTTTTTCTTCTTCACCCGGTTGTTTTTCCGGTTTATAAATCCAGTACATCCTTTCTTCATTCAGTATGTTGGAGAATAAAGAATGGCGGGTTCCTATATTAATAGAGTCCTGCCCTTGTACCGGTAGAGAAGACGTCCAAGCTATCGTAATAAGCAATACTATATAAAAACTTTTCATTTTATCTGATTCTTGTTACAAAGTTGGAAGAAAATATTGGTTTTATCAATCCCTACTTGTGGGTATTTTGGGTAGGATTATTCGCCAAAGTTGGTCATAAATCTCTATCTCTTTCTTCTTTTGTTACAAGCTTCTGCCATTACCCCAATTCAGACTTTTTCTTTTTGACGAATAAGTCGTTTGTAATCGGTTCTATTTCAATCGTATAATAAGGCTACACCCTTTGCTCGGAATGGCTACACCCTTTTGTGCTTAGGGCTACACCATCCTGACCAAAGGGTGTAGCTATCCTGATGTTTGGCTAATGAGACAAAGTCATAGCTCTCTTTGAAGTAAACAGTGTGTGATTTACTTTTACATCGTAATTGAATGAGGTACATAAAAATAGAAAATCCCCGGAACTGATTAAAATTCCGGGGATTCTCTATTCTATTCTCTCTGTTACTTCTTTATCACTTTTTCTATTTCTTCCAAATTATACCGGGCTGCTTCGTTACCATTCCGGGCAGCTTTGGTAAATTCAACAATAGCTTGATCCTTATTGCCACTCAGCAGGTAGTAGATGCCGTTATTATTTGCATATTCAGCTGTCTGTTTATTGGATTTATCCAGATACTTCCGGGCATCGGGCAAATCTTTTTTAGACAAGGCTACAGCGGCAGCATTCAAGTTGGCTACTTCGTCATCAGGATACATACGTACAGCGATGTCGAAAACCTTGATAAAATCGTCGCCACCTTTGGGATAGCTGTTGGCCACCAGATACATCTCGTTCAAACTGAGATATTGGGGCTGTGTCTTGATAATCTCTTTTCCTTCGTCTACTTTGAAATTGGCAATCGTATAGTCTATGCGGCAATTCACTTTACGGAGTGCAGGGTATAATTCCTTTAGCATTGTACGATAGGGAGCGCCACCACCTACACGTTTTATTTCCTCTTTCCGGCGGGCTATATCGCTGGTGTTTCGGATGATATTGAGGAATTCGGTTTTCTCTTTCGTGTTAGAGGCTTCCAGAGCTTTTTCCAGTCCTTCCCAATTTTCACCGCCAAAGGAGACATTGTAGAGATTGGCAGGAATCTGTTCGTGTACGGACAGATATTTCTTCAACGCTTCGGCACGGCTCTTAGAGAGTTGCTCATTGAGTTTAAGCGGTCCTTCGGGGGAAGCAAATCCTTCAATGTAAACACCGGTAATGGTCAACTTCTTGTCATTCTGTACCTTATTGAACATCTCCCGGATATTCCGTAACTCCGTCTGATTGTTCATGAAATCCGGTAGAATAACGGACTTGCCTACGGGGAAATCGAGATAAGCTTCATATTGTTCGCTACGTGCTTTTACTACTTCTGCTTTCGGCTGAATGTAAGAGGGGACAGGTTGCAGTGCAGCCAGACGTTTGGTCTCCGTAGAAACTCCGTTCATAATCATTTCCTGTGTCAGCACCTCCTGGTGTCCTCCGCATCCGCATAAATCTTCTTCCAGATTCAGATAAGCATTTTCCATCCATGGTTCGTAAGGGATGACTTGTGTGTAGTTCAGAACTTCCTGAGTATTGTAAGGAATCTCTATATTGGTTGCCTTATCCAAAGCCATGGCGCGGAGATAGGCCTTTTGCCTTCTGCGTCCGTTGATAACGATTTCCGGCAATACGACATTATTGTCCGGGCCTGTTAGTACGGGAGTTAGCGTCAGGGTGCGGTCATTGCTGACTTTCAGGTTCCGCATATCCATCTGCATATTTATGTAGAGCGACTCTCCCTGTTGCCATAGGGAGGCATTGGTGATGTTGATGGCATCTTTATAGAATTTTTGCGCGCTGACCGGAAGTGCGGCTATGAGGCACAAAACAGAGTATATCAGTATTTTTTTCATGACTATATTATTTTATGACGTATATGATGTTTAATGCTACCTTGGTAGGACCAATGTAGTTTTTGTGTCCGCTGTCGAGTTTGCTGCCGCACTTGCCGCAGTTGTACTTATCGTAGTCTATGCGGGCGTAGCCTACACCGATTTCCGCTTCCATGCTCCAGTGCTTGTTCAGTATCCATTGATATCCATAAGAAATGCCGGCTCCATAGATATTGCCCTGATAGCGTTCGTGTCCCAAACCTAATATATTCAGGTTGCTTACATTCGCTTCTGCATAATGGGCGTGCAGGCCGAAGAAATGTCCGTAGAAGCGCTCGCACAGCCAGTAACGAAGTTCAGGCTGTACCAGCCAGTGCTTGATTTGTTTGTGATCCGAGAATTTCCAGGGATTGTAGTTACCGGATACATCGAGAGTCAGCTTCTTGGAGAGTCCGACCTCAAATCCAAGGTTAGCCGTAGTGGTAGCCCAATACAATGCATTGGTCTTTATTGCAAATTTAGGCATGTAGTGGCTTTTGTCCTGTCCGTACGTACTGATGGTGTATGTGAGCATCAGGGCTGCCAATAAAAGGAATTTAATCGTTTTCATATTTTCATTACATTATATTATCGTAAAACAATAGCCGGATTTTGCAGTAACTCTTCCACTTTATATGTGGCGGAATAGTTATAATTCCTCAGAGTGAAAGTAACCACATCATTCAATTTGGCTCCGGCGTATATAGTAGTTGAATAAGTGCTGGTGCGGCTGACAGTAAAACCGGATGCAATGCCGGTATCTGATGAGGTTACCGTATAGCGGGGGATATTGAGTAAGCCGTTATTCTGATAAACCTGTATCGTATTGCTGGCAGTTACTGACTGCGCCAGAATATTCTCAAAGCCAATGGTCATAGGACTAAATCCGGGAGCGGATATAATCAGCTTTTCACTGCTTAAAGCTTTTTTGGAGGTAAACGTGACGGTTTGTCCTCCTGAAGGCTGCGAAGCGTAAGTCCGTTGATAACCACCTGCAACTGCTGTCCAACCGCTTTGGGTGGTTTGCAGGTTTTGGGTTGCAATAAACACCGTTAACGGGTATGTGGGCGGATAATCCGGGTATGATGGAATGGTAAACATAAAGCTGGCTGTATTGTTCACACCGTAATTTACCGTATTGTCTCCGTTGACGGAAACATTGGTAAAGTGGCGCGATTTTACTTCCACGCTCTTGGTCTGGAAGATTTCATTGGCTATCAGAACGGTTTCATCGCTGTTTTCAAGACTGGTACGGAAGTTCAATACTTTGGTTCCGGGACCGGTGGCCCAATAGACATACTGATACCCTCCGTTAGTGTACTCCAGTTGCAGGTTTTTGTTAGGCTCTACCGGATAGAGGTTGCCTGTGGTAATGGTGCACTTCAGTGGATACAAATAGTAGGGTATTGCCGATGGAATAGTGAAGCTCAGTGCTACGTCCTGGTCACGGGCAGTGTATATTTCGGGTGATAAGCCGGCGGGATCAAACAGATATAACGCACTGGATATGACCGTGATGGTACGTGAAAGTACACCTGCCTTAACGGTAATTGTAGCCTCATATTGTCCCGTAATGATGCGGGATACATCGGCAGAAATATTCCCATTTCCGTCATAAGAGAGATTATGAAGTATGCTTCCCTGATCTTCGGCTATGGATACGCTGATTTTAGAGTTATCAGTCATGCCGTTGGCCGTGTATTGGGCTGATACCTTCAAGGTGCCTGCCTGGGTGAACAGGAAGTGCAGTCTGCTTACTGTCAGCACATTATTGTTATTGTCGGAGATAGAAGGAGATTCCTTGAATATCTCGGCATAGATATTATTGGAAGGTTCTGAGGTTTTAGCATCGGCAAATTCAGTACTTCCGTTTGCACTCTCGCTGAAGGATTTTATCACAACCTTGTAGTGGTAATTCCTCATGACGGGGTAGGGCTTCTTGTCCGTATCAAGAAGCTGTATCTTGTAATAAAGTTCTTCGGTCTTTCCTGTCAGTTTTCCCTTAATGATGATATAGGTCTGATCGTTGGAATAGTTCTCATTCTCGAACATATATTTGGCGTCCATATTACAGTCTGTTTCTGTCTGATCGATTTTGGAGACGGGACTGCGAGGCAAGGTCGGCGTGCCGTCTATCAAGGTGAACGGGGTAGCGGGGGCATTCGGGTTGAATGGAGCCACCGTTCCGTTACTTGCATAGTTACAGAGCGCATATCCTGTTACTTCGAAGTTCGTAGCTTCGGTTTCTACAGTCACTTTGGCTAGGTTGCGGTAAAGTGTGACATTGGGAGTGTCATTGGCGGAAGAGATTGTTTGTCTTCCCCAGAATACTAAATTGGTGCTGTTCAATGAAGGTATGATCTCCCTTTCATCTTTCTGCATGGCGGCACGTTCATCAAAACTATCCCATTGGGAATAGTTGGCAATGAGGTGGATGATTCTTGCGTCATCGGGTATATTTGCCTGGAATGTCCCGGTACCATTACTGTTACTGCTTAGGAGCGAGGCATGAGCCCGCCCTATGAATAGTCCGTTGGCATCGAAGGTCATCAACCACAGGTCGTTAACAGCATTCTCATCCGTGGCGGCACGGGTGAGTGCCGGTGTATATTCAGGCATGTTTACCGAGAACTGAAAGGCGGTCTTATCGTCATTTCCAGTCAGGGGAGTGCCGAGAGTATCTTCATCTGTACACGAAGCCAGAAGAAGACCGAGGAGTGTTATAAGGTAGGTTAATCGTTTCATACTTTTCTAATTTTAATCCATCAATACTGTTTACCGGATGTCGCGGACGCATCGGACGGATGCATTCAGCGGACTGAATTTACCACCTTCTCCAACGCGGGGGTCCATGAAGTTTACAGCACCGGAAGCATTCGAACTCCAATAATAATTTCCTTCAAGGATGCCTTTAACTTCACATATCCGTATGTTCTGTAAGACATCTATCAGGTAGATTTCCGCTTGCGTGGGCATACGCCAGTCGGAATAGGTTTCTCCGGTAGTGGCATCCCGCTCTACATAATCCCGGCATTTGATTCTGGATGCGGTGTATGTGCTTGCCGTTGTCGTACCATGTTGTGAGGCAAGCATGAAGTGCGGAGAGATTCTCCGGTTGTTTTCTTCCGTATCTATGGCTGCGTGTTCGCTATCTGTCAGCGGATAACCGAGTACGGCATTGTCACGTATGTACGAAGCGTAAGATGCGCCTAATGCGGGATTGGCTGCATAATGGGAATATCCGCTGCCGAAGTCTTCGTCAAACTCGTCCGGATTGGGAAGAGTAGAGAAGTCGGCGACGAAGGAATTCATTATATACATCTTCGTATTATTTTGCCCTTGGCTTCCTCCGGGGACATCGGCTGAAATGTCAGAACCGATGTAGAGGGCCGGATATTGGGAGACAGTGACAGGTTGTGTAAGTCCGGCACCATTGACTACCTGAAAGGTGATATCTTTGGCTAGGAAGTTTTCAGGAAGAGGACTCGTTATGGTTATGTTGCCGGACTTTACATTCGGGGTAGCAGTGATGGTTATCTCTTTTCCACCGTTGGAAACCGATACACCATTTACAGTAATCTTCTGTATTTCTACATCCGGTGTGGATGACTGGAAGGTAGTGGTGAACTGCGTACTGTTGGGCATCGAAATCTTGGTATCTTTTACATAGATGAAGTTGATTCCTTCTACGGAAACAAGTACTTCGTGGGTGCTCCAATCCTGTATGGTGTATCCGGCATTCAGCGGAACTGCGGAATGCGGGTCGGTATCACCTTTCTTGTCTATGTTCACGCGGATATCATACAGGCGGTTACGTTCCAGTTTATAGAGATTTTCAGCCTGGCCCGTGCTTCCGTCCGATAGTCGGTAGTTTACCGGTATTTTGTAATAGTTCTGAGTAGTAGCGTTACCATCAGCGTCCTTTACAGGGACATTGATGAGTACATAACTTTCTCTATTCGTATCTTTGGTCCAATCATTGGCATACGAATAGAGGATGAATTGATTGCTATTGCCTGCACCTGTATTTTGTTCCGTAAATGAGTTCATGCTTTGCAGAGTGGGGGCATTTACACTACCGTCTGCAATGGATGAGCCACTGGCGGCATAGTTGACCATTTTTTTTGAAGGTATATTATTGTCTATGGGGGTGAAACCGTTTACATAATTCAGGCTTATTCTGATCTTGGCGGCCGCGCGTTTAAGAACAACGGGAATCTCTTTGTTGACGATGATTCCGTCATTCAGCACCATTGTATGCTTTCCGTCCATTAAGAATGCGTCTTGTTTTTTATCTGCATCCAGAATAGGAGCGGTGAGTGCCTTCAGTTCCGGAAGGGATAATCCCGCAGCCGGGATGCTTGCCGTATGGTTGGCTACTACATAAATGGTGTGGTTGATATTCTGATCGAATTTCTCCTGTGCGGCATCCAGAGTAGCTGTATGTTCCCCGGTTCCGGTCAGCTCGGGAGAGAACGCAAAATGCTGGTAGAACAGGCATTCGTCTGCTCCTTCACGGTAAACGAAAACATCTAATGATTTTATCGTATTTTCATTGAGCGCTTCTTCGCCCGGCTCTTCTACGGCACGCGAAGCCACGGAGCTGGGCATAGACAGTTTCAGGGTAATTCCGCTTACCGATCCTGTTCCTGCCGATTCGATGGAAGAATCATCCTCGCAAGAGGTGAGTCCCCAGAATAATGAGAGTATCAGCGGGAGGATATATAGTTTATTTCGTTTCATAATTCATCTTATTTATATTCGGTTTGGCGGATTAAAATATCCGTGTCGTTGTCGCCCGGAAACTGGCGGTTGCCATTGCTTTGCTTCGGATTGATCCTGAGTTTCACGCCTCCTGCGGTTATGTAGAAGTAAGTGCTCTTAGGATTCCCACTCCAGCGTTTGGTGGCTCCTACCTGTATCGTATATGCTTCATCACGGGCTATTCCTTTGGAAACGTTGAGACCGCCGTTCATGCCGAACGTAAAGTCAAGTCCATTGGTCAGAGTAGCGGTCCAGATGGCACCGGCAGGGGCTGTCAGACTAAAACTGTAGTTGGCGTAGGAAGTCTCATTATGAGCTTCTCCGTTCGCTATGTAGGGAAATTGCACGATGCCTGTAGTGGCACCGGCGTCATCTCCATTGTACGGTTGAAGCTGATAGTCGTCCTCCGTGATCTCTTGTCCGATTTCAGACGAGGTAAGCTCCCATGGATAGGGAGTCGTTTTTATTATTAACTGGTTGTCCGGATGGTCGAGCATAGCCATGACGCGGTAAACTGTATTATGCAGCAGACTGTACTTATGGGTTGTCTGCCCCTGATCGGTAAGATATCCCCTGTACGTATAACTGATCCCGTTGAACAGCGCCTTTATGCGGATATAGGGAGTGTTAGCGTCAGGTGTAGCGTCAGGAACTATATTTCGATATGTATAGAATGAAGCATGTGCATTCTCCGGTACTATTTCAGATAAATCAGACGGCATAAGTTGCAGAGTTGTTCCTCCAAGAAATACCTCCGAAACATTCTTCTTGCTAATGGGCGTCGGCATTGATGTTACCTCCGGACTACTATTTGTATTAAGTATCTGATTGACAAATTCTATGGAGTTGACAACTACACTCGAACTCTCCAATCCCTGATTCTTGAACATATAGATGTCCAGCCGTGCTACCAGGCGTTCCATAGGAACTTCCGCTACTACATATTCACTATTGATTGCAACTTCCTTTTTTCCGACCATCAGGATATTGCTGTCAGTAAAAGCGTTGCCGGATACCGTCAGGCTTTCCAATTGCTGCAATGTAAGGTCGGGAGACACCGGAACAGAAAAGGTCTTATCGGGATCGTTATAATTAGCAATCGCATAAATTACTTTTGTCTGTGGCGACACATTGACAGAGCGTGAAAACTCTTCCAGTCTCTGCGGGGTGAATTCCGGAATCAGTTCCGAATATTCACAGTGCTGGTCTGCTTTATTGAAAATATAGAGTGCCAGACTGGAAAAGCTGCCATCGTCTCCATGAATCAAAGCTTTGTTTGTAGGAGCCGTTTTGATCAGAAAGTTTAGCCGGGCCTGATTATCGGTTGTATCGGATATCGGCGTCTCGTTTTCACTGCAAGAGTACAGTAGCAGTGCCATGGCAAACAACTGCAAACAGAACCGGTATTTTAATTTTAGCTTCATATACATTGGGGGTTATATCCCCGGTCTGATCACTTCCTCGTCCCAGGGTTTTACTGTGATGGCGGTTCCATTGAAATAGATGCGGATGCCTACCGCAGCTTCATTGATGCCATTTACAGTAATATTATTATCTTTCATGAAGTCCTTTAATTGCATGGTGTATAATTCTTCATTGCTCTGAAGGTCGCGCAATCGCAGATATACTTCATTATCATCATTAAATCGTAATACGTTGAATTTTGAACCAAACTTTTGTACGTTGGAGTCAAAAGTTACCAACGGGAAATAAGAGACGCGTTCGTTTGAAAACGTTTTGGTGAAGTCCACTGTTGAACTTAATTTCCCCATTTCTATACTGACGGGGGAAGTGGCTGCACGTGTACTGCCAACATCCAGTCCTTCCAGCTCTATTTGCATTTTTATATGTGCACTGCTGAAATAAACGGTGTCAACCTTATAGCTTTCATTGACAATTGTAATCTCTCTTTCTCCAAAATACAGACTGTCATTGGTCGATATCAACTCTTTCGTAAAATAATGCGGGGCTCCGACAAGGTTGTTTTGCAAGGATGAACCTTCGTTTATCCGTGTGTCGTTGAGGGAGTTTCCCCAGCATATAATGTGATATTGACCGCTTGGCAAATTCAAGGTAGTGCCGCGTTGGCGGTTGAGCTCTTTCCGGTTGAGAACTGTTTTCTGTACAAATACATTGTTCTGATTGTATATATACATATCTACCTTTTCTATTTTCTGAGGAAAGATTTCCTTTGTTCCATCACCCAGGTAGCTGAAGTACAAAGTTGTCTCACAATCATCAAGGTTTTCTTTTATACACCCTGTCACTGTTACCAGTAGCAGGATGTATAGAATTATTGCCTTTTTCATATTTCAGGGTTTGTTGAGTCTGAAACTTATTGTTCCAGATCAAATCCCGGAGTGATTGTTTCTTCATTCCACGGAGCGACTGTGACGTGTACCAGTACGTTGTATTGTACATTTCCTAAGTCATTGTCGAGCATCGGAACTAACTCTATCTCCATATTATAAAGGGTACCGGGTTTGAAGTCGGCTGCTGTCAGTTCAGTATTTACTTCTTTATAATACTTCACCAGGTTGGCAAAGCGTGCGCCATTTGCTAAGTCCGGGTTAAATACTTCCGTATCGGATGACTTCAGGCCGGTAATGTTCAAATCAGAAAGATCTAAATGCAATTGCGGTATGGCTGTGCCCGGGAAGAAATTGAAAGCATAACATTTGCCGGCTAAATCCAGTGGCAGGTTACCGTAGGTTCCGTCTTCATTATATATAATGTAGCTGGCAAACGGAGCTGCGTCTATTATCGGAGTCGTGTCAAAAGTCCACATACCATCATGGATATGTCCTTCGAAAGTTGAGTTCAGAAGCAGGTTGTCCATTGTTCCCGGATTTTTGTAAGTGTTATAGAAGTTATTCATATAGAAGCCTTTTACATTTCCTGAGAATCCTGTCCAACTAACTGTTGCTTTCTTATCTGTTCCGTCAATGGTTCGCGTAAAATCGAAGTTACCTGAATTCTTGAATGAAATCTTGGTAATTTGCAGTCGGGCTACAATAGGGGCTATGGTCACTTGTGCCGTATAAGTCTTACCTGCTGTCGGAGTCGGATCTATCGGTTCATTAACGATAGGTTTCAGATCATCGTCCATACCATAGTAAAGCACTTCGCTACCCTGTTGATTGGCTAACTTGGTATTAACTACATTGTTAGTTACGGCATTCCCGGGATTTCCATAAATATACACTTTAGAAACGGATTCGGGAATGTTTATGAACTTCAATCCTTTTGCTGGATCGGTCAATTTATTCCAGTCGGAGTTAAGCACTTCATCTTTGGTGACGGCTTTGGAAGTTATGATTTTTCCATTTACGTCAGTCAGATTGATTAATACACTGTTCACATTCTTAATATCCGATGTGATGATATCTGTTGGAGAAGAAGCTCTTGTCTTGATCCCGCCTAATGATACTGAAATGGATTTTATTTCGTCCTGTGAAACAGAAACATCGTCTTTGTCACTGCAAGAGAATAATGCTATACTTACGACTCCTGCTAATAATAACTGTTTAATTTTCATGTCTTATAAAAATAATTGTTTATAAAATTTCCCAATACTAATTTTGGTTGCGTACGTCCTGTTGGGATCATAACAACAACAGTTGCATAGGAAAGTTTTGAGTGCAGGTAGTATTTTCTACAGGAAATAATCAAAACAATGATATTTTTATGAATTTTATCCAAAATTGTATCGATTACAACTTCTGTTAACCATGTTGGAGAGCGTGAGCTCCGTTATAGGATGTTGTATTGCGCAACTGGGCTGTTTGATAAATAGGCTCTAAAGTTGATTTCATGAGATAGAATATGAAGCAATGTTATGTCGCATATAAAGCAATGCTTTTGAATAGAACATTGCTTCTTTCAGGACAGAACATTGCTTCTTCTAATACTATTGATATAGTATTGGAAATATATTTACTAAATCAATCCTGATCGGCAAGGTTCTGGCGAGTGAATAGGTGTCATTTTTGGTGTCAGTGTCACCTATACACGTATTTTGGAGAGTGTGTGGCTTGAATTTATTGGCAACTTGTTGATTAATAGTGTATTATTTTTAATTTGTATTTTGTGTTTATACTTTTTTATGTCTTTTAGCATGTTCTTCAATTCTCTTTCTTCTGCACTGCAAGAGTAGATACTTAGATTGTGAAATATGTATACATGTACCGTCTGTGCGGAATTTTTTGCCGTAAATTGAGCTTGTTCTCTTTTTATCTTAAATATAAACATATCGATACTTCCTTTTTCTGTTTTTTGCTTCCAAATGCGTGTATAGGTGACACTGACACCAAAATGACACCAATATGATGTTTTTTCTCTTGCTTAATATGTTGAATATCAGTAAATAATGCTTTCCTTAATTCTTCCATTCAGGATTTGTCTATAAATGGTTTTATATCAAAAACAGAGCTGAATATTTCCATGCTAATGTTATGAAAATACATTACTTCTATTTACTCTTTTGGGTAATCGGTTGAAAATGAAATTTTCTATTTTCATATAATTGATACGGAGCGAAGCGGCACAGATGTGAACCACGGTATCGCCGGGCAATGCGTTAGGTTGTGGCAACGATTTTACCGGCTAACTCAATAAGCAATTTTATAGAAATATACTGTAGTTTAAGATTCATATGTTTAATAAATATAATTTTATTAATTTTCTCCATTCTTTATTGTCTCTATTCTTTTTTTATTTAATTTTGTCTGCACTATTTTATGTGGGAATGTAAACTCAAACCATAATAAATAACAAATCGATAATGACACAAATAGTTGAATTAAAAGGCACGGAGAAACGGTTGTATCAACTGGTCGCTCCATTGGTTATGAATCCTGTAGTATTGAAACAGAACTATAATTATCCTTTTCGCACTTCAGAAAACTTTATATGGTTTGTTGCGGTGGAAGGAAAAGAAATAGTTGGCTTTATACCACTGGAACATAAGAAATCGGAAGCAATTATTAATAACTATTATATAAAGGAGAATAATGCAGAAGTATTAAAAGCTCTTTTGGAGAAAGTTATAGACAGCACGGATGAAGATAAGCAGTTGAGCTCGGTTACATTTATTGAGCATCAAAAAATATTCCAGGAATTAGGCTTTTCTGTGGAGAAAGAATGGAAACGCTATGTAAAAATGAATAAGGAGAAATAGAATGGGGGAGGTTCAGAAGAATGTATATGAATTAGCACAAGAACGGTTACACATTATATTTAAAGAATTTGATAATATCTGTGTATCCTTTTCGGGAGGGAAAGATAGTGGTGTGTTATTGAATTTATGCATTGATTACATCCGTCGCAATAATCTGAAGCGTAAACTTTCTGTTTACCACATGGATTATGAAATTCAGTATAGCATGACTATCGATTACGTGGACCGTATTTTGGAAGCTAATAAGGATATTCTGGAGGTATATCGCGTGTGCGTACCTTTTAAAGTAACCACCTGTACGTCTATGTATCAGAATTATTGGCGTCCTTGGGATCCGGAAATGCGTGATATATGGGTGCGGAACATACCGGAAGGCAGCATGACCGTAGAGAACTTCCCTTTTTATACGGATGCAATGTGGGATTATGAATTTCAGATGCATTTTGCCAAATGGTTGCATGCAAGGAAAGATGCGGTTCGGTCCTGCTTTCTCATAGGTATTCGTACGCAGGAAAGTTTCAATCGCTGGCGCAGTATTCACCTTGCCCGGAAATATCAGATGTATCATAATTACCGATGGACTTCTAAAATTGGAAATGATATATTCAATGCTTATCCTGTTTTCGACTGGAAAACGACAGATATCTGGGTAGCCAATGGAAGGTTTGGCTGGGATTATAATCATTTATATGATTTATATTATAAAGCAGGTGTAAACATTGAGCGCCAGCGCGTAGCAAGCCCCTTCCTTTGTGAAGCTCAGGAAAGTCTTCGCCTTTATAAAGTGATTGATCCAAGTACATGGGGCAAGATGGTAGGCCGTGTTAATGGGGTGAACTTTACCGGAATTTATGGCGGAACCCATGCTATGGGCTGGCAAACCGTCCGTTTACCGAAGGGATATACCTGGAAAGAATTCATGCAATTCCTGCTTTCTACTTTGCCCGAAACTACCCGACGCAATTATTTGAAGAAACTGACTGTCAGCATTGAATTCTGGCGTACGAAAGGCGGGTGTCTTGCAGAGGAGACCATTGAGAAACTAAGAAAAGCCGGTGTGTCATTGGAAGTGGTGAATACGACCAATTATAAAACGAATAAAAAGCCCGTTAAAATGGATTATCTGGATGACATAGACATTTCTGAGTTTCGTGAGATCCCCACGTATAAGAGAATGTGTGTATGTATTCTGAAGAATGATCATGCCTGCAAATATATGGGTTTTGCCTTAAATAAGGAGGAAGCATACAAACGAGATAAAATAATGGAACAATTCAAAAATATGATGTTATGAGTGTAGATCAAAGTCCGGTATATGCTGTAAAAGCTGTGCCGTTGGAGAAAATAGTGGCGAATGATTATAATCCCAACATAGTGGCACCACCTGAAATGAAATTACTGGAACTTTCTATTTGGGAGGATGGTTTTACGATGCCTTGCGTATGTTATTATGATAACGAAACCGACCGTTATATACTGGTAGACGGGTATCATCGTTATAGTGTATTGAGAAGCTCCAAGCGAATTTATCAGCGGGAAAACGGTTTGTTACCTGTAGTGGTGATTGATAAAGAATTATCCAATCGAATGGCATCTACCATCCGGCATAACCGTGCACGAGGTTCGCACAATATTGAACTGATGTGCCACATCGTGGCCGAACTGGATAAAGCGGGTATGTCCGACCAATGGATTATGAAAAATATAGGCATGGATCGTGATGAACTTCTTCGTTTGAAGCAGATTTCCGGCTTGGCGGATTTGTTCTCGGACAAAAGTTTTAGTATTCCAAATCCGGTTGAAACGCCGGTTCCCGAAGAATAAAATGCCCGTTTGGGGCATTTTTGTTTCTATTATGTTCTTTTGTTATCATTAACAAGTGAAATATCTTGTTACAAACTTGCATAAGTTAACCAAATCTCCTACTTTTGCCATCATAAACAAACGAACAGGTTTCATAAGCCTTCGGACATTATAAAAAACTTACATGAAAAATATATTGGTTAGCGGTGGTGCTGGTTTTATAGGGTCGCACTTATGCACACGGTTGATAAATGAAGGACATCATGTGATATGTCTTGACAATCTATTTACCGGCGCGGAAGCAAATATCGAGCATCTGAAAAGCAATCCTCTTTTTGAGTTTGTGCATCACGATGTGGAATTTCCCTATCATACCGAAACTCTTGATGAAATATACAATTTAGCTTGTCCGGCATCACCGATACATTACCAATATGATGCGATCAAAACGATAAAGACTTCTGTATTGGGAGCCATTAATATGCTGGGATTGGCAAAGAAGACGAATGCCAAGATTCTACAAGCTTCTACCAGTGAAATATATGGTGATCCGGTAGTGCATCCTCAAGTAGAAAGTTATTGGGGAAACGTAAATCCAATAGGCATCCGTTCTTGTTATGATGAAGGGAAGCGTTGTTCTGAAACTTTGTTTATGGATTATCACCGGCAAAACAACATTCGTATTAAAATTATTCGTATCTTTAACACGTATGGCCCACGAATGCTGCCGAATGATGGAAGGGTGGTTTCCAATTTTGTGGTTCAGGCATTACAGGATCATGATATAACTATCTATGGAACAGGAGATCAGACGCGAAGCTTTCAATATATCGATGACCTCATAGAGGGAATGGTGAGAATGATGAACTCGGAGGATGAATTTATTGGTCCGGTGAACCTTGGAAATCCGAATGAATTTTCCATCCTCGAGTTAGCGGAAAAAGTGATTCAGTTGACAGGATCGAAGTCGAAGTTGGTGTTCAAACCACTTCCGCATGATGATCCTAAACAACGTCAGCCGGATATCACGCTGGCAAAAGAGAAGCTGAACTGGAAGCCTGCCATTGAACTGGAAGACGGTTTGAAGCGGATTGTGGAATATTTTAAGGAATATCGTAAATAGATTATATAGATAAACGGGAAAACAATATTGTATAAGATGAATATGGAAATTAATCCTTCTGAGTACAAAATTCTCATCGTCGACGATGTGATGTCCAACGTATTATTGTTGAAGGTACTCTTGACAAATGAAAAATTTGCAATCGCTACGGCAAGTAACGGTCGGCAAGCATTAGAGCAGGTAGATAAGGAAAACCCGGATTTGGTGTTGCTGGACGTGATGATGCCGGATATGAGTGGTTTTGAGGTGGCACAACATTTGAAAGCAAATCCCAAAACCGCAGATATTCCTATCATCTTCCTGACTGCACTAAACAGCACGACGGATATTGTAAAAGGTTTCCAGGTGGGAGCAAATGACTTTATCTCCAAACCTTTTAACAAGGAAGAGCTGATTATCCGTGTAACCCACCAGATTTCGTTGGTAGCTGCCAAACGTATTATTTTGAATAAGACCGAAGAACTGCAACGTACCATTGCCGGACGTGACAAACTTTATTCGGTGATTGCTCATGATTTACGTTCTCCTATGGGCTCTATCAAGATGGTGCTGAATATGTTGATATTGAACCTGCCGTCCGAGAAAATCGGTGATGAGATGTATGAACTGCTGACAATGGCAAACCAGACGACAGAAGATGTGTTCTCTTTGCTGGATAACTTGCTGAAGTGGACCAAGAGCCAGATTGGTAAGTTGAATGTAGTATATCAGGACATTGATGTAGTGGAGGTTGTAGATGGAGTGATCGACATTTTCAATATGGTAGCCGGTATGAAGAAGATTACAATCCGTGAAGAGAAACCGGAGAAGTTAGCTGTATCTGCCGACATCGATATGCTGAAGACCGTAGTACGCAATCTGATAAGCAATGCTATTAAGTTCAGTAACGAAAACTCTGAGGTGCTGGTGAAGCTGGAAGCGAAGGATGGCATGGCAGTAGTCAGCGTGCAAGACCACGGTTGCGGTATTGATGAAGAAGGACAAAAGAAATTGCTGCATACAGATACTCACTTCAGTACATTCGGTACTAACAACGAAGAAGGTTCCGGCTTGGGATTGTTGTTGTGCCAGGACTTTGTGGTGAAGAATGGTGGTAAGTTGTGGTTTACTTCGAAGAAGGGTGAAGGTTCTATATTCAGTTTTTCAGTTCCGTTGAAAAAATAAATGATACAATAAAGAAAAACAAAACAGACCGTCTGTTCCAGGTGAACGGACGGTCTGTTTTTTTATTAGCGCCTGCACAGGTCTCTGAAATCACAGAACTCACATTTCCTTTTATCTTCAGTTTGTGTGAAGGGTTCTTCCGGATTGTATATTTCTTGTAATAGGTTTTGCAGGCGTTCGCGAAACTCATCTTCATAAAAAGCGAAGTTGTTGACCGGTATTTTTGGTTGGCGGGCTTCCCCCATTTCAATTACAGGAGAATAAGTTTCTGATGCTGCACGGTGAATGTAGAGCAAGGAAGGGGCAACCTTCAACGATTGTTTGCGGCACATGATGGAAGCGTACAGGAAAGTCTGGAAAATATAATTCGGACGTCCGTCGGCAGGAGTGAACAGTTGCTCTATATTCTCGGGAGTTTTGGGGCTGCCACCGGTTTTATAGTCTACAATACGCAAGGTATCGCCCTTACTGTCCATACGGTCGATGGTACCACCGATATTCAGTGCCAGTTTTCCTTGCGGAGTTTCTATTTCCATGATCTCGTTTACAGGTTCTTCCATACCTTCCATGGTGAAAGGAGCATATTGCAGGTCGTTGCGCAACAATTGGCGGAGATAGGATGCAATCACTTTGGCATTGATAAGTTGCGTACCATTATATTCAGGCCTTTCTGTGGGGAGAACGTGGAAGAACTCTTCTTTGAAAGCTGTATCTACATAATTCTGTAGCTTCACGTCATTGCGTAACAGTTGCTCCAGGTCTTCTTTTCGTATTTCTTTTCCATTTGCAGTCAGATCCTTATATGCCAATTCGGCTGAACGGTGGAAGATAGTACCGAACAGTGCAGAGTCTATTTCAGCACTCACTTCATCGGGAGCTTTTAATCCGGCCACATAACGATAGTAGAATTTCAAACGGCAATCCAGATAAGCATTGAGTGCGGAAGGAGAGAACAGTGCTTTGGGATGGCGGACGAGATTGTATTTCTCATACATTCTCGCAATGATTTCCGGTGTTTTCTCTATACGGATTTCTCTGCCGCTTTGAGGAGATTGTCCGGCTTCCAGGTATTCGCGTGAAATATCGTGCGGTGATTCAACAAGAAATTGCAGCATGAAACGGGACATTTCTCCACGGTTCAGTCCATCAGAAGATGTATTATATAATAAGGTGATATTTTCAGCGCGTTGTATCAGTCGGTAAAAGTAGTATGCATAGACCGCATTCTTATGTTCGATGGTGGTCATGCCGAAAGCTTTTCGCAGATTGTAAGGGATGAAGGATGATTCTCCACCGGCTTTGGGCAACTGACCTTCGTTGAGGGAGAGCATGATGAGGTTTCGGAAATCGAGGTTACGTGTTTCCAGCACTCCCATTACTTGCATACCGATGGCTGGTTCACCGTGGAACGGAATATTTGAGGTTGCAAGCAAGCGGCAAAGAAGACGTTTCAAAGTGTCAGTTTGCAGATTAAGTTCACCACTGTCAATAAGACTGAGCAGACGGTTGATGAGGGTATAGCTCTTGAATAAGGACTCCCGGTAAAGCTGATTGAAAATATCATCTGTTTCCTGTTCTTGCCGGTAGAGGATGGAGACTTCGCGAAGTGTATCCGTCAGATATTGGCAGAGGGCTGAAATGCCGGTCTGCGGAGTGAATACCTGTTCCAGAAATTCATCTTGCTTTAATTCGGAAGGCAGAGGGTAGAAGCGATTGTCTTTCGTCAGCTGTTTCTCCAGTTTTTCTGCGGAGGGGGACAATTGGCGTGTATAGGGATGTTTCAATACAGCCTGGACGGCTTCGTATGAATAACGTCCTGTATCTCTGCGATAGCCATTGGTTTGCAGTTCTATGAGTGCGCTGATGAAACTGTATACAGGGGTCTGTGCCAGCGGAAATCCCATCGTGATATTGACATTCTTTACTTCTGATGGTATGGAGTGGAGTACGGGTAATAAAAGAGATTCATTACAAAGTACCACAGCATTCTCTTTTTCCTGGGTTGGTGTACCTGATGGATCATTTTTCATTACGGAGTGTACCCATTCCGGCAAATAGCGTGCCTGTGCATTTTCGGTAGGGGCGGAGATGAAACGTACATTTTTAGGATGTCTTAATACATCGAATACGGTTTCGGGTAGTTCGTTGGGGAAGATTTTCAGGTTGCGGAGAATGAATTCACCGGCTTCATGTGTGTAAGGTGGAGTCTTTTCACGAGGCAGACGGGTGTAAAACAAGTCATAATCCCAATAGAACAATGCTCTGCCGGCATCACGCAGACGCTCAAAAAAACGGGTTTCCACTTTATTCAATACATTGAAACCAACGAAAACATACCGGTCATATTTCAGCTTTTCCGGTTGCAGTTCTTCCATGACGTAGCGATACATCATACCCTCATAAGCAATGCCGAGTTCTGCGAGATTGTCGCGGTAGCCGTGATAAATATCGCCTAATTTATCCCACAAGGAGATGAACTTCTCTTTCAGTTGCGTGCGTCGCTCGATGGAGAAGTTTTGAAAGAACTGACGGATGGCTTCTTCCTGTTCGGAGTCAAGGAAGTCGTAATCATCCATGATATTTTTCAGGTCTTGCAGATTAGAGAATAGACGGTCGGCATCAACAAGATTTTTATCGACATCATCGAAATCGCTGATAAGAAGTTCTCCCCAGAAATAGAAATCATCAAGTGTTTCTTCACTATGGGTTTCTTCACGAAATACTTTATAGAGCTCACAAACCAAGCGGATGGGGTCACCCAGCTTCCATGGAGAAAGCTGTCGGAACAGTTCACTGATGCTGACGTAAGCGGGAGACCATAAAGGGCGGTCACTTTGTGCCGCCAAATGCTCGTTGAAGAAAAGGCTGGCACGTTTGTTCGGAAAAACAATGGCGACCCGTGAAAGATCGTTTCCTATCTTTTGGTGTAAGTCTTGGGCAACTAATTGAAGAAAAGTTTGCATCTTAATCTTTTGTTTTTGATAACTATTCTGCACTGAACATTATGGGCACGGTGTACTCTGTGTCAACCACTTCCCCTTGTTTGGTACCAGGTTTCCATTTGGGCATCATATTAATCACCCGCAGAGCCTCCTTGTCAAAATCAGGATGGATGCCACGGATTACTCGGGCATTTGCGATGCTGCCGTCTTCTTTGACAGTGAACTGTGCTACAACGCGCCCTGTCACGCATGTATCGTTATTGGGATATTGCAGATTCTCACGTATGAAATTGAATAAAGCTTGTGTGCCTCCGGGAAATTCCGGTAGTGTTGTTTCTATTGTTTCGTAATCAACATCTCCTTCCAGTATTTCTCCGGATATTATTGTTGATTCTCCCATTGTCATATTGCTTTCACGCAGTGCAACCTGAATATAAGTTGCTCCTTTCTTATTTATTTCAATTTCCTGTGTTTCCATTCCAACGTATTGGATGATTAGCGGATATTTACCGGAAACTTTTAGTGTAAACTCACCATTCGTATCTGTTAGAGTACCATTTGTAGTTTCTTTTTCAGAGACATTGGCCCCGACAATTGGTTTTTGAGTCAGACTGTCTGTAACTGTACCTTTGATTAAAAAGAGTGAGTCCTTATCCGCCGGCACGCTCTGACACTCAAGTTTGATCTCTGAGGTGTTCTTTGCTGACTGGCCTGGTGAGTTGGCGCAGGCATTCATTGCGATAATCCCTGCGGACAATCCTAATAGGGTGATCGCTTTTCCCGCCATGCGCCGTCGTTCCAGTTGATGTTCCAGATATCGTACTTCTGATTCACATTTGGGACATGTGCCTGTACAATCTCCTTTGTATTGACATTCGGAAGTGATATATTCGATATCATTTGCTTCGGCAATTTGCCGGCGAATGTCTTTTAATATCTTGCATGTTTGCTTTCCTCGTACCATGATTATTCTGATTTATAATTGCCTTATATCTACTGCAATCGAAACATGACCGGGACAGTATATTCCACACGTACAGGTTGTCCCGCTACCGTACCGGGTTTCCATTTAGGGAATTCTCTGACTACGCGCAGAGCCTCTTTATCTAAATACGGATCAACGCCTCTGAGGATTCTGGCATTTGTGATACTCCCATCCTTTTCGATGACAAATCTGACTGTGGTTCGTCCTTGGGTTCCGTTACCTTGATAAACGGGTAGTTTCAGATCTAATTTTTTGCTTATGAATTTCATCAGTTCGATCATGCCCCCGGGAAATTCGGGCATTGTATCCGGTGCATCGTACTGATTTGTACCATATATGGTAGTATCTTGCGGAATAACCTCCTGTACGAGAGAGTCCGGCGGGAGGACTCTTATTACCGGTTTTTCCTGTATTTCCGGAGTTACTATATAATAACCATGCGGAGCTTCGGAATAGATCGGCTCCGCACAGGCAGGTTGTGACATCATTGTTGCCAATCCTGCGGATACTCCAAGTATGGTAATCGCTTTTCCTGCCATGTGTTTACGTGCCAGTTGTTGCTCCAGATACTGCACTTCTGCCTCGCATTTGGGACATGTACCCGTACAATCCCCTTTGTATTGACATTCGGAAGTGATATATTCGATATCATTTGCTTCGGCAATTTGCCGGCGAATGTCTTTTAAGATTTTGCAAGTTTGCTTTCCTCGTACCATGATTCTTTATACTTTTTCTATTAAATCTTCTTCTACGTACCACAGGTATCCTTTTATGTTCTCTTTCGGGTATCCCATGCGTGTGAGCAGTTGCATATATCCCTGCACTTGCTTATTATATTTTTTATTCTGTTTTCCGAATTTGAAGTCCACGACAACAATTTCGTTGTCGCGCATCATGACGCGGTCCGGTCGGCGGGTTCGGAGTTCCCCTTTTTCTTGCCAGATGATGTCGCACTCGTTGAACAATTGCCAGTCTCCCGAATACCAATCCTGCACTAGGGGGATGGAAAAGGCATGCCGGGTCAGTTCTCGGATTTCATCTTCTGTTTCCGGTTTGCCGATAATGCCTTCGAATATAAGTTGGTCGATGGCATTGTCGATGTCCTTTTCTGTTTCAATGGCTGAAAAAAGAGTATGCAGTAAGCGTCCCCGGTTTATGAAGCGATTGTCTGATTCATCTTCGTCAACTCCCTGAATGAAATCGGCTGAACGGTTTGATTGCCGGAATTCGATTTCATGCCTCATGCTCTCCATGTGTACCGGGAGCTTGTCAGGCTTTTGAGCAAGGCGGTTGACTGAGGTTTTGGCGGTCGTCGTCGGCTTGCTATCTTCCGATGGGCAGAGTATTCCGCTTTCGTAAGGTTCTTCCTCGTCCCAGTTTTCATTACCTTCCTGGGCGGCTACATGTGGCAGTGCATTGGCAAGCAGTTCGGACATTGTTCCTTTCTGGCCTTTTTTACTCCAAAGGATGAGATTCTTTCCGGCACGGGTAAATGCTACATAGAGCAGATTCAGGTTATCCACCCAAAGTTGCAGACGCTCGTTAAGATACTCTTGCCTGTATACTGATTCTGCCATGGTAGAGGAATAATTGACCGGAACAATGTCGAGCGCGCTGAAAGGTGATTCGGAAGGTGAACACCATATTAATTGATTATTGGTCTCATTCTCCAACTTCCAGTCGCAGAAGGGGATTAAGACGGTATGGAATTCCAATCCTTTTGACTTGTGAATGGAAAGGATACGAATACCATCCATTTCTCCGCTGGGGATTGTTTTGTTGCATAAGGTTTCGTCCCAATAGCGGATAAATACATCCAGATCCGATGAGTTGTTTTGCAGGTACTCCGTTACGGCATCGAAAAAAGAAAAGAGATACGCATCCTGTTGTTTGATCCGGTTCATCTCAAACAGACTGAACAGTTCTTCCAGTAATTCGTATAGCGGCATTAGACGAAGAGGCTCTATGCGGTTGACAAATGCCTCGGGCAATACATCCTCCGGTCGGGAAGTTAGTAGATCATCCCACTTCGTTTCAGGCGCATTTGCTCCTTCCTTCTCCATTCGCCCTTCTTTGTTTTCGTTTGTAATTTGTAATTTGTAATTTATAATTAATGAGGCTCTTGCTACTTTATCATCAGGATTGGAAAGGTAACGTAAAGCATCCATCAACATGCACAATGCTTGTGAAGCATTCAGTCGGAAAGCTTCGTCTGAAACAATAGGCAGATGCATTGTTTTGTCGAAATAATCGGCAATGGGAGGAATGTTTTTATTCTTGCGAACGAGGATGGTGATATCGTTTAGTTTTACACCGGTAGCCAGTAGTCTCTGTACTTCTTCGCCTAAAGAGATGATGGTCAGTTCCGTATAATCGTGTTCTTCGTCCGGTTCCAGGAAAGTAGCCTTGATGTATCCTTTGGCTTCGGTTCGTGGAGATTCCTGTTCCACGTCGGCATAAGCTTGCTGCAACGGGCGGCAATCTTCCTGTAATTCTTTCAGATGGAGCATATTCAGGTACTCCACTGCGGCCGTAAACAAACTGTTGTTAAAACGGATGATATTTGTTTCGCTTCGACGGTTTGTTTTTAAAGTTTCTACACGTACAGGGTAGGGAATAGGCGTTTCTTTGGTACCCAGCGCATTCAATATTCCCCAGTCTCCATTTCGCCAACGGTAAATGGATTGTTTCACGTCACCTACAATCAAGCTGTCGGCTCCTTGTGAAAGACCTTCAAGCAATAAGATTTTGAAGTTATCCCATTGCATACGGCTGGTGTCCTGGAATTCATCGATCATTACGTTCCGGATATTGGCACCGATTTTCTCGAATACGAATGAAGAGTCTCCATCTCGTACCAGGTTATGGAGCAAGGCATTGGTGTCTGACAACAGGAAACGGTTGTGTTCGCGGTTCAGCTCCCGTACTTCTTCGTCAATGTGGGCAAGCAATTGCAATTTGTTCAGGTGTTGCAGTGATAACCGGCAACTGTTTACGGTCTTGTTGTTGCGGGGTCTGAATGTTTCTGCATCCTGCAATAAAGGGAGCAGACTTGTTTCTGCCAGATGGATGATATCGTTCTTTCGGGGCGAAGTCTTGGTGGCCCAATTCTTTGCATCATCCAAGCTATTCTTCAGAGTGGCGTTCAGCACATCTTTGTCTGATAGCCGTCCGTCACGCAATTTACGGAAATAACTGCCTATGCCTCGCGTTCCGCCTTTCAGGTCTTCGGCGGTGAGTGCATGTGATTCCAATTCTCCGATGAACTGGTCGTAGAAGCTTTTCATTTGTTCCAGAGCCTCGGTCTCCATTTCCCGCAACACATTACGGTACAGTTTGATTATATCCGGTTCTTTCAGTTGTTGCCGGAGTCCTTCACCGCGTTCTATGTAACCTTCGTCGAAGATGTTCCAGCCGAATCGCTTGATCTCATCGGATACATTCCAACGTTTGTCATCGGCAATGCGTTCGTTGATATAATCCAGCAACCAAGCCAGAACAGGGGAGGAAGGTGTCAGTTTTTCAATGAGGCTGTCCACGGCATCGCTCAATACGTCGGCATTGTTCAGTTCTATATTCAGGTTCGGACTCAGTTCCAGTTCCCGTGCCAGATTGCGCATTACGGATTGGAAGAAGGAGTCGATGGTTTCTACACGAAAACGGCTGTAATCATGCAGCATGTATTGCAATGCTGTTCCTGCTGCCCGACGGATGTCAGAGTCAGATAAGTTTTTCTGTCGTAAATCTTCCCGGATGCGGTTCAGGTAGGGCTCTGATGCCGGATCACTTAACCAGATACCGTAAAGTTGTTGCAGAATACGTTCTTTCATTTCTGCCGTAGCTTTATTGGTAAAAGTTACGGCCAGTATTTGCCGATAGGCCCTTGGATTCAGTATCAGGTGCTTGATATACTCTACAGCAAGGGTGAATGTCTTTCCTGAGCCGGCTGAGGCTTTATATACTAATAATTCCATGTAGATTTGCTGGATTGAACTTTTGTACAAACATACGCAAAAATGTGAAATTATTGGGATTGGTGGGGGAATTAATTTGTTTCTATAAGGTTATGAGTTAAATAATAAATAATCTTTTAGACGCGGATGACACGGATGACGCGGATTTTAAATAAAATACTTCTATAGCGCAGCCTTTTAAATCCGCGTTATCTGCGTCATCCGCGTCTAAAAAATAATATACCGAATGGCACTATTCGCTAAACCCTAATCACTTTTTGCTATTTCACCTCTTCCAGCCAAAGCACCCTGCTTGAATAATCATTCTGCTTATGGTAATCTACCTTATGATTATAAGGTATCTCCAACCCATTCGCCATCAGATAAGCACCACTAAATGTCTTTCCCTCAAAACTCAGCGGATCATTATCTATCCGGTTCAGTTCATGCACTTTGTAAAGTTTATCGGGAGAGAGTCCTGCCATTTTCACTCGTGGCAGATGCTGGTTGACAAAGTGTTCTGTCTTCCACCAATAGAACACCGACTTATCTTTTTCGGGCGTTACATACATCATAGAAGCTACTCCCAATTTATCATACGGAGACATTAAACGATAGATATCACCTAGTTGCACTACCGGACGGATCGTTTTATATTCAGCGATGGCATTCTTGCAAAGTGTCTTCTCTTCTTCTGTCATATTCTTTGGTTGTATTTCCATGCCCAGGCGACCACTCATCGCTACGTCAATGCGATATTTTAAAGGAATGGTGCGGAAAGTCTGGTGGTTGGGAGCGGCACTGATATGCGATGCCATGGCAATGGCAGGGAAGAAATATGAAGTTCCCCATTGCATATAGATACGTTGCAGAGCATCCGTATTATCACTTACCCAAAACTCATCGAAGTAGGGCAGGATGCCATAGTTGACACGACCGCCGCCGCTGGCGCAAGCCTGTATGGTGAGGTCCGGATATTTAGCGCGTATTCGCTGACATATTTTCTCAAAGCCACGGTGGAATTCAATATACATGTGGCTTTGATTGTCTTTCGTCAGATAATTGGAACCATGATTTAAGATGGACATATTGGCATCCCATTTGATGTAGTCGATTTCCGGGTAGTTGCTCATAAGATCATCTACCATCTTGAAGATAAATTCCTGTACCTGCGGATTGGCAAGATCCAGCACTACTTGTGTACCACCACGTCCCTGCACCACGTCACGTTCGGGAGCCTTAATCACCCAGTCCGGATGTTTCTCATAAAATTCACTGGTTGTATTGGCCATTTCCGGCTCTATCCAGATGCCGAACTTGACATTGTTCTTTTGTGCATCTTTCAGCAGACCTTCAATGCCATTGGGTAACTTATTCTTATCCACTACCCAATCTCCAAGAGAAGAACTGTCATTTTTACGCGGATATTTGTCGCCAAACCAACCATCATCCATCACGAACAATTCACCACCCATGGAAGCGATATCACTCATCATCTGATCCATACCCGCCTGGTTAACGTCGAAGTAGACACCTTCCCAGCTATTCAGTAAAATCTTGCGGGGAACAGTGCCATGAGCAAGCTTGTGCAGGCGTGCCCAGCGATGGAAGTTCCGGCTACTTCCGCTTAATCCCTCATTACTGTAAGTTAAAGCAAGTTCGGGAGTACGGAAAATCTCATCTTTCTTTAATGAGTAAGCTGAATTTTCCTCATTGATTCCGGCAAAGAACCGGTGATATTCATCGTCGTGCGTATCAATGCGCAGTTTGTAGTTACCACTGTAACAGAGGGCGGCGCCAATGACACAACCCGCATTTTCCTGTGGCTTTCCATCCAGTGAGAACATGACTTCGGCATGTGAGGTGTGCGAGTTTCGTACCCCGTCCTTATTCTTTATTACTTTCATGCCGGGTTCCAATGCCTCTTGGCACAAACGTCCTTCGTTCGCCCATGATCCGTAAAGATGAGATAGCCAGACATTGCCCCGGCGAATAGGTAAGAAAGCAGAGGCTAACTGATTGAGTATAACCGGTTTCTTTTCCTGATGTCGGATTTCTGTCCATATCTCGATGACATCTGCATCTTGATAGGCTTTATAATACACGTTTACATAGAAAGGATATGCCTTGTCTTTCAGTTCGATGGCAGTGATTTCCGCATTTTCTTCTTTGCTCGTTTTTACCTGTACGATTTCCATCTGCAAAGTCATGTTGCCGTCGGCATGTTTTACGGCTAAAGCGGATTCTCCGGGACAGTTAAGTCCATACACAGGATAAGCGGGCATGCCCGGAGTTCCTGTAAGATTTATATTCTGCAAATCTACCTCCGAGAGTTTATCTCCATAATATACATGTTTTAGCTCACCACCGACAGGTGCCGAGAGTACCAGGGAGGTTTCAGGGGTAGATACGCATACATTTTGTGAAAACAGACTGCCGGTCAGCAGTAACGTTCCAAACAACACATTCATTCGTTTTCTGATGCTCATGTTTTTCTTCTTTTTAGATTTCTGAATATTGATAAGTGCGGCAAAGATAGGCAATTCCGATAAGATGAATTGATAGTGTTTTATCATATACTGATAGTCTGCCTATAACAGCCTGATAATATCTTGCCAGCCCGATACTCTGTGATAGTTACGGTCCGGCACACACATATTATGTGGTTGTGCAAATAAATACCGTTCTCCATCGAATGTAGAAAGATTCTTGGGATGATCATCGATCATGATGTTTCCTCTGATGCTATCCTTACGGCCGCAAAATATCATTTGTTCCCACGTGATGAATGGAAAATGCTCGCTCAGCCATTCTTCCTTTTCATTCAGACTTTGTGGAAACTCGGTGGCCGAAGATACAATCAACACGTTGTATTTCTCATTCAGATATTTCAATCCCTCTATGCTTCCGGGAATAAGAGGAGCTGTTCTGAAGAAGCCTTTACTTCTCACATGTTTCTCGAAAGAAGGAAAAGCTTCCTGTTCGGTTTTTCCATACATGTTTTCAATGTTCAGTTTGATCCCTGAATCCCTGTATTCGAAAATGATCAACTGGGCATATACATCTGCCAATACTCCATCCATGTCTACCAAGATCTGTTGTCTCATACTTTTAAGCTTTATTAATAATTAAACATTCGTTTTTCTTATAAAAAGCGAGCTATTACTTATTTTACTACTATGCGGGGTTTTCTTGTACTTGCGGTTTTTATATATTATCTATTTTATAAATTGCAAAACTCCGCATAATTTCAAATAATCGTTCAGTATTTATTGTTTTCATGCTTAAATATAAGTATATTTGCGGTAATATGCAATGTTTAAACACATGGAGATATGCTTAAAGAAGAAAGACATCAGTACATTTTAAACCGTATTAATCAGAATTATCGGATTTACATTACCGCATTAAGTTCAGAACTGGGAGTGTCAGATGATACTTTACGGCGAGATCTGGCAGAATTGGATGAGCTTGGTTTATTGACTAAAGTACATGGAGGTGCCATTGCCCGGTCAGGTATTCCGGTAGAATTTACCGATAGGCTGAATACGGGGATAGCAGGAAAGCAGCAGATGGCAACCAAGGTGATTCCATTGTTCAGTCCCGGAGATATTGTGTTGATGGATGGTGGTACATCCAATCTGGAAGTAGCCCGACAGATTCCTGTAGATGCGGAATTAAGCATTTATACCAATAGTTTTCCTATTGTAAATGTCTTGATGCATCATCCTAATCTGGAATTGATTTTCCTTGGCGGAAAAGTATTTCCTTCTTCTCAAGTGACAGTCGGAGTTTCTGTTTTCCAAGCATTACAGACTATACGGCCGGATTGGTTGGTGCTGGGTATCAGTAATGTACATCCCCATCAAGGACTTACCGGACCGGATAGGGAAGAGGCTATGATGAAACGCCTCATGATGGAACGTGCGCAAAAAAGGATTATACTGGCAGACAGCCATAAGTTGAATACGGCTGAAGCTTATAGCGTTGCTTCTTTAGGAGACATTGATTATCTGGTGACGGAAGATAGTAAAGTTGATTACATCAGGCAGAACTGGCCGAAATCTTCCTATCAGGTACTTTGAGTATCGGCCGATTTTGTGCATACCAAGTATATGGGCATAAAAAAAGGAGTACCGCTGTACTCCAACCTTTGTTAACCTTAAATCTAATACTATGAAAAACACAGTGCAAAGATACGTACTTTCAGGATAACTGCAAATTATCCAAGAAAAAAAGTATGTTTAATAACACTTATTAGTGAAAATCCCCGCTTTCTCTATTTATTTTAAGAAAAGGCGGGGACTATTTTAAGAAAAGTGGTATTAGACTTTTTCTTTCAGCATATCTTCCATTTTCAGTAATTCGTCACGATATTGTGCCGCTTCAATGAAGTCAAGTTTCTTGGCAGCTTCCTGCATAAGCTTTCTGGTACGTTCGATGCTCTTTTCCAATTGCGGGCGAGACATGTATTGTACAATCGGATCGGCGGCAATATGAGCAGAGCTTTCTTGTTCGATGTAGGGGCGGGGAGTGATCGTCGCTCCTTTTTCGATATAACTGTCTTCTGTTGGAGCATTTGATGCAAATACATTCAGATTCTTCCCTTTCTTGATTTGTTGAGGCGTAATGCCATGTTCTTCATTATATTTCAGCTGCTTTTCGCGGCGACGGTTCGTTTCATCAATTGTCAGTCGCATACTATCGGTGATACGGTCGGCATACATGATGACCATTCCGTTTACATTTCGGGCGGCACGTCCGGCAGTCTGAGTCAGCGAGCGGTGAGAACGTAGGAAACCTTCCTTATCTGCATCAAGAATGGCTACAAGTGACACTTCCGGTAAATCCAGCCCTTCACGCAGCAGGTTGACACCAATAAGGACATCATAGATACCTTCACGCAAATCACTCATAATCTTTACGCGCTCCAAGGTATCTACATCGCTGTGGATGTAGTTACACTTCACATCGTTATTCAGTAAGAATTCTGTTAACTCTTCCGCCATTCTCTTAGTAAGCGTTGTTACCAGCGTTCGTTCGTTCTTCTCGATCCGTATCTGGATTTCCTCCATGAGATCATCTATCTGGTTATGGCTGGGACGTACTTCGATTATAGGATCTAACAATCCGGTAGGACGAATCACTTGTTCCACAACTATACCTTCCGACTGGATAAGTTCATAGTCGGCAGGTGTTGCACTCACATAAATCACTTGTTTTGCCATTTCCGCAAATTCTTCGAACTTCAACGGACGATTGTCCATGGCAGCCGGAAGACGGAAACCATATTCCACAAGGTTTATTTTACGTGCGCGGTCACCCCCATACATGGCTCGAATCTGCGGTACACTTACGTGGCTCTCATCAATGACAATCAGAAAATCTTCCGGGAAGAAATCCAATAAACAGTAAGGACGACTGCCGGCTTTACGCCCATCGAAATAGCGCGAATAGTTTTCTATGCCTGAACAGTGCCCTAATTCGCGTATCATTTCCATATCATAGGTAACCCGCTCCTGAAGGCGTTTCGCTTCAAAGGGACGTCCCTCATTTTCAAACCATTGCACTTGCTTGTGCAAGTCGTCTTCAATCTCGTGAATGGCTCGCAGAGTGGCTTCCTTAGTGGTCATGAACAGATTAGCGGGATATATCTTATATGCATCAAAGCGGGCGATGGTAACACCGCTTATCGGATCGACTTCTTCGATGCTGTCTACGTCATCTCCCCAGAAAATGATACGCAGCAGATTATCGGCATACGCCAGATAAATGTCTACCGTATCTCCTTTCACACGGAAGTTACCACGATTCAGGTCAATGTCATTGCGTACATAAAGACTGTCCACCAAACGACGTAGAAAAACGTTCCGGCTGAATGCTTTTCCTTGCTGTACTTCTATCACATTGTTATAGAAGTCGGACGGATTTCCCATACCATAGATGCAGGATACAGAAGACACGACCACTACGTCTTTCCGGCCCGAGAGTAGGGAAGAAGTAGCGGCAAGACGCAGTTTGTCTATTTCATCATTGATGGCAAGGTCCTTTTCTATATATGTATCAGAAGACGGAAGATAAGCTTCCGGCTGATAATAATCATAATAAGAAACGTAGTATTCTACGGCATTATTGGGGAAGAAAGACTTAAACTCACTGTAAAGTTGTGCGGCCAATGTTTTATTATGGCTTAATATTAACGTTGGTTTATTGATGTTAGCAATAACATTAGCTATGGTGAACGTCTTTCCCGAACCGGTGACACCAAGTAACGTTTGTGCCGGAACTCCCTGAAGTACGCCCTCAGTGAGCTCTGCAATAGCTTCCGGCTGATCACCGGTGGGCTTATAGGCGGATGTTAATTCAAATTTATTCATTTTCTCTCCTTATGGTCGGCAATATTCGGGAAAATACTTGAGATAAACAAAATTTTTTTATTCCTTTGCAGGAAATAAGAATTAATAATAACCATCAATGTAATACAGCAAAGACATGATTTGGAATGAAAGCATCGAATGTATGGATCGTGAAAGTCTCCGTAAAATCCAAAGCATTCGCCTCAAAAAGATCGTGGAGCATGTTTATCACAACACTCCTTTCTACCGTAAGAAAATGCAGGAACTGGGGATCACTCCGGACGATATTAATAGTATAGATGATATCGTAAAACTTCCTTTTACTACCAAATATGACTTGCGCGATAATTATCCTTTCGGACTTTGTGCCGTGCCTATGAGCCAGATCGTACGTATTCATGCCTCGTCCGGTACTACAGGTAAGCCCACCGTAGTAGGATACACCCGCAAGGACCTTTCGTCTTGGGCAGAATGTCTTTCGCGTGCTTTTACAGCTTATGGTGCGGATAGTTCCGACTTTTTTCATGTAGCCTACGGGTATGGCTTGTTTACAGGCGGGCTGGGTGCTCATGCAGGCGCTGAAAATATAGGTGCTTCCGTAATTCCGATGTCAAGCGGAAACACGGAAAAGCAAATTACTTTAATGCATGATTTTGGTTCTACGGTACTTTGTTGTACACCTTCTTATGCTCTCTATCTGGCTGATGCCATTAAAGATTCCGGTTTGCCCCGCGAAGAATTCAAACTGAAAATAGGGGCTTTCGGTGCAGAACCCTGGACAGAGAATATGCGTAATGAGATTGAAGAAAAACTGGGCATTAAAGCCTATGACATCTATGGATTGAGTGAGATTGCTGGTCCCGGTGTAGGTTATGAGTGTGAATGTCAGCATGGTACTCATCTTAACGAAGACCATTACTTCCCTGAAATTATCAATCCGAATACCTTGGAACCGGCTGCTCCCGGTGAGACAGGCGAACTTGTATTCACCCATCTGACCAAAGAAGGTATGCCTCTGTTGCGTTACCGTACCAAGGATCTTACTGCCTTGCATTATGACAAATGTACTTGTGGACGTACGCTGGTTCGTATGGATCGTATTCTTGGCCGTAGTGACGATATGCTCATTATCCGTGGTGTCAATGTATTCCCGACTCAGATAGAGTCTGTCATCCTTGAAATGGAGGAATTTGAACCGCATTATCTTTTGATCGTGGATCGTAAGAATAATACCGATACCATGGAATTACAGGTTGAAGTGCGTCCGGAATACTACTCTGATGAAATCAATAAAATGCTGGCATTAAAGAAAAAATTGGCCGGTCGTCTTCAAAGTGTCCTGGGACTGGGTGTGGATGTTCGCTTGGTAGAACCTCGCAGCATCGAACGTAGTGTGGGTAAAGCTAAACGTGTGATTGATAATCGGAAACTTTAATAATTACGAATTACCGATTACTAATTACAGCGATTTTGTAATTCATAATTGGTAATTCGCGATTTGTAATTCATAATTAGTAATTTGTAATTCATTTATTATGGTAGCAAAACAACTTTCTATTTTCCTTGAGAATAAGTCCGGTCGTCTGACAGAAGTGACTGAAGTGCTTGCGAAAGAAGGTGTCAATCTTTCCGCTCTCTGTATTGCCGAGAATGCTGATTTTGGTATTCTTCGTGGCATTGTGTCTGAACCGGATAAGGCATATAAAGCTTTAAAAGATAATCATTTTGCTGTGAATGTGACGGATGTGGTGGGCATTAATTGTCCTAATATTCCGGGCTCTCTCTCAAAAGTCCTGCGTTTCTTGTCTGATGAGGGTGTTTTCATTGAATATATGTATTCATTTGCCAATGGTGAAACGGCGAATGTCATTATTCGTCCCAACGATATGGAAAACTGTATTCGTGTACTGACTGAAAAGAAAGTAGATTTGCTTGCGGCGAGCGATTTGTATAAATTATAATGACTGTTTTTTTCAGACTGTTCATTATCCCGGTTCGTCGTGAATTGATTGGCGTTTGTCGGTCATTTCCTGGTTTTTGAAAAATTAAGGTTCGTATCATTGGTTTATTCGGTGCGAACCTTTATCTTTGCACATTATTTGAAAAGCTAAGAATGAAGAAGAATATCTTAATAACTTTGCTTGCGGCAGTGTTGCTCTCCTCGTGTGGAGAATACAATAAGCTGTTAAAGAGCACCGACTATGAGTATAAGTATGAGGCGGCAAAGAACTACTTCGCAAAAGGACAGTATAATCGTGCTGCAACATTGCTTAATGAGTTAATTGCTATCCTTAAGGGTACGGACAAGGCAGAGGAATCCCTCTATATGCTGGGTATGAGCTATTATAATCAGAAAGACTATCAGACAGCCGCCCAAACATTCGTTCAATATTTTAATGTATATCCTCGTGGTACGTTTACCGAACTGGCACGTTTCCATGCAGGAAAAGCATTGTATCTGGATACCCCTGAACCCCGTCTTGACCAGTCTGGTACTTATGCCGCTATTCAGCAATTACAAATGTTTATGGAGTACTTCCCGCAAAGTTCAAAGAAGGAAGAAGCTCAGGATATGATATTTAAGTTACAGGATAAATTGGTGATGAAAGAATATCTTTCAGCCAAATTGTACTATAATTTGGGTAATTACCTAGGAAACAATTATCAATCTTGTGTAATTACTGCGCAAAACGCTTTGAAGGACTATCCTTATACAAACCTTCGCGAAGACCTGTCTATCCTTATTTTGCGTGCCAAATATGAAATGGCCATATATAGTGTGGAAGATAAGAGGGCAGAGCGTTATCGTGAAACGGTGGATGAATATTACGCTTTCAAGAACGAGTTTCCTGAAAGTAAATATATGAAGGAAGCCGATAGAATCTTTAAAGATTCAGAGAAGATATTGAATGAAGATAAACAGAGTTAGGATAATATTAATTTAGATATTTATGGATTACAAGAAAACTAATGCTCCCAGCAGCACGGTTACCCGTGACATGATGGAGTTGTGTGCAGATACCGGTAACGTGTACGAAACCGTATCTATTATAGGCAAGCGTGCAAATCAGATCAGTGTGGAAATCAAAAGTGATCTTTCCAAGAAGCTGTCAGAATTTGCTTCCTATAATGACAACCTGGAAGAGGTATTCGAAAATCGGGAGCAGATTGAAATTTCACGCTATTATGAGAAATTGCCGAAGCCGACATTGATCGCAACGCAAGAGTACGTTGAAGGTAAGATCTACTATCGTAACCCGGCTAAAGAAAAAGAAAAATTACAGTAAATGAAATTACTGCAAAGGTGTGCCCGAGTAAAGTTTACTTAGGCACACCTTTGTTGCTTTAACAAAGAAAAAGAACTATGATACAACGAATTCAATCTGTCTATTTATTAATTGTGACAGGCTTGCTGATAGCAGCTATGTGTTTGCCGGTAGGGCAATTTATAGCTTCGGATGGAGTTACTGCATTTGTTTTTAAGCCATTGGGTGTGACGCTGGCAAGTGATGCCTTTCAATCTACGTGGGGATTATTTGGAATTTTGTTTTTGAGTACTGTTGTGGCATTCTGTACTATTTTCCTGTTTCGTAACCGGATGTTGCAAGTTCGTATGACGGTATTCAACAGTATTTTATTGATTGGATATTATGCGGCATTTTTCGTATTTATGTTTATGTTGAAAGATGATTTGGAGGCAATGTCTTTTCAATTAGGTTGGGCACTGTGTCTCCCCGCAATTTCTATTGTTTTGAATTATTTGTCTTTCCGTGCTATTTATCGTGATGAAGTAATGGTGAAAGCAGCGGATAGTTTCAGATTGAGAAAATAAGAGAAAGCAGATAAAAGAGAAACGTCCCGGGATTTCGTACAGAAGTCTCGGGACGCTTTCTTTTATCTTGTATTGGGGAATTTCTTTTTTCTGTATTGAGTAATTTATTCTTCTGTATTAGGGAATTTATTTTTTGAGATCAAACAGATAGGTTATTTTCGCTACTATAGTGCCGTGTGCTGAACGGGAGAAATAGTCTTTCTTGGTGCTTTTGTAAAAATCGGACAGGGCATAGTAGTATCTGCCCTCTACTAGGAAATTACCGGCTTTGGTACGTAGTTCCAATCCGGCACCACCGGTAATACCATAATCAAATTTGTTTTCTACATTCTTATCGTGTTGCTCAGGAGTAGAGGTATAGTTGTTCCATGCGTCATTCTTCTTCCTGGTATCACTGATAAAAAAGCCTATTTGCGGACCTGCATGAACGAAAAACTGCACTCCGCGGTCTCTGCCGAATGCTAGATGTGCCAGAAGCGGTATTTCTACATAATTCATCTTGCGTATATATTCCAGTTCGGGGTGATCTTCATCAAATTCACTCCAACCATGTTGAGAAAAGTTTAGTTCGACTTGTGCACCACAAATCATGCTGAAGTATTTCTCGGAGATGTAGCGTGCTGTCAAGCCTCCATTGATACCCATCAGGCTTTTTTGCCGGACCGTAGGAGAGAAGCTGACGCTATTGATATTGATACCACCGTTGAAGCCTACTGCAAAGTTCTGGCGTTGTTCGCCAATCTGTGCATGACTGGGCAAAGCCCATGCGGCAAGCAACAAGGCAGCCCCTATACTATTTTTTATCTTCATTGTCTTTGGATTTAAAACTTCTGTAATCAATCATAATCCAGTTTTACCAACTCATAATTCTTGGTGAAATGTACAAAGAATACTTTCTTGTTGATGAATCCACCCCAATTGTTTACACGTTGGAATTTGAATCCGGTCTGGATAGGTACCAGATCCATGCGTTGCATGTTCTTTTCTAATTCAGAACCATAACGCGACAGACCTTTCAGGAAGAAATAGCCGGTATCGAAGCCCAACATTCCGAATTTGGGATAGC
>OJRF01000069.1_pt1 | contig 61246 bp, 32 predicted proteins | sample 1599141 | NCBI WGS metagenome assembly OJRF01 (sample SAMN03922529, study PRJEB24848) | human gut metagenome | isolation source: stool sample | host: Homo sapiens | place: Germany | collected 2010-05 | reverse complement strand
AACGGTGGATTGCCCTTTAGGCGGAAAGACAAAGTTTGTCATGATTGGTTACAGCTTTGAATAGCGTTATTGAATATTGTCCCTGCTCTCCCTTGTTGCATGTACTTCCGTATTAGGCAAGTATGGCGCAGTCTCATCGATTCTAATCCTCATAATGGAGTCTTGGCTGCTGTTACCCAATTGGGGGAAGTGCTTGAAATCTATAATTTGAAAGATAGTATTCATACAGTTCGTATTGGTCCGCATGGTGAGCCGATGATGGTGTTTAACTTTTTGAGATAATAACAGACAGAGGAAGTAGTATGAAGTATTTAAAAAGAATATTGATTATGTTAATCTTGGTAACTATTATAGGTAGTTGTAGGAATCAGAGGTTTTCTGATACAGAGAAAATTGTGAAAGAATGGATTGGAAGAGAAATAATTTTGCCTTCAAGTATACAGGAAATTAGTAGAGTACAAGATACATGTAAATATATTAATGCCCCTTATAAAATTTTTGTTTATATAGATTCTATAGGATGTACTAGTTGTAAGCTACAGTTGTATAAATGGAATACGCTGATAAAAAATGCAAGTATATTGATGCCTGATAGTATAAACTTTATTTTCTGTTTTCAATCGAAAAGTGAAAAAGAATTGTTGAATATATTGAAACGTGATAATTTTAACAATTCAGTATTTATTGATAAAGAGAGTAAATTGGATTCTATCTATCATTTTTCTAGAGATTTAAACTATCAATGTTTTTTGCTAAATAAAGAAAATGAAATCGTTTTAGTAGGTAATCCTGCTCTTAATCCCCAAATATGGGATTTATATAGAAAATTTATAGTTAAGGGAGAGAAAAAAAAGGAAAACGTTCAGGCTGTTAGAACTATAGCTAAAATAGAACCTGAAATAGTGGAGGTGAATGATTTAAAATTGAAGAAAGAATCAATAATAGAAATTACCATAATTAATATGGGTAATGCCCCATTGCTTATTTATGATATAACAACTTCTTGTGGCTGTACTATTCCTGAATGGGATAGTCATCCCGTACCCAAAGGGGAAAAAAAATATATCAAAATAAAAGTAACGCCCGAGGTTCTAGGATATTTTAGAAAAACAATCAATATATTCTGTAACACAGAAGGCGGTATGATTCAATTGTCTGTTAAAGGAGTTGTGAAGGAAGACTGTTAGTAGAAAGCGCCATGCAATTGGAAGTTTTATAATATTAAATGAAAGGAGGTGTTTTATGAAATGATTTGTACTGTAGGAGATTATGTGATTTTTACTTTGAGTGATTAATATTCTATTAAAAGATTTTTTAAACAAATATTGTATGAAAATTAAATTTTATTTAAGTGTGTCAACATTATTGATAATATTGTTGGTATGTAATGGTAATATATTTATGGTAAATAATAATTTATCGGATAATCTACTCTTGGCTAATATAGATGCCTTGGCTTTTATTGAAGGGGGAGGTGGAAGTGAAGTAAAATGCTCTACTACAGATATAACAGAAGTAACTAGTATAAGGCAAGGCAATACTCTTGTGAAAGTATCAGAATGTAGGACTTGTTCTTGTAATTTTGGTAGTGGTGGAAGTTGTGAGGAAGGTCAGGAATGTGTTTATTACAGTGGCCCATTTGCAGGTCAATCAAGTGGATCTATCACGTCTATATATTGCTACTAATAATTTTGTTTTAGGTGGAGTTTTAGTAATAAGCATTTTGGACTTTTTATAAGATTTCTGGTTTGAATGTTATTATTGGTTATTTTGCCTACGTCAGAAACGTGACATTACTTATACAAATATTAAAAGGGAATTGTATAAACCATACAATTCTCTTTATTAACGAATAAGAAATAGAGTTATGAGAATATATATGTTATTGTTTAGTTTTGTGCTTTTTTCTTGTAATGAAGTAAGGCGTATAAATGATAATGGAGTTTGTACAATCGATTTAGATAATGTACAGAAGAAAGAGAGTGTGTCATTTTCATCTTTATTCGAAGCGGCGGGAGTTATCGTTTTAGAAATGACAGATAACTCTTTATTAGCTAAGATAGATAAAATCGAATTTATAGGTGATTCACTCTATGTATTGGAGAGAGGAAAAGGACTCTACCTCTTTGATGAAAAAGGGAAATTTTTAAGAAAAATTGGAGATAAAGGAGTTGGATTAGGTGAATATATTTCTCCACTTGACATAAGTGTTGATATAGAAAACAAAAAATTGTATTTGTTAGATTCTCAAACTCAAACGATATTGAAATATAGTGCGAATGGTGATTATGAAAGTTCTTTCAAATTGAAAAATGAAAAAATGTTTAGTAGTCGTATTCAGTATTATAACGGTAAGATATATACAGATTTGTATACATATGAAGGTGCAGATAGCAAATTTCTGTTGAGTGAAGTAAATATGAAAGACGGGAAGAGGACTTCTTTTTGGTTGGACGCTGTGCAATATAATAAAGGCTGGAATGAATTGTTCATTGCAAACCAACAACCTTTTATTTCTCAATATGAAGGTAAGCCTAGGTTTAGTCAGTTATTTATGGATACAATATTTGCCATAACTAAAGATGACATACAGCCATACATTGTTCTCCAAAGTAAAAATTTTGTTACTAAAGATTATCTTGATTCTCAGAAGGAAACAAAAAAAGCTTCAAAGATATTTTCTAATCTGAATAATACAACTAAAATATATAATATATGTAATTATTTGGAGTCAGATAGATATGTTTATTTTAATTATTACATAAGAGATAATCTTTACATTACCTTTTATGATAAATTGCAAAAGTCAGCGTATATGACCCAAAATGTAGTGAATGATTTACTTTATGTTGACGATGAAGGAGTGCAATTATTCCCTAATTTTATTTCTTTTGATGAAAAACGAGCATATTCTGTTGAAATGAATAATGATTTTTCACGAAATGTTTTTTTGAAGGATATTCAAGATAACAGAATTAATAGAAAAGTGAAGGGAATTGATTCTTTTCAGGGCATATCGGAAGATTCAAATCCTGTTATTATCTATTATGAATTTAAGAACTGATTTTTATATATGAGTTTCATAATGATATAAATGTTTGTTATGAGAAAGTATGGTATCCTATTAATCATCTGTATTTTTCAGATATTGCTCTCCTGTACCAAAGTTCCAGTTGGTCCTTCATTGAAAGATATATTATCCGCGAACTCTAAATTGCAGGTTGTCCTTGACAAATATAAGGATGATTCCCTAAAATATAAAGCTGCCGTCTTTCTCATTGAAAACCTGCCTTTTCACTATAGCTATGAAGGTGAACCTTTGAATGACTACCTGAAGCTTTTTGAGCTTCACGGCAAAGGCACCATGTATCCGGATAAAGTGTTGGACTCCATTAAACGTGCTTGTGGCCCTTTCCACATGGACAAACTGGAAGCGAAGAGCGATATCTATATTGATCCGGTCTATTTGATTGAGAATATTGAATGGGCTTTCAAAGTATGGCGTGAACAGCCTTGGGGGAAAAACGTCTCTTTTGAAGACTTTTGTGAATTCGTTCTCCCTTACCGGGTAGGTGATGAAAGACTGGAATCCTGGCGCGAAAGAATCTATAATAAATATAATCCGTTGTTGGATAGCATTTGTGGGCTTCCGGAGGCTGAAGATCCGAAGTACATCTCTCAGATACTAATGGATACCTTGCATAAAGCTCCGGTTTATTTCACTGAACTATTCTCATTCGGCCCTCATTATGGACCTAAAGTTGTGGATTGGCGTTCGGGGAGTTGCGTAAACTTTACCGATCTGCAACTTTATGTTTTTCGTGCATTAGGTTTGCCTTGCAGCGAGGAAATCATGTTGATGCGGGGAAATAAAAATGTTCCCCATTATTGGAATGCTGTTTTTGACAAAGATGGTAACTCTTATCGTTGCTCCATTCTGGACCCTACTTCTGAACTGAATAGCCCTGATAATTATTGGGACCCTAAAGGAAAGGTTTATCGTCGTACGTTCAGCGTTAACCGGGAAATGATCAGGGCTATGGGAAAGAAAGCGGAAGAAAGACATCCCTCTTTCCGTTATCCCTGTTTTCGTGATGTTACTGCTATATATGCGGGGAGCAAGAACCGCACATTAACGGTTGGTCCTGAAAATCTCTACAACCCTTTAAAGAAGGGTGAACCGGTCTATCTCTGTTCCGCCAGCTTTATGGACTGGGCTCCCATCGGGTGGTGTCTCTACGACAAGCGTCTGGGCGCTGTCTTTGAAAATGTGGAGGGACAGGTTGTCTTCCGTTTGGGAACTTATGAAAACGGCAGTATATACCCGCAAAGCGATCCTTTCTTGCTTGATAGGGAAAGCGGTGAAGTACGGTTTTTCCCTTCGGGCGGTAGGGAGGTCGAAGTTACGCTGCTCCATAAATATGAACTTTACTTTGAACCTTTTGTCCGACGAATGGTAGGCGGTGTGTTTGAAGGTAGCAATGACTCTCATTTCAACAGGAAAGATACACTGTTTATCATCAAGGAATTCCCCGAGCGGCTTTGGAATGTTGCACGGGTAAATAGTGCCCGATCTTACCGTTATGTTCGCTATTATGGCCCTAAAGACAGCTATTGTAATATTTCGGAGGTTGCTTTCTATACATCTTTTGCTGACAGTGTCCCTTTGAAAGGGAAGATTATCGGTACACCGGGGTGTAACGGATTGGACGGTTCACATGAGTACACAAACGTGTTTGACGGCGACCCTTATACTTCCTTTGACTATGTCCAGCCTACGGGTGGTTGGTCGGGGCTTGATTTGGGTACTCCTCGACGTATTGAAAAGATTGTGTTCACTCCCCGCAACCGTGATAATTTTATTCGTACGGACGATGAGTATGAACTTTTCTATTATAATGATGGGGAATGGGCATCGGCAGGTAGGGTCCGTCCTCATTCCGATTCTTTGCTTTATAAGGTTCCTGAAGGTGCATTGCTCTATTTGAAAGATCATACCCGTGGAAAGGATGAACGTATATTTGAATATAAAGATGGAAAACAACAGTTCTGGTAAGAAAAAGAAAGGGGTGTCTTGGGTTGTTGACAAGTTCCTCAACCTGTTCCTGATAGCTTGTGGAGTAGTGGTGATATGGATACTGCTTCAGGTGACTAGTATCGCTACTTTCAAGATTCCTTCCGACTCAATGGAACCTGCCCTGCTTGCCGGAGATAATATCTTGGTGAATAAATGGGTGATGGGTGGACGCATTTTTAATATTTGGGATGCTCTTGAAGGGAAAGAAGTCAAGATTTCCCGTTTGCCGGGATTGGGAAAGATACGGCGGAATGATGTGTTGGTTTTTAATTTTCCCTATCCCGCACAATGGGACAGTATAGGCCTGAACGTGATGTCTTACTATGTAAAACGATGTGTGGCTTTGCCGGGGGATACGTTTGAGATCAGGAAGGCTCACTACTGGGTGCGTAGTTGTGAAACGTCGTTGGGAAATGTGGAGTCACAGGATGCACTGATGCGTATAGTAGCAAATGGCAGAGAAAAAGATTATGGAATAGTGATGAGTGGGTATCCTTATAATGGATTGGTGGACTGGAATATTGTGAACTTCGGCCCTCTCTATCTTCCTGCAAAAGGAGATGAGATAGAGATGAACCCTAAACATGCTGTCCTATATCGGAATGTGATAGAATGGGAACAAAGAAAGAAACTTTTCCTGTATGGTGATACGGTTTTACTGAATGATAGTGCGATTCATGCTTACCGTTTTAAAGAGAACTATTATTTTGTTGCAGGCGATAAAGTGATGAATTCCCAGGATTCCCGTTATTGGGGCTTGCTTCCGGAACCTTTTATTGTGGGTAAGGCTGTTAGGATATGGAAGTCGGTGGATAGGGGAACGGATGAAATTCGGTGGGATAGGGTATTTAAAAGAATTGAATAGATGAAATTTTTAAAGAAAGGAGGTGGGCGAATATGAAGTAGTGTTTTTGAGATAGAGCGAATAGATATAGTATCTGTCTGTTCTACGAGAGTATCTCTTCGAAAGTGAGATATAGATGTTATTTGTTAGTTATATAAAAATATGTTTATGAAAAAAGTCATTTGTGTTTTTCTTATCGTATCTGTTGCTATTGTTAATATAGTCTTTACGGTGTGTAACAGTAATAAAATTGTGAATTTGGTATCTTTAAAATCGGAAGCTTTTGCGAATAATGATGAAACTTCAGGAGGAGAACTTGGTCCTCTTCAAAAATGGGCATGTGGTGTAACTGAGAAGGTAATAATAGGTCATGATGATAAGGGTAATCCGATTTTCAATGTGGTTGTTCATGATGGAGAAAAGGGCGAATGTGCAGGTCGCACTGGAAGTTGCTCGCCATATCCTTGTACTAGGCTTTATTGGTGATAAAGTTGAGGACTATCTAATTCAAAGATAGTCCTCAAGAACTTAACTAAAAAATAGGTTTGTGATGAAAAATATTATTTTACTTTTTGCTCTTTTTGTTTTTGGGGGATGTAATTCTTCACCTGATAAAAATGTAGCTGATGAAGATTTAGAAGAGATTCTTATAGACCCAGAAGTATTTGAGGAATATTTGGATTTATCCGAAATACTGAATGATTCGATAGAAATTGTACCTTTAGAGACTACAGAAAAATGCCTGATATCAGAAATTACTCAAATAGAGCTCTATAAAGACAAGATATATATGTCTGATAATGGTAATGCAAAAGTATTTGTGTATACCACGACAGGACATTTTTTATATAGTATTGGTAGGCAAGGTACGGGACCTGGAGAATATTCTTATTTGGGAAATTTTACTTTTAAAGAGGATTCTATATTAATTCAGGACCTGTATCGTAATAAGTACATTGTATATGATTTATATGGTAATTCGTATAGGGAGATTCCCTATAATGTGTATCATAACGAAATTGTATCATTTGATAATATCGGCTATTTGATTTCTAATTATGGAGAGTCAAGTTATGGGAATTTTAATCTTTTTAAATTTGACTTTCATACTTCTAATGTTATATATCCGGAACTCCCATTTGATGAAAAACAGACTGATAAGTCAAGGTATAGATTAAGGAGATATAGTAGTAAATATGACGATGCCGCTACACTTATTTACCCTCTAAATGATACAATTTATACATTAAAAAAAGATATTGTGCATCCTTCTTATGTGATACATTTTACTTCGAGGAATCTTCCTGAAAATTTAGATGTGGATAGGGATATGCTTTTTCAATTTGTTCGTAAAAATAGATATTTGAAAGGTTTTGAATATTTGCAGAATTCACAAGATTATTTATTAGGTTACTATATAGATGATTCTTTTAAATATTTTATATATGACAAACGGAGCACTAATGTTCATGTTGGAAAATGGCTTAGTATAGGCTTGTTTGGGAATATGATATTCCATTATTTCTACGCAACAACTAATGGAGAACTCTATCTTTTACAAGATGCAGATACTTTTTCTTTTAATTGGAAGTCTATGAGAACTTATTGTACGAATAGCTATTATCGTGAAAAAATAGATTCAATTGTTGGAAAAATAAGTGATGATTCCAATCCAATATTGTTCAAGTGTAAATTTAAAATAATGGAAGAATGAAAAAGAAAGAATTGTTTTTGACCATTATACTTGTTTTCTTTTTAGTATTAAGTAACATCTATGGCTATATTCGATATCAGGAAATATGTGAAGTTCAATCATTCTTATATGAATTGAAAAAAGATTCGGATATTAAGATTGGACAATTGGAGTCATTGAAAGAATGTAGAGCTAATGAAATACTATTGAGCGGGAATAAAATGTCGCATGATTTGGAGATTACAAGTATACAAGGGAATAGAAAGAAACTTTCAGATATAATGTCTAATAATACTTTGGTTTTGCGATATTCAGAGATGCATTGTGATGTTTGTATAGATAGTATAGTCAGTAAATTGAGTATCTATCGAGATTCTATTGGCTTACAGAATATTATACTATTCACTAGTACTGAAAATGTGAATTATATACAAAGATTTAAGAGAGTCAATAATATTCATTTCAATATTTATAGTATTAGTAATGGATTAGATTCAGTGTTGGTAGATATAGGAATGCCGTATCTGTTTGTTTATTCTTTTGCAGATGAGAGAATAAATAATGTTTTTATTCCACAGAAGGAAAATGCAGAATTTGTGCGTGAATATCTACATTCAATTCTTCGAAAATATTATACTAAGTGATAATTACTCAATTGTCTATATTTATGATAAGGCACGGTGCACTATTTATTGCTCTATGCTTGGTGCTAAGTATGGTATATGTGGCTACGCCTGAACTTTCGTGTGGAGAAACCATTGGGCAATGGGTGTGGTTTGGGGAGGTTTTGCCCTTCACGGCCGGTTATATGGGGGTGCCGGATGAATGGAGATATTTATGTAAGTCACTAAAGATAGAAAAAATTGTAGCAGCAGTAGCTGGTATTTTAATTCTTTGTGTATTATGCATCGCTAATATTGAAACGGATGGTGGTATACGTGTTCCTCTTTATAAATATGGATGTGTTGTTGTGTTTAAATGTCATTTCAAAAATGCAAGAAGATGAAGAAAAAGGAATATTTATTAGTGCATTTATGAAATAATAAGATGCTAAAGATGAAAAAACATATAGCTAAAAATATCATAATAGCATTGCTTCTGTTTGCTGGTATAAGTTCTTTATTGAGCCTTGTTTGTGCAACGACCCCCGAGCTTCCTTCAGGAGAAACAGTCGGACAATGGGTTTGGTTAGGGAAGGCTGCATTGTTTTCTTCCGGATGCCTTTTTATTGCTTCTTTCCTGCAGTTGTTTGGAAAGGCTTGTAAGGAAGATGCGTTGGGGTTCCCGTATTTTTATGCTTATGTAGCGTGGAGTTTAGTTTTTATAGGGGCTGTTGAGGCAGTGTGGGGATTGTGCCAGATTTATGGATTTTCTGTTTCCGGTCATTCACGTTATGCACTTACAGGTTCTTTTTTTAATCCCGGTCCGTATGCGGGCTATCTGTCAATGGTTTTGCCAGTGTGTCTTCATTTGTATTTGCGCATTTGTGGCTGGAAAGGAATGCCTGTTCGTTATAAAATAGAAAAAGGTGCGGCTGCTGTGGCGGGTATGCTTATTCTTTGTGTATTGCCTTCCACCATGAGCCGCTCCGCCTGGATAGCTGCGGCAATAAGCTGTATCTGGGTGGCATATATGCATCGTGACAAACGGAAGTGGAATATATTGTGGCGTCGCTATAAAAAGCGTTATATATTGTGGGGAGCCGGGATATTTTTAATTCTGTTGTTGGCTGCTGCGGGAATGTTCTTTTTAAAACCCGATTCAGCATTGGGGCGTCTGTTTATGTGGAAGATGACTTGCCGGGCCATCGCTGCTCATCCGTGGGGATGTCATACCGGATTTGCTTGTGCTTATGGTGGGGCTCAGAGTTTATATTTTGCCTCAGGGAACTATGCTGCTTGGGAAGAACGTGTGGCAGGAAGTCCTGAATATGCATTTAATGAGTATCTGGAGTTTGCTTTGACGTATGGTATTGTTATGTGTATACTGGCGCTGTTTGTAATCTTTGGTTGTCTTTGGATAGGAGTGAGACTCCGTCGCTATGGTGTCTGTGGTGCCCTTATCTCCTTGCTTGTATTTTCTTTTTCTTCCTATCCGCTGCATCTTCCGGCTTTCATTGTCGCTGGTATATGTTTGCTTCTTGCCTGTGGGATAGGTGATGTAATTGGTAAGTATCTTATTCTGTGTGTTTGTTTGGTGGTGTGGCTCGGAGGCTATACGGAAAAATGGACGCAAGAAAAAGACGCTTGCCGGGACTGGATGAATGCGAGAATACTCTATCGCTCGGGGGCTTACGAAGCTGCCAACAGGGCTTATGAAAAGCTTTATCCGTCTTTGAGGAATAAAGGCACATTCCTGTTTGAATATGGACATAGCTTGCACAAATCCGGTCGTTATGACGAATCTTTTGAGTGTTTGGATCGGGCACGGTTGTATAGTAATGATCCGATGATATTGAATATTATGGGTAAAAATTGCCAGGCGTTGCATGAATATAAATGTGCCGAGGCTTTTTTTCTTATTTCTGTCAGTCGCCTGCCCGGCAGAATCTATCCTTACTATCTACTGGCTAAACTCTATTCTGAACCGAATTATCGGGATAAAGACAAGTTTGAGGATATGAAATGGAATGTGCTGAACCGGACGCCCAAGGTTCATTCCACGGCCATTGAGGAGATGCGTCAAGAAGTGGAGGAGATGGCGAAAAATTGGAATACGGATTATATGGAACATTAAAAGAACGAGAAATAGAATATGGAAACTTATCATGATAACTGGAATGCTTGTTTGTTATTCCGCAATAAGCAACTGACTAAACAACTGAAAGAGTACCAGAATGCTTCGGTACTGGCTGAATGTTCTTCTTCCTTACTTGTGTCTCTGGGACAGTTGCTTCGCCTTCATCAGAACCCCTCCTATGGCATAATCCGGGAGGAAACTGAATGGACGAATCTGTTCACTGTCATTGATATGTTTTATGGCGGTTGCCTGTCAGAGCAGTTATCTTCATACGGGCTGAGTATGCAAGAGTTAAAGGTATGCTATCTGATTCGTGCACGGTTAGGAAATAAGGCTATTGCAGTTCTTTTTAATATTACTCCCTGTTCAGTGTTGAAGGCAAAGCAACGTATAAAAGGGAAATTGACTTTATCGGCTGCGGATTGTTTGGATAAGTATATTCAAATTGGGTAGTCGGAATGCTTTATTACAGATTTTCATCTGTAATTTCCGAAAAAGGAATAAATTTGCCCCGGATTAATCTTTTTTATCTTATGCTATGATGAATACAAAAGTAAAATTATTACTGACCATAATATGGTGTCATCTGCTTCCTGTACTGTCTGCACAAGAGATGATCAACGTACGACATTATTCAATAGAAGATGGCTTGTCACAAAATATTGTGCAGGATATGCTTCAGGATAATGATGGGTACATTTGGTTGGCTACATGGAATGGACTGGAAAAGTTTGACGGATATACTTTTAAGAATTATAAATCGTATCCTACAGATGATACTAAACTAAAATACAATAGATTAGTAAGCATTGTCAAAGGAGCCGATGATGCTTTGTGGTGTCATACATACGATGATAAGGTCTATCTATTTGATGTGCGCCAGGAAAAATTCAATGATATTTTTGTCTATCATCCACAGATAGAGGAATGCAAGTTGGTAGAGAAAATGATTCCATTGACAAATGGGATCATATGGATAATAGCTTCTGACGGTAATTTGTGGCGTATTGATGAAGCCCTGTATAAAAAAGATAAAGGGGTTATGTTCCTTCCTTCCGGTTCTGTTCCGCAACATGGTAACCGTGTTTATTCAGTCGTACGTGATGCTCATGATAATGAATGGGTATTGACTGATAAGGGATGCTTTGTCTATGGAAAACGGGAATTATCGGACAGCCGGAATTTTAATAATGCAATATGTATCGATCATATCCTTTATATGTCTTCTCCGGATGGAGAACTGGTGACGTATACACCGGAAGAAGGAATAAAAGAGGTATCTATAAAAGAAACTGATTACGGTATCATAGACTTGTTGGAACTACCCAATGCGAAAATGGGTATTATGACTAATCGGGGTATAATCATCTACGATACTCAAAACAACCATGCAGAAAGTATTTTGGTGAATGAGAATCATCCTGATATACAACCATCTTATCATTTACTTTCAAACAATGGCATACTGTGGATGATTAACGGAAAGGAAAATGTTATCCGGTGTGATTTAAAGCAGAAAAGCATTAGCTTTATAAATTATCCTTTGAGCCAAAAGGAAAAAGCGAATATTTTTATCCATGAGGATAATTACGGACGTATATGGATATTGGCTCCAAATGGCGAATTTTCATTTTACAATCCTATAACAAATGTTTTTGAGCAAGGCTATACGTACATAAATGGAGAACATACATATTATCATGCAACCGGGAGGAAATTTCTGATAGATAATCAGCAAAATATATGGTTAAGCTGTGATTCCGGTGTCGATCAGCTGACCTTCTTAAATGAAAGTTACAGCTATTTCTCTACAGGGCACAATGATAAGATACGCGGGCTGTTTGTTGATTCCAAACAGAGAATATGGGTGGCTGATAAAAGTGAAAGAATAGAAATCTACAATGATAATCATGATTATTGCGGTAATCTTAGCCGGGACGGGCATTTGGTAAAAGACAAGCAACTTGTTTTTGGTGCGGATATCTATTGCTTTTTTGAGGATGAGCAGCACAGGATATGGATGGGGAGCAGGACAGGAGGAATCTATGTAGCAGTTCCGGAAGCGGGAAAGTTCCGGATTTATCATTTCAAGCATAATGAGAAAGATAAAAATTCATTGAGTTCTGATGCTATTTTCTCTATTTGTCAGGATACAAAAGGAAACATTTGGGTTGGAACGTATGGGGGAGGACTGAATGTAGTGGAGGGGAGCTTTCCCAATCTGAAATTTACGCATTACCAAAATGGGCTGGAACTCTATCCCAAGAACAAATATCTAAGGGTGCGAAGTCTGCTTTGTACTTCAGCAGGAATTATGCTGGCAGGAACCACTGATGGGCTGCTGACTTTTTCTACAAATGCGGATCAATGGGAAAAAATACAGTTTAATCTGAATCAATGCGAAACAAAACGTGCCAATAGTCTTAGTAATAATGATGTAGTATATGTATTTGAAAGTCGCAAAGGAGATATTTATGTGGTTACTCATAGCAGTGGACTAAATCTGGTTAGCTCTAAAGATCTTCTATGTGATCATATAGAATTTATTCATTTGAATAAATTAAACGGCTTGCCTTCCGATCTGGCTTATGCAATTTTAGAAGGAAAGGATAATGAGTTGTGGATTAATTTTGAGAATCATATCTGTAAATATAATCCGGTTGAGAATACTATAGATACTTATGATCGCTTTTATTTCCATTCTCACCTGGCCGTGTCCGAAATACCATTCATCAGGGATAAAAACAATGGTATGTATGTAGCCTTGAATAGGGAAGTTTTATACTTGAATTTGGATAAACTTAAAAAAAGCCAGTTTGCTCCACATATTGTTTTCACAGATGTGAGAACCCGAAAGAATTATAAACAGGAAAAATCTTCTCCTGTTACCAATCGGGAATTAACGCTGGAAAAGGATGAGCGTAATGTCTCAATTACTTTTGCTGCTTTGGATTTTACAGGTTCGGGGCATTTGCAATATGCTTATCGGCTGAAAAATATAGATGAAGAATGGAACTATATAGGAAATAGCCGTACGGCAAGTTTGGTGAATCTGCCGGCGGGAGACTTTATTTTAGAAGTGAAATCAACGAATGGAGATGGGCTTTGGGTGGAAAATACGGCACAGCTGGCTATTCATGTGAAACCTATCTTCTGGGAGACAGGCTGGGCATGGCTGTTATATATAGTGTTAATAGTAGTGGTAATTCTGGCTATCTCGGCTACTTTTGCTTACATATTTAATTTGAGACGGAAAGTGGACTTTGAACAGCAACTTACCAACTTGAAACTTCGTTTCTTTACTGACATATCTCATGAATTACGCACTCCTCTAACTTTAATTGCAAGCCCTATAGAAGAGATTATTAATCGGGAGGAATTAAGTGAGGAGGGACAGGAAAACATACAGCTTGCAAAGAAGAACACTGATCGTATGTTGCGTCTTATTAATCAATTGCTTGATTTCAGGAAGATACAGAACAACAAAATGAAGTTGTATATTGAGCAGGCGGACGTCGTAACACTGTCTAAAAAAATCTATGATAACTTTACGGGCTTGGCTCATCAGCGGAATATCGGTTTCCATTTTGTTTGTTCTTATGATAATTATACTCTTTACACAGATATAGATAAACTGGAAAAAATATTGTTTAATCTACTGTCAAATGCCTTTAAATATACTCCGGATGGGAAGAATATTGATTTAATTCTTGAATTTAAAGAAAAGAACCTGCTCATTAAGGTTAAAGATGAGGGAAATGGAATTGAACTGCATAAAATAGATATGTTATTTAAACGTTTCGAGACCTTGGGACAGACAGACGCTAACTTATCAAGCGGTATCGGGCTTTCTTTGGTAAAAGAATGGGTTGATATGCTGCATGGGACGATTACGGTAGATAGTAAACTGGGGTATGGAAGTACTTTCTCTATTTCCCTGCCGGGAGAACATGAGATTTTTGAGTCCGATAAAAATGTCGAGTTCATTTTAAGTGATTCCGAATCTTCAATGCCGATGGATTCTGGTATAACGCAAAATAATGAAGAAGCAGAAGGGATATCGGTTTTAGTAGTGGAAGATAATGAGGAACTGAGACATTTTATGGTGAATATACTTCGGAAAGATTATCATGTGATTGAAGCAGAAAATGGGAAAACAGGGCTGGAGAAAATCAAGTTGAAAATTCCGGATTTGGTTATCAGTGATATTATGATGCCTTGTCTGGATGGTATAGAATTACTGGAAGAAGTAAAGAAGGACTATAATGTAAGCCATATTCCTTTTGTTTTGTTATCAGCGAAAGCTACGTTGGATGACCGTATAAAGGGGCTGGAATATGGGGCGGATGATTATATAACAAAGCCATTCAGTTCCGGGTATTTACGTGCGCGCATCTCCTCATTATTAAAGCAACGCAGCATATTGCGTGAACATTTTATGAAAGAAGTATTACCTGTTGCCGGTAAAGAGCCTGTTGCTATTCAAGGTGATGCTTTGGAGAACTTATCTCCGTCGGTACCGCAAATAACTTCTTATGATGAAGAATTCATTCATAAAATCATTCAGGCTGTGGAAGAAAGGCTGCAAGATTCTGATTTCAAAATTGAAGACTTGGCTGATAGTATGAATATTGGACGTTCTGTTTTCTATAAGAAGGTAAAATCTATTTTGGGGGTATCTCCCATTGAGCTTGTAAAAGATATGAGAATAAAGAGAGCTATACAATTATTGGAAACAGGAAATTACAATATATCCCAAATAGCATACATGAGTGGTTTCTCTTCTTCTCAATATTTTAGTCGGGTATTCAAAGAGTTGAAAAATTGTACTCCGAGTGAATATAAGATAAAGAACTAAAATAAATAGTGCACAGAATCACATAAATAATGCACAGGCGTCTGTTCCACCTGCGCTACCTTTGCCCACAAAGCAATACGAGCTTAGTGGGCATTTTTTTTATAACAATATTTTAAATGAAAGTACTATGAGAATATTTTTTCTTTGCTGTGTAGCTGTTTTTTCTTTTTTAAGCTGTAAAACAGAAATCAATGATGTTGGTAATGTTCCGGAACGGGGATTTCATAGCAATCGTCCGGCTAATATTTGGGAAGAATCGTTGGTTACCGGAAACGGTGTGATGGGAGCTATGGTAATGGGAGACCCATACAGGGAATCTATTGTTCTTAACCATGCTTTGCTTTATTTGCCTATTCATTCTCCGAGAAAGCCTGTCAGCCAGGGAAAGAACTTGGAGAAGATTCAGCAAATGATGCTGGATGGTAAATATACGGAGGCTTCTAAGTTTATTGTAGACTTAGCTAATTCCGAGGGATACCAAGGTAAACACGCAACAGACCTTTTCGTTCCGGCATTTCAATTCAACATTTCAAGTGATACTTCTTCTGTGAAGGAGTATAATAGGACTGTGGATTTTACTACGGGCGAAGTAGAGGTTAAATGGGAGGATAATAATGGAATCTATTCGCGTAAACTATTTATTTCCAGAGCGGACAATGTGGTTGCCCTACGGTTATCTTCAAAAAAAGGCTCTATCCATACAACATTGAATCTTTCACAGATAATGAGGCATGATGCAGGACGTAAGAAGAAATTTACATTAAGTGAGAAGAACTGCATTGATAAAGTTGAATCCGGTGTAATGGAAAACGGACTTTATTTTAAAGCATGGTACGAAAGGCCTTGGGAATTTGAATCCAGAAAAAGCTTTAAGGGATACGAAGGGGTAGTGAAAGTCGTGAACATGGACGGTGATATAGAGATGAACTCGGATCAAATAGTCATAAATGGTGCTACGGATGTGCTGATATTAGCTCGTGTTGAACCTTCTGACAATATGGAAATATCGAAAGTGCCTGATATGATGAAAGACCTCAGTTTATATCCTACTAATTATGCGGAATTACTGGATGCGCATAAAAAAATCCATAAAGAATTATTTGAGCGTGTATCGATTGATTTGGGTGCCTCTAAAGAAGACCGTATGAAATCTTCCGAAGAATTATTGGAAGCAGGTGGTTCCAATCCGGCTTTAATAGAGAAGATTTTCGATGCTGCACGTTATAATGTTATTTGTGCCACAGGCATCAATCCTCCCAATCTTCAAGGTATCTGGGGAGCTACTATGACTCCTCCCTGGTCCGGTGACTATACGACTAATGGAAATCTGCCGGTTGTCATTTCCCATTATTTGCAGGCTAATACTCCGGAGCTGATGTTGCCACTGTTTGACAGGCTGGAAGCATATATGGAAGATTTTAAGGTGAATGCACGTGAGCTTTATAACTGCCGTGGTATTCATGTTCCGTCACGTTTTAGTTCACATGGCTTAAATAATCATTTTGATGCTACCTGGCCGATGACTTTCTGGGTGACCGGAGCGGCATGGTACTCACTCTTCTATTATGACTATTATATGTATACCCTGGACAAAGAGTTTTTGCAGAAACGGGCACTTCCATTCATGGAACAGGCCGCCTTGTTTTATGAAGACTTTCTGAAAGAAGGGGCTGATGGGAAGTATGTTTTTAATCCTTCATATTCTCCTGAAAATCATCCGGCAAATCATCCCAGCCAGGCTTGTATAAATGCCACGATGGATGTGATGGCAGCTAATGCTTTGTTGCGCTCAGTTATAGAAGCCAGTCAGGTTTTGGGTGTCAATCAGGATAAAATTCCGGTATGGGAGTCTATGCAGGCCAAAATGCCTTCTTATATGCTGAATGAGAATGGAGAAATCAGAGAATGGATGTGGAAGGACTTGCAGGACAATCATAAACATCGCCACGCTTCTCACTTATTCGGACTGTATGATTTTCATGATCCCCTTATTATGAAAGATAAGGATTTGCTAGAAGGATGTAAGCGGGCCGTTAATCGTAGGATGGAAATACGCCGGCAAGACAATGGCGGAATCATGGCGTTCGGTATGATTCAACTGGCTTTCTCTGCGTGTGCTTTAGGTGAATCCGAGACGGCTTATGATATGCTGACCTGGTTGGGAAACAGTTATTGGAATAATAATATGGTTTCAACCCACGATCCTAAAAAAACATTCAATCTGGACATCTGCGGAGGATACCCGTCTTTAGTGATGAAAATGTTGGTTTACTCGGAACCGGGTCTGATATCCCTTTTACCATGTAAGCCTCAGCAATGGCGCAGTGGGCATATAAACGGAGTAGCCTTGAGAGGTGGAATTATAGTGCAAGAGCTGTCATGGAATGAAAAGGAAGTGAAAGTCACTTTATTATCTAAAATAGATCAGAACGTAAAAATTCAATTGCGGGAAGCGGAAATGCAGGAAATAGTGTTAAAAGCAGATACTCCTGCTACCTTCAGCTTTTCATATGAATAGAAAAACAAATACCTTATTTACTAATTTTAAAAGCACTTTTTTATGAATCAGAATGTATTTATTCGAAGGGCATGTATGTCTTTGATGTTTAGCATGCTTTGCTTGTTGTCTCTGGCTCAGACACATCAAGTTTCCGGTATTGTGAAAGATGTTACCGGAGAGCCGGTGATTGGAGTCAATGTATCTGTGCAAGGAACCGGTAACGGTTCTATTACGGATTTGGATGGTAAATTTGTAATTCCGAATGTGAAGGAGAAAGATGTTTTAATTGTCTCTTACATCGGTTATCTGACTCAGTCTATACCGGTTGGAAAACAGACTTCATTTACTATTACCTTGAAAGAAGATGCACAGGCTTTGGATGAAGTTGTTGTTGTAGGCTATGGTGTACAGAAAAAGAGGGACTTGTCGGGTGCTGTGTCTTCCGTAAAGTCACGGGATATCACAGCTATACCGACAACCAATGCTTTGGAAGCTTTACAGGGAAAGGTTGCAGGATTGGACCTGACTTCTTCTTCAGGTAAGGCAGGAGCTGAGCTGAGTTTCACTATTCGTGGAGAGAGATCATTAAAAGCCAGCAATAAACCTCTGATATTGGTGGATGGAGTAGATTATGGTACGACTCTGGATATTAACCCTTCGGATATCGAATCTATTGAAGTCTTAAAAGATGCATCTTCAACCGCCATTTACGGAACACGTGGTGCAAATGGTATTATCATCGTGACTACTAAGAAAGGAAAAACAGGAAAATCAAAAGTTTCTCTGAATGCTTTTGCTTCTGTTAATATGATTTCTTCTTATCCATCTATCATGAATGGAGCTGAATATGCACAGTTAAAACGTGAAGCATACCGTGACCAGACAACTAATGAATATTTGCCGGATGATCAGGTCTTTACAGTGGCGCAGGAATTGGAATATGTTAGAGAAGGAGTGTCTACTGACTATCGTGACTTAATGATGAGCAATGGTTTCAATCAGAATTATGAACTATCCATATCGGGAGGTACAGACAAGACACAACATAATATCTCCTTGGGATATAGAGGTGAGAATGGACTTTTCAAAAATGATAATTATAAACGATTGAATGCCAGGGTAGCATTGGATCATGAATTACTGAAAACTCTGAAGATAGGTACAAGCATTACGTATACTTATAAGGATCAAAACACACGTCGTGATCCGTTGAATATGTGTAATAAGATTGTTCCATTATCAAAACCTTATGATGAAAATGGAGAAGTGGTAAGATTCCCGGCACCGGGATACAATTCTCAGACCAATCCATTGGTGGATGATGTGGAGGGGGCAATAAAGGATAACACGAAAGGCACCCGTTTCTTTGGCAGCTTGTATGCGAACTGGAATATCACAAAAGATCTTCTTTTCAGAACAACATTAGGGGTTGATGCTCAGAATTCAAGAAGAGGGTATTATTGCTCGGCAAACTCTTTGGACGGAGAAGGCAAAGACAGTAAATCATTGAAAGAACATACTATTCAATCGGGTATTACCTGGGAAAACATCCTGACCTATTCGAAGATATTGGGAGAGCATGATTTTCAGATAATGGGTGGTACCAGTACGATTTATAAGAGTAAAGAATATACATTGGCTTCAGGTAAAGGGCAGACTTATGGAGGCAATATCTATCATAATCTGGCATCAAACACCAAAGAAGTTATGATTGACAGTTATTTACAAGAAGAGAATTTGGCTTCTTTCTTCGGACGTGTAAATTATAAGTTTATGGACCGTTATATTCTTACAGCTTCTTTACGTGCAGACGGCTCTTCACTACTTGCCAGTGGACATAAGTGGGGATATTTTCCATCTGTAGCATTAGCGTGGAGAATGAATGAAGAAGCTTTTCTGAAGAACATTGATAATTTATCTAACTTGAAACTTCGTTTAAGCTGGGGAGAATCCGGTCAATCGGCCATTGATCCTTATCAAACGATAGGTCTTTTGGGCTCTTCTACTTATTCATTCAATAATGAGCTGGCCAGTGGTCTGTATCCTAAGACTATGTCGAATAAGAATCTGACGTGGGAAACAACTTCTGTATTCGATTTGGGAGTGGATTTCGGACTCTTCAATAATCGTCTGTCAGGTTCTCTGGACATCTATAAATCATATACGAGGAATGTTCTTATGAATCGCAAGATCCCATCAACTAATGGTTACTCTGATGTGATGGAAAATATTGGTAAGACGGAAAACTTTGGTATTGATATAACGCTAAACTCAGTAAATATACAAAAGAAGAATTTTACCTGGACCACAGATTTTACGCTTTCTCATAACAAAGAGAAAATAAAAGAACTGGCATCGGGAGCATTGAGAGATGAGGCTAACTCGTGGTTTGTGGGTGAAGCGTTTCAGGTGTTTTACGATTATAAGAAAATTGGTATCTGGCAATTAGATGAAGCGGAAGAAGCTGCTAAGAACGGGCAGATTCCTGGTGACATAAAGATACAGGATACGAATGATGACGGGGAAATTACTCCCGAAGACCGTGTTATTTACAGTAAACGTCCGAAAGTGACTTTTGGTATCAATAATGCTTTTACCATTCATGATTTTGAATTTTCGTTTTTCATTTACAGCCGTTTAGGTCAGTGGATCGATTATGAATTTAATAGAGGATATAAACCAGACGGATTGGAAAACAGTTCGAATGTAGACTACTGGACTCCTGAAAATCCCACAAACGATTTTCCACGTCCTAACCGTTTTTACGGATTCGGAAAAACCAGATATTCTTCAACCTTGAAATATGAAAAAGGCTCGTTTGTGAAAATCAGAGATATAACTTTAGCTTATAATCTTCCGGCAAAAGCACTGAAGAATATAGGACTGGACCGCGTACGCATTTATGCAACAGCTAAAAACTTCTTCACTTTCAGTAGTATTGAGAATTATGATCCGGAACGTGGAGGAGGTATTTCATTCCCTATGACCAAGCAACTTGTGTTTGGTGTCAATTTGGATTTTTGATAAACGATTCAGTATTTAAAGGAATAACATTATGAAAAAAAGTATATTATTAGTAGCATCGTTGATGCTGTTTCTGGGAAGTGGTTGTGATAGTTTCTTAGATGAAACCAATTATAGTGATGTAACTTCCGAAGGGGGATATTATGATACGGAAGAAGGGTTGAATGCCATCGTGAATGCATGTTATACCCCATTGCGCTTTTGGGCAGGTAAAGAAGATGCCATTGGATTGAGTGAAACTGGAACGGATATTATAGCAGCAGCTTCCGGATGTGTGGATAATAATATGGCGGCATATACGCAGTCGCTTGATGGTACCAATTCTGCATGTACCTTTTATTTTGACCGATTCTATGCAGCTATAAACTGGTGCAACACCGCAATCTATCATGCGGAAACTGTACCTAACCCATCGAAAGATGAAACATTGGCTACAACATTGAATAAGCGTGAGGCGGAAGCCAGAGTACTGCGTGCATTTTATTATTGGATATTGGCTGAAACATTTGGAGATACCTATTACATAGATGTGCCTTCAAGTAGTATCGTAATGAATCCGGTTAAAACATCGGTAAGTGATATTTATCAGCATATGTTTAGTGATCTGGACTGGGCTATTACAAGTAAATTATCTACTCAGCAGAATGACGGTGGTCGAGTTACGGTATGGACTGCCAAAGCACTTAAAGCCAGACTACTGTTAACGCGGGCTAGTGTAACGAAGGATGCAAAGATGTATGAACAGGCTTATAATTTGGCCAAAGACGTGATAGACAATGGTCCTTTTGAGTTGGCTAAAGATTTTGCTTCTATCTGGGATATGAAGAACAGTGATGGAAATTCCAATAATGAAGTAATATGGTATGTCGATTATTCAACAAATCAGCTGTATAATTCGGAATTGGATGATAAACCGGTTATCAGAAATGGAGGAAATAATGCGCATCTGCTTTTCTGCATGAAATATGATGATCAACCGGGTATGACACGTTCCATAGAGTATGGACGTCCGTTTAACCGTTACATGCCAACCCGTTATTTGATTGACTTGTTTGATGAGGAAAGAGATCAACGTTATGGTGGCAGTTTCCGCCATCTATGGATCATGAATAATGAGAAAGGAAAAGGTAAGTACACGGCAATGGCTGATACGGCTATTTATATAATTAAAAGGGAAGCAACTGCTGCGCAACGTGCCTGGGCGGAAAACCGTTACCAGCTGTTTGACAGAAATGATATTTATAATGCAGACGGTTCTACTAAAAACATGAAGCAATCTTTAGAGTTATGTAAGTTTGCAGACCCTGCACGTGCTTCTAAAGATGAAGATAGAAGTACGCGGGACGGTTTTATGATTCGTATCGCTGAAATGTATCTGATTGTAGCAGAAGCTGGGGCTCAAACGGATAAATCTGATGCTTTGGATTATATGAATAAGTTACGTATGACCCGTGCAGTTGCCGGTTATGAAGAGGATATGTGTGTCAACCTGTCGCAGATTCAAGATATTGATTTTATTTTGGATGAACGTGCGAGAGAATTGGCAGGGGAACAACTGAGGTGGTTTGATTTAAAGCGTTTTGGTAAAGAGCAGTTTGTAAAAAGAATAAAGAAATGTAATCCTAATGCGGCTAATGTTGATGAACACCATTGGGTACGTCCATTTCCGCAGACATTTTTGGATGCAATTGAAAATAAAACAGAGTTCACTCAGAATACAGGTTATAAATAATTAAGTATTGTTTTATATGTACCCGGCTATGGAAAATGCTTTTTTCCATAGCCGTTTTTTTTGAAAAACAGTCTTCAAAATATAAAGAAAAGACTTGTACTTCTTGCTCTTTCTCTTGTGAATATAATGACATTTATCCTACCTTTTGGGTATCTTCCTGAATAAATACTAAATAAAAGTTCTTTGGAAAAGCAAATTGACAGAATAGAATTTGCAATTTGTCATGGTTTCTATAAAATAGCCATTATCCAATTGTAATTTTTTATGGCAGTTTATAGAGTGGATAAACTGAGTTTTTATATCTTTGGACATCATTAAACCACAATGAACAATGGATGAAACATTAAGGAAACAAATTGATGCTTGGACAGAAACTGACGAGCATGGTAGAATTGTTGATATGTTAGGACAGATTTCGCCTGAAGAAAGAGATTCTGAAGCTACAGGTTTGCTGGCACGTGCATATAACAACCTGGGTGAATATGAAAAAGCTTTGGAGTTACTTGATTCCATCGAGGAGGAAGAAGCCGGAGATACTAATTGGAACTTTCGGAAAGGGTATGCACTTTACTTTCTCGACAGATACAAGGAAGCTTTGGCTTGCTTTAAGAAGGCGGACGAACTGACTCCGGAAGATGAAGATACGATTGAGTTCATCCGTAGTTGCAACAGTCACCTGCCTTTCCGGAAGCGGGTGAAGGACTTTTGGAAGTGGTTTACCGATAACGAGGAGGAGCTCTCCCGGATTGTTGAGAACCGCGGGCAGCTTGACGGTGGTGATGCTGTTGAGTTTGTTACCGCCGGTACGAATTTGATAGATGAGGATGTGCATTTTAATCTGGGTGGAGACTATGAATTCACATTCTCCGTAGAGGGCAATACACATTTGTTCTATCTCTATCCCTACATTGTGTCGCAAATGCCTGCACAATTCAAGGATAAATGGCACTTTTTTCCTTTCAATCAGGGGACGGATGCAAGTTTCTCTTTCGGCATGTATGGGGCGAATGTAGATATGGCTCAGGTGCAGGTATCTGCTGCTTATCAGGAAGATATCAATGCTTTCAATATCCATTTCTATGAAGAACAGTTATGCTCTCTGGAAGAAGCACAAAGCTATAATGCTTATTATATCATGATGGAGATTATGCTGGGTGAGGGACTTTCTTACCAGTATATTGCCAGTGTGGAGCGTGCAGATGCTCCATTGGAGAATATGATAAAGCTTCCTGAACTCAGAGCCTACATTACAGATACATTAAAGGCTCATGGTAAGGAGATATTTGATAATCCGCAGCAAGTCTATACTAGCTATCGTTTTGAGCCTCAGGAGAACGAGGAATTACGTTTTGACGTCATGGCAGGCAGCTCCTGCTTCCAGCCTTTGGTGGCCAATTATTATAATGGTTCCACAGAACTGTTCGACCGTTTGAATGGATTTGGTGCGCAGGCTGTATTTATCGCTTTCCCCTATGAAAATAAGGAAGAAGGTGATGGGAAGAAAGTGCTGGATTTCCGTTATGAACTGGAAGACCGTCTGGCGGCGGAATTGCTTGAACCGGAAGGTTTGGGACTTTTATTAGGGGGAGCTATCGGTACCGGTACCTGCTATATTGATCTTCTTTTGTTTGATGAGTCGGCATTTATGGAAAAGATTGTTCCATTTCTGAAAGACTATCCCCAATATCACTTCTATCTTTCCGACTTCCGTCAGGGTAGTGACTTGTGCAGACTGTATGAAACGGAGGATGACGAGTCTGAGGAATAAAATGAATCTATAATTATAAATATATCACAACCATGAGTATAGGTTTCAGATTAACAACGAAATGCAAAAGTATTTCTTCATTCCAGAAATTGTTGGATGTAGTTGCTGCCCGGCACGAGGCATCTGTCAGTCATACAGAAGATTATTCTGAATTATCAGTCTGCCGTTTAGGAAATATATTCTTCAATTATGAACAGGAAGAAGATGATATAGCTGTCATAGGTGATTGTCAGACTAACCTGTTGGGAGCAGGTTTTCATAAGGCTGCGATAGATATCGTTGACGAGTTGGTAGAACTGAGAGACTTCTCTACTGAGGTGGAGGACGATACGGAATATTATGAGCATAGGGACTTTGAACGGATGCGTTCCGAACATTTCTATCGTTGGTTGAACGCCATCGTAGAACTCTGCCGTGAACGTATGAAGGAGAATTGCAGCATGTCTGCCATTTGTTGGGATTGCAATAAGTACATGCCCCGTGGGATAGAAGGAACGGTGGTATCTCCTTTCGGAAGAATATGTCCGGAGCACTTAGTCGAACGGATAAAAGATGAAGGTATCGAGAGGTTGGCAAGCGAATTTTTCATGTGGAATAATGAAGAGCGTGATGCATTATTCTATCGGAATACGGCTTTGAGTGCCTTGTGGGAAGATTGCTATTTTATGCCTTCCGCGCGTAGCGAAGAAGATATGGAAATCAATTCGTTTATTATAGAAAACTTGGAGAAGGCTGCCGCAATGGATACGTCTCTTGCTTTCCCGAAAGAAGACTATCTGTTGCTTTGTCGTTTGGTGGAAAAAGAGCCGGTAGATGTTTCTGCATTGCCGGATTTCATAAGTGAATTTCCGATTGGTTATCGCAAGGACAAAGTGACCTATACATTAGGAAATCTGAAGTTTGATCTTCCGGGTAATTACCTTTATTTTGAAGAGGATGATTCTCGCGGGTATTATGATGGAGAAGACGAGAATTGGCATGTAGTGCGGATGTTGGCGTATTCTATGCCCGATGATGAAGCGGACTATCTGGAAGACGATGAGAATGTGCTGATTGAAGAGAAGTTTTTTGAAAACGGTAAGTGCAGGCTTTATGATCTGGGTGGAGAAGAAGACAGTGATGAATATGTGTGCCAGTGCCAGATTATCACTGAACATCAGTTCACCCTGTTTACTCTTTCGTGCGAGGGAAAGGATGAAGCAATGGGCTTTTCAGCTGACTTTATTGATCATCTGACTGCTACCAAAACGAACAAGCATGATAAGTTGCTTCAGCAAATAGAACAATGGAACGCGGACGATGAAGAACAGAAGATAATTGACGCTATTCTGAAAGTTCCTGAAGAGGAGAGAACTGCGGAATTGACGGGGCTTCTGGCGCGCTCATACAATAATCAGGGGAATTATAATGAAGCCATTGAACAGCTTCTTTCAGTAAAGGAAGAATGTAAGGAAGATGCGCTTTGGTTCTATCGACTGGGTTATGCTTATTATTATCTGAACCAACTGGATAAGGCGCAGAAAGCCTTTGAACGTTCATTGGAATTGGATCCCAGCGATGAAGATGCGAAGGAATACATTGAAAATTGTAAGAATGGTGTTTTGCCTCATAATCCTGAGATGTACGAAGAGGAGGAATTGGATGCTCTTGAAGCGCATATTGACAAGTTCTTCGGTCATTCGGATCATGTGTTCCATGAAATCGCCTCACCGGATATCCATGTGGATATCTTTATTGTCGAGCCGACGGCTGAAAGGAACTATTACACACTGGTCACATCGGGCATGGGTGCCCATCGGATGAATGTACCTAAGGAACTGGCTGAGTATAAGCTGGAGCGTGCGGAGATAGTGGTATATTTACCTGCCGACTGGAATATTTCTGACCATGAAGAAAAGAATTACTGGCCGCTGCGTTGGCTGAAGATACTTGCCCGTCTGCCATTGGAAGAGGATTCCTGGTTAGGTTGGGGACATTCTGTACCCAACGGGAAACCGTTTGCAGAGAATACTCAGCTTTCCAGTGTATTATTGATCAATCCGGAGAATGTGGAAGAAGGAGCTGCTGTTTGCCAATTGCCTAATGGGGAAGAAGTGAATTTCTATCAGATGATTCCATTGTACGAAGAAGAAGTCAATTTCAAGATTCAGAATGGTGCGGAAACATTGTTAGGGAAGATGGGAGAAATAAGTGCAGTGGTAGATATTCATCGTTTGAATGTCTGCGAGGGATTTGGGCGGCCGAAAGAATAGGGATTTCACCACAGAGTAACACAGAGGTTCACAGAGTTTTATTTTCTTGATTTAGAAATTATTGAACTCTGTGAACCTCTGTGTTACTCTGTGGTGAAATCTCTTAATCCTGAGAAACAAAAGTGATAACGGAACGTGCAGGAATTACTGCTATCTGTTCGTTTTTCAGTTTCTTAATGGGTAGAAGATCTTCACCTGCTTTATCTGAGGTGCGGTAGCCTTGCCATGACTTTACTTTGGAACCATCCACTTTGAAAGTGAAATTTTTCTCCTGATCAGCGTAGTTGATAACTACCATTACCCATTGTCCGTTTGTATTCTGATAAGCAGAACACATGAGTCCTTGGGGATCAGTATCTCCTTCCGGGATTACCTGTCCGGATTTGTCTGTTGCCTTAATAGACATGCGTACAGCTCCCGGGCGTATAAAGCGGCTGTAATTACCTAATATCCATAATAATTTGGAGTCTTCCACTTTACCGTCATGAAGATCGGGATCAGTGTATTCGCGTAGCAATCCGTCTTTGTAGTCACCTCCTATGGCACGCCACCACTGCCAGCTACGTGCTCCTGCATAAACAATGTCGTGATGAATGATACGGGCTACATAGAGGGCTGTTTTCATTGTATGATCAAATCCACCGCCTCCGCCAATTTCTTCATCGTTCCCCATAATGCAGGTTTCCGTTTGCCAGAAGTCAACTTTGTATTTGTCCAATGTATCACGTAACTGACGACGGTAATCTCTCAGACTTTCTAAAGGTGTATTGGTCCAATAGCTGTGCCCTGCAATGAGATGGGGGACATTCGGGGTGTTTCCCAAATAAGTATCTACACTGTCGGGACAGAAGAAAGATTGTATTTCGTATCCACGTTCATGGTTTGTCATGTGTGTGGAGAACATACAACGATAGTCTGACGCTTCGCAGATGGTGATTTCCGTATCAATACCCTCTTTCACAAACTCTTTGCTGATGAGGCGTACGGCACGGGCAATTTCTTTCTTTGTTGCCGGGGTACCTTCTTGTTTGGGACCTATCCAATTCCAGTGTCCGTCCGGTTCGTTGAAAGGGGAGAGGTAATCGAACTTAATGCCGTCTTTCTTTTCAACTCCTTTTATCACATTTGCCAGAAAACGGGCGAAGTCTTCATAATGTTCCGCTTTCAGATTCAGGGTGCCGTCACGTCCGGTGTTGGTGGCAAGTCCGTTTTGAGTGAAATAAACGGGTGGAGAGTTTAGGAAAGCAAGGAATTTATTGACTCCACGTTCCTTTGCTAATCGGAGGAAATTACGCTGTCCCTGTTGTTTGTCCCAATCATAACTTCCGTCCGGTTGCAGGAAACATTCGGTACGCATCCAAGGGGAGCCTATCTGACTGGCTTCGCCCTGTTCCGTACTTCCTGCACCTACATTGAAGCGCCACAGAGAAAGCCCGATTCCTTTGGGCTTTCCGTTAGTGTCATTGTCAGTACTGAACAACCAGTCAGCTACTTGGTCCTGTTTCTCCTGAGGCCATTTGCCTATGATGTGCATGCTCCAGGCATCCGAAGCACTGAAATGATCCATGGTTTGCTGAGGCTGTTCGGGAATAATCTGATAGTTTATATCTGCTTGTGGTGAACACGAAGTAGTTATTGCGGCGAGGGCGAGTAATAATACTTTGTATTTCATATAAATATTTGTTTTTAGAGGATTATTTAGCATTCAAGACAATCTCTGTTCCTTGTAAAAGTGGTGAAGTAAACTTTACGCGAATCTGACCTTTCTCACCCGTGGTCTGTATGTAGGTAAGTAGACGTCCGTGGAAGGCACGATGGCGATTATCGGTGTAGTCACTCATGTCGCTGTTATCGGAACCTTCGAGCCCCAGTAAATGTGCCGGACCTTCGATGGTACAAGTAATGTCATTATCGCCTAATTTCACTACGACACCCTTTTCATCTATCACTTCTACAATGAGATGCGCTGTAGCGCGGTTGCAAGATAGATTGGTACGATCGGCACTTACACGGAGAGCGTAGGGGCGACCGGAGGTTTTGATGGAATAGCTGGACAATATATTTCCGTCTTTATCGCAACCTTCGGCTTTCAATTCACCCGCCCGATAGGGAATATCCCAGTAGATGATACCTGTCTTTTCATCATAGGGTTTCATCTCACCTAGCACTTTTCCATCAAGTAACAGACGTGCTTGTGGAGCATTGGTATAGCAGACTACACGTATTTCCTGACCGGGATCATAGTTCCATATATCCCATGCATCGAGTGACAGGAAGGTACGCCGGGAGTTTTTGAAACGATCCGGTATGGGATAAGTACCCACATAAGTAACCGGTTTTTCGCACCATAAGGAAGCACGGAAGTGACCGCGGGGTTTGGGGAAACTACCAAAGTCGAGCAATCCGGTATATAGTCCGCGTGAGGGCCATGCACCCGATTCACCAAGGTAGTCGGTACCCGTCCAGATGAATTGTCCGAAGATGAATTCTTTATCCTTTACGGCATACCAGGCTTCAAGACCGGAACCGTTTTCGCTACCATAAATGACACGGTTGGGATAGGTGGCATGATCTTCATCATAGCGGTTTTCAGTATAGTTGTATCCTACTACATCGATGGCTTCGGGATATTCTGTTTGATTGGACATAACAACTCCTGCCAGTGCTCCCGTTACGGGGCGTGACGTATCGACAGCACGGACGCATGCAGCCAGTCGTTTGGCTATCTTTCCGATACGCATGGCATCAGGAGCATCCGGTTTGTAACCGCCAAACATGGGTTGATTGATGGTTGATCCGTCAAGAATAGGATGCGAGTAAGGATCATTCGGATAATCTACTTCATTACCAATACTCCACATGAAAATGGAAGGATGATTGCGGTCGCGACGTACCATATCGGTTACATCCTGTTCAATCCATTCTTCGAAGAAATCGAAAGAACCGTCATAGGCGGGTTCCCCCTTATTCCAGCCTTTCACCCATTTACGTTTCGGGAATTCCCATTCATCGGATGCTTCATCCATGATGAGAAGTCCCAGTCGGTCGCATAGGTCATATACAACAGGAGCCTGTGGATTGTGGCTCATGCGGATAGCATTTACACCTATTTCTTTCAGATTGTTTAAACGGCGCTCCCATACTTCCGGAGGTACTACAGCACCGAGTACACCGGCATCATGATGCAGGCATACACCCTTGACCTTCATCCAGTTGTCATTGAGCGCAAATCCTTTGTTAGGGTCAAACTTCAGTGTACGGAGTCCTACTTTAGTCTCACATCCATCGATACGCTGTCCATTGCTGAGCAATTCCGTTTTTAGTGTATAAAGGTAAGGATCGTCCAGATTCCAACGGTGAGGGTTCGTTATTTTCAGTGTGAGATTTTCTTTAGTAATACCTTCTTTACCGTCAGAAACACGGGTGCGGCGTTGCGCTACTTGTTTGCCGACAGCATCGTATAGTGTAGCCGAAAGTTCAAGTCTGTCGTTGGTTGCTATGTGTTTCTGTACTTCCATATCGACGGCTATGGTAGCCTGTCGGTTGGTCAGAGAAGTGGCATGCCAACTTGTGCCCCATTGTGCTAGGTGTATTTCAGGAGCGGCAATTAGCCATACGTCACGATATATGCCCGATCCTGTATACCAACGGGAATCAGCATAGCGGCTATGGTCCACACGTACACTTAACACGTTGTCCCCCTCTTTCAGATAAGGAGTCATGTCGTAGAGAAATGAGATATAACCGTTAGGGCGTTTGCCAAGCAGATGTCCGTTTAAATAGACTTCACTGCGATTGTATACTCCTTCGAAATAGATATAATGGCGTGGAGCGTCATCCGTGATCTTGAAATGTTTGCGATACCAGCCGATTCCGCCAGGTAAATAGCCGGTGCAGCTTGCTAAAGAAGGTGAAAGTTGTCCTTCAATAGACCAATCATGCGGCAATCTGAGTTTGCGCCATTCGCTGTCATTGAAGGCGGGATTTACAATGGTTGAGTCATCGGTCAGCCGGAAGAGCCAATCTTCATTGAATTTGGTGGCATTACCAAATGAAACCTGCGCCTGTGCCGGAAGGCCGGTGAGCAGGGCTGTCATGAATACAGTCAGCGTGAATATAGCGTTTTTCATTTTGGATGATTATTTTAGATTATACACTACTGTGGTTACACTTTCCGCTTCCAAAAGTACAGATTCTCCGGCAGATACGGTGGCTTCTGTCAGTTTTTTGCTATTGGTAGTGGTGTAGGTCCGGATTGACGTAGCTTCGTTGCTCCATCCTTCATGAGTTTCGCTTAGGCGGACATTCTTGCTGGACATATTGGTGAAGACGGCTACTATTTTATCTCCTTGCGGGGATAGCCATGCAGATCCAAAGAAGTTGAGCGATTCGGTCAGTTGCATGTTGATACGTTGGTATCCGGGGCGGATGAACAGACTATAATTACCCAATACCCAAAGGGTGGCAGTGGGTTGGAAGGTACCTTCTTTTTCTATGTTGTCATTGTTGTCGTTGATTCCTCCACCAGGTACGAGGGATATCAGAAGAAAACGGTTTTTATGTCCCCAACGGGCTACGTCCATGGAAGTCCAGTAGCTCCATGAAGATACTCCTGCTACGGTAAGGTCATTGTGTATCACTCTCGACATATAAAATGCGATATCCATTTCTGTAGCATTGTCATATCCTACAAATTCTGTGTTGCTGTAGTTGTCTCCCAGCATGCTCCATTCACTTTGCCATACATCTACACCATATTGCGTTGCTGCTTGTGCCACTTGCTTACGTACGCTGCGCATACCGTCCCAAGTACCATCGGTCCAATAGCTATGACCGCAGATTAGTTTCTTTACATGATTTAAGTTACCTACATAAGCTGACGAGCCGGGGGTGAAAAAGGCAGACATAACGTTACTGCGATTGGCATCGTCTTTGGTCTTATATAAGTATTCCCAATCGCCCGATTCACCGAGCAGGATATCGGTAGACAAATTACGTTCGGTTAAGGCATCATCCAGTTCGCGGGCCAATCTGGCAACTTCGTCATTGGTCCAGCCGCTTCCTTCTTGTCCTCCATCCCAGTTGTATTGCGGTTCGTTGACCGGTGAGATGTGCGTCACAGGATAACCTTTATCTATGTAGTATTGAGCTACATCGCCCATGTAAGCGGCAAAGTCATCGTAGCAATCGTTTTTCAGGTTTGATACTCCTCCTTGGTTGGAGAAACCTTTGCCGTTCTGTGTATATTGTACGGGTGGTGTATTGCTGAAAAGGACGATACTTTCGCAACCGAACTCTTTAGCACGGTTCAGGAAATAACGTTGCCCTTCGCAACGATTCCAGTCAAGGGTCAAGTCGTTTGTCAGGTATGACTCTGCGCGACGGGATTTATCGGTAATGTCGCTTGCATCACCTTGTTCGGCAGTTCCACCGCCAAGGTTTACACGCCACATGGAGAGACCGATACCTTTGGGGCTTCCTGCCTGAATTTCGGAAGAGAAGAGTAATTCGGTGATTTTCTCACGGCTGTTGGTCCAGTATTTACCTACATAGGAAGGATTCCAGCAGTCTGATGCACCGAATCCTGTGATAGTCTGATAGGTTTTTCCGGCATTAATGGTGACTAGTTTCTCTACACTATTCGGTACATCCGGTTGATCGGGGGTATCGGGTGTAGAAGGAGAATCGTCACTGCAAGCCATAAAGGAAAGCAGGGACAGCAGAGTGAAATAATATTTTAGCTTCATAAATATTCGATGGTTTAAAAAAAGACTGTCGCGGATAATCTATTATGAAACTATCCGCGACAGAGTATAAAGACCTATTGAAGAATTCTATTTAGACATTCACCGGGGTTAATTCCAACCCGGATTCTGAACGATAGAACCATTAGACATTGTGATTTCATACAAAGGAATGGGGAATACCATGTCGCGGTTTTCATCAAAGCCAGCACCTTTATTACTTGCTTCGCCCTGGTTCTCCCATTCATAGAGGTCGCGGGTAGCGGCATCTGTGTTATACTTAACGAAAGTACCATTGGTTCCCAGCAGATTGGAAATCACCTTCTTGCCATTGTCGTCGGTCCAGCGGCGGATGTCATACAAGCGATTTTGCTCCCATGCTAATTCCAGGCGACGTTCCAGACGGATATCTTTGCGGAGATCGTTGCCGCTTGATTTTACATCCTCCAGGTTTACGCGGTTACGTACTTCATTGAGGTATTTACGTGCTGTAGCGTCATCACCCAGTTCGTTGCAGGCTTCGGCATACATCAGCAATACATCGGCATAGCGCAAGATGCGGTGATCCAAAGGAATCTTGTCTGTATTGTACACTTCCGGACGCTTTTCGATAGGTACGAAATATTTGCGGACGATACGTGCCGATTTATGTTGTGCAGGGTCAATTATATAGCAATCCGGATCCCAACCATACTTCTCGATATAAGTCTTGTAATTAGCCATGTCTTTGCTATTTTCAATGAACTTATCGAAGTTATCTTCACCGGCAATCTCGGTACATCCGGTTTTGATGATAGTCCAGCGAAGGCGTTCGGTATCACCTGCGTCAATGTAAGCCTGTTCGAGGTTGGCAGTAGGCTGACCCCAAGACCATCCGTCGCCGGGACCATTACGTGCACCGGTGATTATTGTCAGTGAACCACCTAATGAATAAGTACCGTCGTACATATACTGTACTTCAAACAGACTCTCTTTACTGTTGTTGTGATCAACACTCCATACGTCACCGAAGTTATCAAGCAGTTCGTACTCTTTGCTGTCGATAACGGTTTCCAATACATCATGTGCTTCTTGCCACTTTTCCTGATAAAGGTAAACTTTACCTAGCAGGCCTAAGGCTGCACCACTGGTAGCACGCCCCATATCGGTGGCAGCATATTCACTACGTTTTGGCAACGCGTCGGCGGCAGCTTTCAGATCATCTTCGATGAACTTATATACATCTTCGGCAGAAGCGCGGGTAATGCCTTGTATCTCCTCGGGCAACAGGAAGCTTGTAACGAGAGGTACACCGCCGAAGTTTCTTACCAGTTCGAAGTAGAAATATCCACGCAGGAAGCGGGCTTCGCCTATCAGGCGGTTCTTCATGTCTTCGTCCGAGAATTCGGATTGTGAGATGCGTTCTACGGCTACGTTGCAGCGTAAGATGCCTTTATAACGGTATTGCCAGAAGTTTGAGATGGCTCCGTTACTCTGTCCTGTACCCTGATAATGTGCTAAAGAGATATAATCACTCTGGCTTTGGGTTGTATTTCCCATCCAACCGTCATCGCTGCACATTTCGGAAAGTAACCATACCGTATTGATGTTCCACCAGCCACCGAAAGTGATGGCCTGGTAGCAACCGGTGATGAATGACTCGGCTTCCTCTACACTTTGGAAATAGGTGTCGAGATTTTGTTGCCCACGCACTTCCTCGGTCAGGAAGTCCTCGCAAGAGGTGAATGTCAGCGAGGCAATCAATGTCAATATTGCTAATATCTGTTTCATTGTTATCAAGGATTAAAATTTAAAGTCAATACCAAACAAGAATGTACGTGGGTTGGGATAGGCAATGCCATCGATACCTGTTTCGATTACACTTCCATCATTACCAATCTGCGGACGTTCGGGATCCATACCTGAATAACCGGTGATAGTGAACGGATTCTGTGCTGAGAATGAAAGACGCAACTCTGTTCCGCGCAGGAGCTTCTTGGGAAGAGTATAACCTACCTGAAGCAGTTTGCATCGCATGTACGAACCGTCTTCTACAAAGAAGCTGGATACGCGTGTATAGTTCTGGTTCAGGTCGTTGTATGACAAGCGTGGAATGTCATTGCTGGTACCTTCGCCATGCCATGCTTTTTCCAGCGTACCTGCCCATACGTTCTGCCCGCTTACCCCGGAATATAATCCTTTGGTTTTATTAAAGATATCGTTGCCGAGTGTTCCGTAGAAGTTGGCTGTGAAGTCGAAGTTCTTGTAATTGAAGCCCAGATTCAAACCTACCATAAGGTCTGGATAAGGGTTACCGATCCATGTCTTATCGTTTTCGTCCAGTACACCGTCATGATTCAAGTCCTTGAAGCGGATATCACCTGGCTGTGCTTTATCCTGTATCAATTTTCCATGCTCGTTGGTATGAGCATATACCTCGCTCCAGTTTTGGAAGATACCATCTGCCACGTATCCGTAGAACCGTGAAATTAAACCACCGTCTTCGTTACGGATGATCTGATCACTATTGAACCCACCAGTCTGAATAGGTCCGTCTCCAGAGAATTTGATAGCTCTGTTTTTCACAGCTGAAAGGTTTACACCTACATTGTAAGAGAAATCAGATACTTTATCCTGCCAGTTCAGGCTTAATTCCCAACCGCTGGCTTTCATACTACCGATGTTCATCCATACAGTGCTGTTCCAATCGGGATAACCGATAGCGAAGATATTCTGTTTCTGATAGAGCATGTTGCTGGATTTCTTTTGGAAATATTCAAAAGTTACACCTAGGCGGGAGTTTAGGAATGACATGTCCACACCTACGTTCCAGTCTTCCACTGTTTCCCATTGCAGTTGATTGTTTCCTACGCCTGATATCATGGTACCGGGTACACGGACGGGAGTTGAACCAAATACATAGTCAGCTTGTCCCAGTAGGGTAAGAGTAGCATCGTTGTCGATGTTCTGGTTACCTACACGACCCCAACCACCACGTAGTTTCAGATTGCTGAATACCTTCTGGTCTTGCATAAAGCTTTCGCTGATGATGCGCCATGAAGCAGATACCGCGGGGAAGATAGCATATTTGTTTCCTTTGGGGAAGCGGGAAGAACCATCGGCACGGATAGATGCTGTCACATAGTAACGGTTATCATAGTTATACATGATACGTCCCAAATATGATATCAACGTGTTGTAGGTGGTAGTACCGTCACCTTTCTGATTCTGTGTACCGGCATTTACTTCCTGCATGATGTCCATATTGTTGGGCACATCGTCGCGTGAAGCCTTGGTCTGGAACCATGCAAAACGTTCTGCTGTGAAACCACCCATTATATTGAGGTTATGCTTTGAAGCAAAAGTGTCAGAATAAGTTGCAGTATTGGTCCAGTTCCAGTCGAGCCATTCTTGCATCTCACGGGAAACATTACTCAATGTAGATTGTTCCAAAGCGTCGATATAGAATTCGGGTGTGAATCCATCCGAGCGACGGAAGTGGGCATTAGCTCCGAATTGTGTACGTAAGGTAAGCTTTTCAATCGGATTTACTTGTAAATAGGTGTTTACAATGGCACCCATTTCACGTGAATGTCCATTCTGGCGTGACAACGAACCGGCTGGGTTCCATTCCTGATTGTTGTAAGAACGCTGATAGTTGTTAAACTCATTGTCCACCCATTGATCTTGTGGTTTAAATACAGGAGTTGTCGGATCCATGGACATAGCAGCTGAGAAAAGGTTGGGAGTATCATCCCATGATTCTACGCGCGGTGCAATGTCAAAACCCATTTTTACGTATTTGTTGAAGGTATATTCCGTATTGAGACGTGCATTGATTTTATCCCAGTATCCGTAGTCGTATTGTGAATTATTACGGAAATAACCTAAGCTAAGATTATAAACCAATTTGTCATTACCACCGGAGATGTTGAGTGAGTAATTCTGTACTAAAGCAGTCTTATTGATTACCTCATCCCACCAGTCAGTACCATTCGGATTGGTAGTGGCACCGGTGTCATTCCAGATAGAGGTACCTCCATCATTTGTATAGCGGGTATTGAACACTTCTTTGTATTCGGCAGCATTGGCCATTTTGGGTTTAGCCAACGTTTGGAAACCTGCCGATGCACTGAAACTGATATTTGTTTTTCCGGCAATACCTTTCTTGGTAGTAATCAGGATCACACCGTTAGAGGCACGCGTACCGTAGATAGCAGCCGCAGAAGCATCCTTTAGAACTTCCATGGACTGGATATCATTACTGTTTAGGAAGTTGATGTTCGTACCTACCGGCATACCATCTACCACGTAGAGCGGATCGGTTCCGTTAACTGTAGTTACACCACGGATCAATACTTTAGGTTGTGTACCCGGACCACCACCGCTGGTTACCTGTACACCGTTGATCTTACCTTGCAAGGCGTCCATAGCATTACCGGTTACAGTTTCGGTGATTTCATCGCCTTTCACTGTAGCGATGGAACTGGTCAGGTCGCTCTTTTTCACGGCACCATATCCGATAACCACCACTTCGTCCAGTAGTTCGGCAGATTCCGACAACACAACGTTGATGGTGGTCTGTCCGTTTACTTTGATTTCTTGTGTCTGGTAACCGATGGTAGAATACACAAGTATAGCGTTTGCAGGAACATTCATCAGTGTATAATCACCATCGATGCCTGTGATGGTGCCTGTTCCACTGCCTTTCACTTGAATTGTAGCTCCGATTAAGGGTTCCTTATCGGTAGCTGAAGTCACTATACCTTTTACTGTTATCTGTTGTGCATAGCTGCATATTGACAGTAACAAAAGACATGCAATTAATAGTTGCTTTCTCATTTGTCAGACTATTATTAGGTTAATTTACTCGTACTAATTTCGCTCTACCCAGGTGGGAATCAAACCAGAATTGATAGGTGCCGGTTACAGTCACTTTGGGTTTAGACCATACATCTTGTGTTGTAGTGGGACCGGTGTAATTGGAATTTTTAAATGCACTTCCGGTGTAATAGCCGAATATTTCAGGCTCTTCTTCAGTATCGCTGCACCAGCGAACAAAGTTCCACCATTGGTCTGTGTGATAGTTGTGAATAATGAAGTTCATTGACTCTCCTGCTGTCAGTGACATAGGCTCATTGTAGAACAAGTGCGGGTTAGTGGCATCTTGTTTGAAAGAGACTACTCCGGTAGGATTGTCAGATGTCAGACCGAACGTAAAGTCCATCATCTCACCGCTGTTGTTGTTCCATTTATCCATGGTAGGTAAGCCGTATTTCATGCTTGCAGGCCATGGGTCTACAGCTTCTGCAAGTGAATAAGTTTCCATTTCATACGTCTTCAGCAAGATATTGATATTGATTTTATAGTATACATTAGCTTCTGTCAGTACAATTGGTTTAGCCAGTGCCGGATCATCGGTCAGCATGGCTTCATCTGTTGGATCAATACCATAACAAACAGGAGAAAAACTTGTCTTTTGCGGTAAGAAGAAGATTTCCGTATTAGCTTTCTGGCAATAATAGAGAGCTTGATATTGGAATTCGCCCACATGATCTATGCGCATCGGTACGCCGAATACATCGCTGTTTAGTTCTGCTTCGGTAGCTACGTCTGCCAGATACATCTTTTCGAAATCTTGCACATCGGTTACAGATACGGTACATTCTATCATTGTGCTTTTTCCTGTCTTGTCGACAGCAGTAAGTGTCATCGGATAGTCCTTCTTTTCATTAGGCATTGTGATGTTGAATGAGTGCTCAAAAGCTTTTTCACCATCAGCATCTATTTTCAGGTTTTCATATCCTTCGATGCCTTCGATATTTACCAATAGATAATCCAGTCCGCGGTCGTCAGTTATCGAGATATTCATGTTGAGTGTAGGGATTTCACCTTCTCTCAGCAATACGGTGACCATACCACCCTTTTCGGGTGCAATAACGAATACTGGATCTTCAAAGTCTCCGTCCAACGTTACAAGTACATCTTGTGAAACAGTACGTCCGCCTACGTCGGTTACGGTAACTTTTACGGTGAACTGTTCACCGATTTCATCCGGTTGAATTTTGAAGTCGTAGCTCAATTCGTAAGTTTCGAGAGGTTTCTCATAAATCTCGATCAAATCGATTGTTTTGTTGAGGTTCAGGTCGGCACATTGCAGTTGAATGGTTGAAATACCATCAGCATCTTTAATCGTTCCTTCCAGTGTAAATGTGCGACCATTTGCAGTCTGAATGTGTTCAAGTGTCATTTCTATGGAAGGTGCCTGTCCGTCCACATCAGGATAGCCATCATCGTCGCTACATCCTGTAGTCCATAAAGTCAGTGATAAGAATGCCCAGAGTAGGGCGGCATTGAATAAATGCTTCTTCTTCATACATATTACTTTTAAAGTTAAACAATTAGATACATTCTTTACTAAAATATCACTTTTAGATAATGCAAATGTAAGCTATCTTAGGTTTCTTGAACTGCATAAATCTTGCAGTGAGGGGATGTAAATCTTGCAATGAACGATTTGTGTATCTGAAATAAAGAATTTATTTATACTTTTGGATTGCAATAGAAAATTGATGTCATGAAAAGCAGATTATTACTTTACTTACTGTTGTTACCTGCCCTTCTGACGGCACAACCTTATGCTGTCAGGCAATTGGGAATTGAGAAGGGATTATCCAATAACTATGTGGTTAGTATAGCCCAGGACAAAGAGGGCTTTTTATGGTTTGCGACTGAAGAGGGCTTGAATAAGTTCGATGGAACACGCTTCATTACTTACTATAAGAATGAAACAAAGAATGGCTATGGTATTACGGGGAATGAACTGAACTGCCTGCTAGATGATCCGAAGGATTCCATCTTATGGATTGGCACACAGAGGGCGGGGTTGAATGCTTATAATTATGTAAAGGACACCTTTACATTCTACCGGCATAATGAGGCTGTGCCTGAAAGTATCATTACGGATGACGTAACCAATGTTATTGCCGCTGCTGATGGAAATCTGTGGGTGACAACTTATTGGAAAGGAATTGAATATTTCGATAAAGAAACCGGTCACTTTTCTCATTATAATACGGCAAATATACCGGGGCTTGTCAGTGATAACATCTGGACTGTTGCTGATGGAGGGAATGGTAAGTTATATGTAGGCCATGTCCATAATGGTTTTAGTATTCTTTCCATTAAAGATAAAAGAGCGAAGAACTTCGTGCATGATCCGAGTGATCGGCACAGCTTGCCGGGTAATGAAGTGAGATGCGTATATAAGGATCTGAATAATAATATCTGGGTAGGGACAAACAAAGGTCTGGCATTGTTTAATCCTGAATCAGAGAATTTCATCCAGTTTAATTCAGACGGGAATCTTTCGCACTATATCTACGACATTAAGCAGCTTGACGGGAATAAGTTGTGGATAGCTATGGAATTTGGCGGAATAGCCATAATGGATTTATCGCAGCGTTTGTTCCTGCTACCCGAACAGACTCAATTTCATTATATCAGGGAAGGAGATGACGGATACAGTCTCTCTAATTCAAGTACGAGGTGCATTTTTCAGGATTCATTCAAGAATATCTGGACGGGTGTATGGGGTGGTGGCATAAATTTCTTAAGCTATGAGCCACCTTTGTTTGGCGGTTATTACTATTCTCCCAATCAGAATTCAATGAGTCGCCTGAATAATAAAACAGCAAGCAGCGTTTGTGTGGATAGCCAAGGTAAATTGTGGATTGGAACAGATGGGGGAGGAATCAATGTCTTTGATCAAGGTAAACGGGTATCCGTTTATCAGGAAGAGATTGAAGATATGAGTGGAAACTCTGTGCTGGCCTCACTGCGCGACTCGGAAGATAATCTGTGGTTCGGCTTATTTATGGGTGGAGTGAATTATTACGATGCGAAGAGAAAGATATTCCACCGGAACTTCCTTAAAGAATTAGAACACGAGGATATCCGTTCGTTCTATGAAGACGACCGGCATATTCTGTGGATTGGTACCAGTCGTGGTATCTACAAAGTTAGTCTGGCTGATAAGAAGATCGTGGGACATTATGAGTTTGAGAACAATCTGGTGCGGTGCGTTATGAAGGACTCTCAGGGACGTCTGTGGATCGGTTCTTTTGGGAGTGGCCTGGGGATAGGAGATGATGAGTTACAGGATATCAAGCTCTTTAATATGGAGAACCTGTTCCCTTCCAATACCATCAATGCAATTTATGAAGACAGCAGGAAGAATGTATGGGTCGGGACAGGAGAAGGTTTGGTGTGTTTCTCTTCGCCATCCGATTGGGAATATAAGGTTTACCGCCGTGAAGAAGGCTTAACCAATACACATATACGTGCTATAACGGAAGATGCGAATCATAATATCTGGGTGAGCACCAATAAGGGAATCAGTTGTCTGTTGCGGGATAAGGATGTTTTCTATAACTATGACCATTGGGATAATGTGCCGATGGGAAATTTTATGAGTGGCAGTGTAGCTAAGGATCAGAATGGAGAGATTTATTTCGGTTCCATCAATGGACTTTGCCATTTCAATCCGGATTTTGTTCTGACAAAGCGTGAGTCTCCTGCGGCTGTTATCACGGAAATGAAGATATTTGCTCCTTTGGGTAATATGGGAGACAATGAAGAAGTGGTCAGTATTGACGGTCAGTCGAAAGTAAGGCTGAAGTATATGCAGAATAGCTTTAATATTACTTTTAATATACGGAACTATGCATTGGTCAACCAGGTGGAGTATGCCTATATGCTGAAAGGACTGGAAGATGCATGGTATACGGTGACAGACCCCAATAGCGTAACCTTCCGTAATGTGCCTCCCGGTGATTATCATTTCATGGTAAAAACCCGTATCAAGAACCAGGAATGGTCGGATGAGGTTACAACTTTGGATATCCATATTGTTCCGCCTTTGTGGCTTACCTGGTGGGCGAAATGCAGCTATGTGTTGTTGAGTGGAGCCATCCTGTTCTTCATTCTTTATGCTTACAAGAAGAAGCTTGATATGGAAGTTCTGTACGATCTGGAAAAAAAGAATCATGTGCAAGAGCAGGAACTGAATCAGGAGCGTCTGCGTTTTTATACCAACATCACGCATGAACTTCGTACACCGCTGACATTGATACTGGGCCCACTGGAAGATATGCAGAAGAGTAATTCGCTTTCCAACAAGGATGCCCAGAAGATATCAGTTATCCATCAAAGTGCCATACGATTATTGAATCTGATCAACCAGATACTGGAATTCAGAAAGACGGAAACACAGAATAAGAAGCTTTGTGTGGCTCATGACAATATTGCCAATCTAGTATACGAAATAGGACTTAAATATAAAGAACTGAATCGTAAGCCGGATATTGAGTTTCGCATCGAACTGGAAAAAGAGGATATGCCTCTATACTTTGATAAAGAGATAGTGACTATTATCCTGGATAATCTGATCTCTAATGCTATTAAATATACCGAGAAGGGTTCTATCACCCTGGGATTGCACAATGTGGTACGGAATAATATCAGCTATACCGAAATAAAAGTAAGTGATACAGGTTTTGGCATTACTCCTGAGGCATTACCCCATATCTTTAATCGTTATTATCAGGAAGGAGGCGATCATCAGGCTTCGGGTACCGGTATCGGCCTGGCACTGGTGAAAAATCTGGTGACGTTGCATGAGGGGGAAATAAAGGTGGAGAGTACCTTAGGCACAGGTAGTACCTTCTATTTCAGTCTATTGACTGATAATACTTATCCTCATGTATTACATGCCGATTCACCGGAAAGAACCGTAGATGAAAAGGAAGAAAAAGAAGAGATTCCTGAGTCAGCTTCCGGTGGAAAGCGTATTATGTTGATAGTGGAAGATAATCAGGACATCTGCAATTATATTGCTGAATCCTTCTCTGATGATTTTGAAGTGAAAACAGCGGCGAATGGCGAACAGGGGATGGAGCAGGCATTAAATAGTATTCCTGATATCATTGTGAGTGATATCATGATGCCTGTGATGAATGGAATTACGATGTGTAAAATATTGAAAGAAGATGTGCGCACCAGTCACATTCCCATTATTCTATTGACTGCTAAAGATTCGTTGCAGGATAAAGAAGAGGGATATCAGGTGGGAGCCGATTCTTATCTGACGAAACCTTTCAGTGCTACTCTCCTGCATAGTCGTATCAACAATTTGCTTGAATCCCGCAAGCGGCTGACAGAGCGTTTTAATACCAGTACTCCACATCATAATATGGATGAGAAACGTGCTTTATTGGCAGAGTCTTTGAATAAACTGGATAATGAGTTTATCGAGAAGATAAATCAGCTGATAGAAGCCCGGTTGTCATCCGAGAAGATTGACATAGGTTATCTGGCTGATAATATGTGTATGAGTAAGTCTACGCTGTATCGCAAGATGAAAGCTTTGACAGGCTTGTCTACCAATGAATATGTTCGTAAGATAAAAATGCAGCATGCTGAACGGTTGCTTCTGGAAGGCAGGTATAATATCTCCGAAGTTGCTTTCAGGGTAGGTATAAACAGCGTGGTTTATTTCCGGCAATGCTTTAAGGAAGAGTTTGGGGTATTGCCCTCAGAGTATTTGAAACAATAGTGCTTTGTCGCACCTCTATTTGTTCTATTTTGTTTCTTCCTATTGAAACAAAAGTGCCTTGCCTATGGAACAAAAGTTTCACAGGCAAGAAACAAAAGTTTCTCAGGTAAGAAACAAAAGTCTCACAGATAAGAAACAAAAGTCTCACAGGTAAGAAATGATGGCTGATCAATAATGCTTGTAGTTATCATTAAATATTCGTGCTTAATTATCTGATACTATCTGTCATCCTGAGCTTATCGAAGGATCTCATTCTCTTCATCATTTCAAGAGAGGAGATACTTCGACTACGCTTAGCATGACAGATACTCCCAAAGCATAAACGAATTATGCTCACTTGCTTATCATTTTATTGAAGAAATTTATTTCTCTTCGAATGTATTGAAAGAGTGCGGTTGAAGTTCAATGTTCAGGTAACGGTCCCGTAACTTCACGGTTACTTTTTTAGCCTCATCATTAAAGTTTCCGGCTATCACTACCTTTTTCTTTTCTGGAGTTTCCACTACCAAGACCGGTGTTCTTCCTTCTGTTGAAGGCTTGTAGGCTATAACGCGTGAACCGGGTGTTACGAACTGGCTATAATGTCTTACAGCATAATACTCCGGTGTAAGAGTTGCCGTACGGGATTTTGAATCAACATGTATCAAAGCATTCTGTTTCCAACCCCAGGGACTTTCACCGTTATCGCAGAGGGTATTGTTCCAGAAGGTGTACTCTTCGCAGCCATTACCCAGATAGTGATTAATCAGATGGAAGGTGTGTTCGCCCGCTCTCCAGTCGAAGGTGCCCCCACCGCATTCGCTTTCTGTCTGCATATACTTGTACTGGGGGTATTTGGCACGTATTTTAGGTAGTATCTCTCCTCCTTCCCACTGAAAGCCAACTCCCTGAACGCTTTGCGGCATGCGTGGATCGGAAAGTATTTTATCAACATAGTCATAGCGGTTGGTATTGAAAGTACCAAGGTAGAGAGCTACTTCCGGATGATGTTTCTTTAATGTGGGCGCCAGATACTCTACGTTGAAACGTACGGTACCCTCAGCTGTCCAGGCACAACCGGGATACGGGGTATAACTGTATGCTTCATTCTGATACATGATCATATCGATGGGAATTCCTTGTTCTTTATAAGCATCAATGAACTTACAGAAGTAGTTGGCATAAGTTTGCAGATAGCGTGGATCCTGAATCATGTAGTCATTCACTGCGAGTTGTCGGGGGAAGACGTTATCGCGTGTCTCCGTATTATCCTCATAGAGTACTACATCAGACAGAGGCGACATCTTATTAGTCCTGTCACTGCGAACCGGATAATCATTGTTAATTTTCATCCAGCTGGGAGGTGACCAGGGAGACATCCAGAAAGTCATATCCGGATTATACTTTTGCGCTGCACGGACAAAGGGGATAATAGCCAGTTTATCACGGTTGATATTGAAATACTTCAGTTGGAAGTCGCCTGATACTTCGTCGCAGCTATACCAGTCGCGGGCATAGTCATTGGCATTCATCGAAATACGGCCTCTGTTGAAACGAAGTTCTCCTTCAGGGGAAAACATTTTCTTCAACAGCTCGTCCTGTTCATCACGGGTGAGCATGTTCAAGGCATCCCAGCACAGTTCGTTGAAGGTGGTTCCCCATGCTTTGAATGTGGTGCCTTCTTCCGTTCCGCTGATATCTAAAAGCGGGGTTTGGCCGGCGCTCGATTGTAATTTCACTTTTGATTGTTTCCAAGTGTTGCCTTCTGTACTGCTGACCCAGTTGAAATTCTGGGCATAGGTATTAGCAGCCAAAGCGGTGAGACAACACATGAACACTCTTTTGATGTTTTTTTCTCTCATGATAATAGTTCATTTATGTAATTAATAATTCACCACGGATTACACTGATACTCACAGATTGTTTATATTGAAGAAGCAAGTATCTGTTTTTATCTGTATAATCTGTGGTGGTTTTTAATATATCCTTTCCGGTTACGATTATTCTTCGCTTGCCGTTGCCGATATTAAATAGGCTTCCACTTCATTCCCATTCACCTTGCATGTAAAGCTGAATGTTTTGTTTTGAGGATCGTAGCTTCCGCTTCCCTCTGTAACATTCAGGTTCTTCCATCCGGCAAGGCTGAGTGTGTTATCTTCGTTCACTGTAATGGTGAGTCCGGTATCTTTCGCTCTTGCCAGTTCCTCAGTGCCTGTATAATAAATACGAATTGTGTTCTTGTTTACGGCAACGGCATTACGAATCAAACTAAAGGAAGCTCCGTTGTTGGTACCGATGTAATTGTAGTATCCCGAGTAGTTGTTGTAGGTCTTTATAGCGAACAGAACCACTGTTTCAGCTTGTGCAACAGGGTACTCTTTGCAAGATTCCATTTTCAGCGGAAGGGCGTATAAGGAATCACAATGTAATCCTTCCGGGTGGATGGCAACAGGTATGCGGGCATAAGATTCTCCGGCACGGATCACTGCATTCATTGAAGATATGTTGTAATTGGCCGTAGGAAGTGCCTGATATTGGATTTCCGTACTCGATTTATATTTTTGATTGTAAGAAGTGATGCCTGAGGGATCTTCAATCAATGTACAGTGAATGTCCCCATCCGGATTCAATGAGCCGCTGGTGCCTACCGATACGAAAGTTTCTGCACTTTCGTCCGCATAGTTGACGTTGCGGGTCACTAATGCTCCTTCTTCTCCGATACCTACCAGATAGGCTTGTTTTATATACTGTTCCTCTTCCCAAACATTGGTGTTCTCACATCCGGTGAGTACAAAGAGCGAACCTATTGCTAATGAAAATAAAATATGCTTTTTCATAATTGTCTTAATATTAAAGTTAATTACCAGCCTGGATTCTGAACCAGTTTTGCATTATGATCCAACGTTGTCTGTGGGATGGGGAAGAAGTACATCTTCTGTGTAAATACACGCTTCTGTATTCTCTCTGAATCCCATATTGTACGGGTGTAGAATCCGGTACGGTTATTTACTCTGGCTTTGGTGTTCCAGCCGATAATCTTTGTATTATAAGCTGCGTCCGCATCGCCCCAACGGCGTAAATCATGGTAGCGAAGCCCTTCGAGGGCAAACTCCACTTTACGTTCCTGTTTAATAGCTTCACGCATATCGTCTCTACTGTTCAGTTCGGCATCGGTAATGCCCGGCATACCGGCACGATAACGTATCATATTGAAATACTTCTTTATTTCTTCTGTATTACGGGTCACGGTGATACCTGTGGCCTCATCCGTATAACTTCCTTCCAATTCATTTAATGCCTCTACATAATTGAGGAGGATTTCCGCATAGCGGAATACGGCAAATGTTTTGGCACGACAGGAGCCTTTCATGTTATCTTCCTGATTGATGTATTTACGGAGAGTATAGCCTGTACGGTTGTAATTGTCCGGGTATTCGGGAAGCGGGCCTGCATTACCATCAGAGTAATAAGTCACTTCTACATTGGTCACCGGGTCATTGCCTACATAAGAAGTTCCAGGCCAGATACAATGATTATATCCTATGGTTGCGTAAAAGCGAGGTTCACGGTAAGCATCTACTTTGGCTACATTGCCATTCACGGTATAGCCGTCAGATACCCTGTAAGCAATATCTATCGGATCACCTGCATGAGAGGCATCAGGGTAAGGATAGTTTGCGCTGGAATGGTGGATGTCATATCCATCTATCATTTTATAGGAATCAATCAAATCCATACAGAGGTTTATACCGTTGGCACCTCCCAGAGCGGTAGGGGTCGCCAGCCATTGAGGAGAGTTCTCTTTCACTATGGCATTGCAATAATAAATATATTCCGGAACTAACTCTGCATTCACAGAACCATCGAACAGGCTCTTGTAAGATGCGTAAGGATCGATATTACCGGCCCCGTCAGGGAAACCGGCCTGTGAAATATTGGACGGGAGTTCCTGTGTTCTTTCTGTACGGGCAGTTGTAAAGAGTGCGTATTTTCCCATATCAATGATTCGTTTGGCAGCTACAGCGGCTACACCCCATTTAGAGTTATCATTGTTTTGAGAAATGAAATTCCGCCCATCGGCTGTTTTCCAGTCCGCATAGCGGGTATTTCCGTTGTACCATGGACTTGCCGCATAAAGGCGTAAGCGAGACATTACCGCTAATGCTGCACCTTTGCTTGCAATATACTGGAATTGTTGTGTACGGGAATCCGGGAGGAACTCCGCCGCCTTTTCCATATCACTACAGATGTAGTCTATGCACTCATCGTATGTGCTTCGTTCGATAGAGGCTTCGTCGGATGGGGTATCGGCATCGAAAGGCTTGTCGGGAACGATAGGCACCGGTCCGTATTGGCGCAGCAAACTGAAATAGAAATATCCGCGCAAGAAGTAAGTGCGTCCTGTATAGTCACGGCGTTCCATATCTGACAAATCTTTGCATTCGCTGATGCGGGTTAACACGATGTTGGCTTTGCGGATACCTTTATAAAAGCTTCCCCAGTTATTATAGTTCGCGCTTTGGGGAGTTTCATCTCCCAGCAACAGAGCCATTGCGGCATGTCTGTAAGGGTCTTTCTCATTTTTCCCATAATCGTCCGCCCACGATGCGAAGCATTCGTCGGAACCCATGCCGAACGGGAAATAAGAGGAGGTGAACAGTTTACTTTCATCCGGTAGTATGGTGGCAATGCCGTTAATGTATTCATTGACGCGAACTTTACTTTGAAAGATTGAATCAATATTTGTCTGGTCGTAGAAGTAAGAATCCACATCCAGATAAGACTCGCATGAGGTTAATCCGAGACTCATCCCTGCCCAGATGGATATGCCGCAAAGAAGAGCTTTAAATGTATATTTGGTATTCATAATTATATCGTTTTTTAGGTTTAGAACTGAAGATTTGCCTGTATGGTAAATACACGTTGCAGCGGGTATACCGCGCCGTTGTCGGATGCTTGTGCCGGATCCCATAGTTTGATTTTGTCCCAGCAGTGAAGATTATCACCGATCAAGCTGATCTGGCAACCTTGCAAGCCGATCTTCTTGAAGCATGGCAGAGTGATGTCATACATAATCTGTACATTCTTCAAGCGTACATAAGATCCGTCTGCAATCCAGAATGTGGATGCCTGATTATTGTTTTTGTTTTCTCCGTAGGTGAGACGCGGAAAACGGGCATTCGGATTCTCCGTGTCTTTGGTTCCGGAATAAGAAGCCGGTGTCCAGCGATTACTGGCATCCGCTACAATGCTGAGTACGTTTCCTGTTTGTCCACCGTTGAAAGGGTGAAAACCACTGCCTCCATACAGAAAGTTCACTTGGCCTACTCCTTCAAGCAGGGCACTTACAGTCAGTCTTTTCCAATGGAATTCCAGACCGAAACCGTATTGCAGACGTGGAACATTGGAGTAGCAGATAGGTACTTCATCGTAACTGTCAATTTTACCATCGCCATTGATATCTTTGTATTTGATATCACCCGGCATAACATTGGTTACGAAGGTTTGTTTGGGGCTTGAATCGATATCTGCCTGGTCTTTGAACAGTCCTAAGGCAACTAATCCGCGTTGAGTTCCCCAAGGTGTTCCTTTCCATGCTTGGTAGGGATATTTAATTCCGCTTTGTTCGTATTCAAGCAGTTTATTGTTAGAGTAAGTGAAGTTGGCGCGTCCTGTCAGGCTCATATCATTTTTGAACCGGTAAGTGTATGAGATGTTACCATCCGCTCCCCAACTTTTCATTTCGCCTACGTTTGCCCAAGGCAGCGTAGCCAATCCCATTTCATCGGGAATACTTGCACGTTGCTGGAAAATTCCCGTACGGCGTTCACTGAAAAAGTCGACTGTAAACTCCACACTACTATTAAATAGTTGTCCGTCAATACCTATATCGAACTTCTTTGCTTTTTCCCAGCGTAAGTTTTGGGAAGCCTCCTGGCTTTCTGCTATATTCTTGCCACTTCCCCAGATACCGGCTCCACTACCTTCGGTCATGGTAGAAAGGAACGGAAAACGTGTGTCGTTACCAAGTCGGTCGTTACCTACGATACCATACGAAGCTCTGATCTTGAAGAAATTGATAAAAGACAAGTTCTTCTGCACCCATTCATATTGTGTAGGTACCCAACCTGCTGAGATGGCTGGAAATACGCCGAACTTCTGTCCTTTCTCAAATGCTTCTGAACCGGTATAGCCGATGTTACCTTCCAGGAAATAGGTATCCTTGTAAGAGTAGGTTGCACGCCCAGCCAAACCTGTATACCGTTTTGGGATAGATGCGATAAGTGTTTGCGCTTCACCGGTTATGAAGTCTTCCATATAAAAATCGGCTAATCCGGTTACGCGATGATCATTATTGAACAGGCGGTTATAGTTAACACGGGCGTCAAAATAGATTTTCCGTGTAGACAGATTGGTAGACTCGTATTTATCATCTGTTTTGGCTACTTTTTCTATCAGATTTAAGGAGCCGTCTTTGTTTCTTCCTTGTGCATAGTAGAGCGCCGGAGTTTTTGTTTGAGACTGTGTTAAGGCTGAGTAATTATTGATTGACATGGTGGCTTCTGCCTTCAGACCTTTTATCCATTGGTCAAAATCTTGTTCAAGGCGTAGGCGGATACTACTTGTCGTTTCATTTTTCTTCTTATAACCTGTATAGTTTAGTAAGATATATGGGTTCTGTTGGTCAGCACTGGCACCGTAGGCTGGAAGCGAACCATCCGAATAAAGTACCGGAACGGTCACAGGGGTCAGGTTGGCTTGTGTTTGCCACAAGGCTTTCGTATCATTGGCATATCCGGGGAAAGAATTGGTTACAATCTCTGTTGATAAGCCCAGCTCAATAATAGTACTTTTGGTTAGGTTAGCATCGATATTTGCGCGAAAATTGTATTTATTATAACCTACACTGTTATCATAGTTTTTAATTCCTTTATCTTGCTTATAGATGGCATCCTTATGTTGAAGACCTACACTCATGTAGTAACGTGCATTCGTTCCACCACCATTAATACTAATGTGATGCTGATTGTTCCATACATAATCTTTCAGCATAACATCACGCCAGTTTACATTGGGATATAAATCCGGGTCCAGTCCTGTTTCTATCAGATTTAACTCGGCATTACTGTATACGGGACGTCCACCTCGTACGACGGAGGCTTCGTTGGCTAGTTGTGCGTACGTATATCCGTCCACATATTCGGGATTGCGTGCAGAATAGGAAAGCCCGACATTACTTTTCACACTGATATTCAGTTTACCCGATTTACCGCGCTTTGTTGTAACGAGTACCACACCGTTGGCACCGCGTACACCATATACAGCTGTAGAGGAAGCATCTTTCAGGATGGTGAAGCTTTCAATATCGGCAGGATCAAGTATATTCAGGTCGCCTTCCACACCGTCAATCAACACTAAAGCGGATGCACCTGCACCGAAAGTACTGATACCACGAATCCAGAATTCAGAAAAGTCATTGCCAGGCTCGCCGCTTCGGGTTACGGCAATGATGCCCGGTACACGACCTCCCAGCATGTTTGTTACCGAGGATGAAGGAACTTGTAAATCAGATGCCTTTACGTTAGTTACCGCACCTACTACCGAGATTTTACGTTGAGTACCGCGACCTACAATCACTACCTCATCGGTTTCATTTACAATTTCTTTCAGTGCAATCTTTTGCTTGGTTTTATTTCCGTTTACCACCAGTTCCTGGGGTGCATAACCTATGTAGGTAAACACCAATACTGTATTGGCGGGAACATTGTCCATGCGAAAATTACCATCAACATCTGTGATAGCTCCTTTGGAGGGATTGTTTTTATATTGAATCGTAACACCGGGTAATTCTTCACCTTGCTCCGTCATCACAATACCGGATACGGTGAAACCATTCTGTGCGGCAAGTGGAAACACACTTGCAAGCAATAGGAATGAAAGTATAAGGAAAAATCTATTTTTCATATATTAGTTTATTTATTGATTTACGGGAAGGAGTTTATTCTATAGCGAGTTTACGCACATTCAATCCTGCACCTCCGGCTATATAGAAGTTTTCTTCAGAATCCATAGCTATATCTTTGGGATATAGGAATGTACATTCCAGTGGAAGTCCGTCTGTTTCAGTCTCGCCCGACATGGTGCCGCCGGCAGCAATTGTTACGTAGCCATCCGGGTAGGATATCTTTCGGATGGATTGTCCGCCTGCGTTTACTACATATATGTTGCCTTCATTGTCAACAGTTACTCCATTGGGCCAGGCAAACTGTATGTCTTCCCGATAACCTTCCGTATTGGTTTGGTTAGGCCAGCCGTTTCCGGCATATCTTTCGTCCGACCATGTGCCGTCAGCGTTCTGTTTAATCCGGTATACAGCATGTGTCCTGTCTTCTGCAAAATAGAAGCAATCTTCTACACGGCTATAAGCCAGATAGCTACAATGGTCGGAAACCCAAGCTTCAAAGTCCCAGCGGTGTTCAAGGAGTTTTTCTACTTTGTACTGTCCGCTATCATCTTTTTCTGTCAGATTGATACGTACGAAGATCCCCAGGTGATTTCTTGTATAGAGGTATTTTTCTTCATCGTCAATAATGCAGGACCAGGTTTCACCATTGTTAGCGGATAATTCGGTGATACCTTCGCGCAATAGCTCCGGCTGCCAGCTATTTTCACGGCGCAGGATATATACTTTAGCTGATTTGACATCAATAAAGTACATTTTATCACGGGTTTTATTGATTGCAGGTTTACCTGCTTTGAATCCGCTTATCAGGGTTGTAACCAAGTTCTCGCTTTCTGAAATCAGGCGTACCCGTTGTTTGTCCGACTCTACTGCTACAATGTTATCTCCTGCCACTATACCGACAGCAAATACATTATTGAATAGTGCATCGTAGATGTTTCCATCGGTATCTCCTCTTTTATTGTAGGTTCCGCAAACTGTAGAAACTTTCTGTACCTGTGTGTAGGCAAATGTCTTGTCGATGGTAAGCTCTTTATCGTCTACAACGACTTTAACAGAATTATTACCGCCCGGTTGTTTAGGTACGGTACAGTAAATAGAAGTTCCGTCACTTGATATGATGTTAGCCTCTTTGGTATCGGCAAAGATCACTTTCATCTTGGACAGGTCTGTACCGAAGTTTCCCTGAACAATGATTTTGTCACCTATTCCTCCTTTTTCCGGGATAAAGCCGGTCAGTGCCTGAGGCTTTGAGGGATCATACTTGTTGGTGATGACGGGATGTTTCACGATGTCTTCATTGCTACAACTGCTGATGAAGAACAGGGCCAGCAACAGCCAGCTTTTTCTTTGGATTGATTTAAGAAATTTGTCTTTCATATATATTATTATTAAAAGGATTGGTCACTGAAACTCTTTATCCTTGTTATTGGTTTGCGGTCTTCAAGGCCGATGCAAATAAATATAGAAAAGAACAGGGAGGAGTACTCAAATGAGGCAGAAAGGGGTACAGAGCGGGGAATGCGTTATTTGTATACCTTAACTGCGTCAAAAATACACTTGTTGCTGGAGAGGGATTTTGTTGTAGTATAGGGGAAAGCAAATAATAAAGTAGCAATTGGTTGGAGGAATTCAAAACGGAAAATGAAAGGAATAAAATGATGAGCAATAAACTCCGCCAACGGGTAAGTCGTTTATTTATCTTCTTCCTTTTTCTGATATTCGGTAGGCGTCACGTCAAATTCCTTTTTAAAACACTTCGTGAAATACTTTGGATTGCTGAAACCAACCGCATAGGCAACCTCGGAGACATTAATGAAAGGCTTTTTCAGGAGTGTACATGCATGTTTAAGCCGGATGTTGCGAATAAACTCTACTGGGGAGAGACCGGTCATTGCTTTCATTTTTCTATTTAGAGTGGACTTGGAAACGTTGAGTTCAGAGGCAAAAGTATCTATATCAAATTCGGTTTCAATCAGATGTTGCTCTATACATTCGATGGCTTTTTCCAGGAACTGCTCGTCAGTACTCTGATATTCCAGTGCTACAACATTGATTTCCGTATCGACTCTGAACTTCTCTTGTCGCTTCTGGTTGGATTTCATCAGATTGTCAATGCGTGCATTAAGCATTTTCATATCGAATGGTTTCGTCAGGTATCCGTTTGCTCCTGCATTGAAACATCTCACTTGGTCTTCCACTGAACTTTTTGCCGTAAGCATCAATACCGGTATATGGCTGGTGTTGATGTCCTGTTTCATTGTTGCACAGAGCTCGATTCCATCCATTTCGGGCATCATATAGTCGCTGACCATCAGGTCTACGTCTTCGCTTCTTACAATTTCCAATGCTTTTTTTCCATTCGTAGCAGTGAGTATATTGTAGTGTGTTGCCAACTTTCTTTTCATCAATAGCAGGAACTCTTCATTGTCATCTACCAATAATATCGTATCTTCTTTCTCTTCTGTATCTTCTGTTGCTTCATTCGGTACTGTTGACGGTATTTCACTGGTTTCGATAATGTCCTTTATTTCCGGATAATAATTTCGGTCGATAGGGATTAGAACAGTGAATCTGGAACCTTCTCCGATGCTGCTTTCTACCTGGATGTCTCCTTTATGCAAGGTCACCAGTTTCTTGGTTAATGAAAGCCCTACACCGTTTGATTGAGGTGCATAAGCTGTTTTGTTCACATAGAATGGAGTGAATATCTTGGATATTTCTTTCTGATCTATGCCGATTCCTTCATCCTGCACCTCTATCCGGAGGAATCGGGAATTATCCTTTTGCAGAGTCGATACATTCAGCTCTACTTTTTTATCGGCAGGTGTATATTTGGCCGCATTCGAGAGTATATTGTACAGAACCTTGTCTATTTTGTCAAAGTCCATATATCCCCAAATGTCTTTTTCTTCCAGATGAAGACTGAAATGAAGGTTTTTCTTTTCAATGATCGGTCGTATGCCTGTATGGTAGATTTCACGGATGAAGCTGCTGATATTGCCATAGGTAGGGGTGAGTACAAACGAGTCGTTTTCTACTTTCCGAAAATCTAGCACTTGCTGGATTAAGCGTTTTAAGCGGAGCACATTACTTTTCAATATATGTACATCTTCCTGTGGAGATGCCTTTGTTTCTTCCAAATCATCTGCTACGCAGCTGATGGTAGTGAGCGGGGTGAGCAGTTCATGACTTATATGGGTGAAATATTCCAGTTTAGTCTTGGTCAGTTCTTTCTGGAATCTAACCTGGTCGGACCGTCTTATCCTGTGCAGGTAATAGAACATGATGGAATAAAGGATCAGAATGATGAGAGTTATATAGGTACCGTATGCCCACCATGTTTCGTACCAAGCCGGCTTTTTATAGATACGTAGTTCTGTGACGTCGTCTTTCCAGTAGCCGTATTCATCTGTAGAGCGTACCTTGAAAGTATGATATCCTTTAGGAATTTTATTGTAGAAAGCCGACCGATTACCGGTTTCGGTGTATACCCACTCTTTGTCCACACCATCCATCTTGTAGGCGTATCTTATTCTCGATGTTGCTGTAAATTGAAGAGCGGAGAAGAAGATTTCAAGATTGTTATCGTCGGGCTCCAACCAGATGCTTCGGGTTGATAAAGCATTCGACTGGCGCTGGGGATTGAAGAAGAAAGAATTATTGGATACTTTGATATCTGTTATGATGACCGGATTGGAATTGATCTTCTTAGATGGGAATTTTGAGGAAGCCATCGATACAAAGCCACCATGCCCACCGGCATAAAGCTTGCCGTTGAACAAGTCTATGACGTCCTTCTTGAACGAGTTTATCTGAACGGATTCGTCTGAATTTGAATAATGAATGTATCTATCTGACTGGATATCATAGGCAGTCAATTGTCGGTTTGTTAGTATCCAAAGGGTATTCCTGTCATGTTTCATCCCTAAAATAGACTGTCCGGTCATTCCGCATGAGTTGCTGAAGTCCTTCATTATCTCTGAGTTGAGATCCATTTGCAGGATGGAACCTTGAGTAGTGGCAATCCATAAATGATTTTCCTGGATCACTATCTTGTCAATATTGTTACTGGGTAAGGATGAATTCTGGGTTGAGTATTGTTTAATCGGTTTCAGTTTATCCCCTAAAGAAACCTTATGTAAACCGGAATCTTCGGTTGCCAACCAGATGTTACCGTGTCCGTCTTCTGCAATAGATGTAATGTTGGGCAGAGAGAATTCGGGGATGATAAAGTCTTTGCTGTCCGGTTTTAGATAGAGCTGTCCGGTGGTAGCTACCCATAAATTCCCCTTACTGTCTTCATACATGGATGTAATGTTGCCAGTAGTCCCCTTTGGTGTATATAAGTCCTTTGCCAGTAAGTACTCAATTTCTCTTTTACTGTTTAGTTTTGCCTTGTAGAGGGTGGGTTGGTCTCTGCATCCCAGCCAGAATTCTCCCGGCTGTTTCGAACGGAGGATATATCCTATATTATGCACTCCGGAATTTGTATTCGAGTAGTCATAGAATTTATCTTGTTCTATGTCATACCAGCAGAGTCCCCAACGTTCCTGATTGAACCAGAGCCCGTTGTTGGGGTCAATACCCAGAGTGGTTATATTCGTGTCGAAACCTACATGTCTTTTCAGTTTGGGCAAGAAGTTATTAGCTATGGCAGGATTTCCCATTAGCAAGTGATACCCGCTGTCATAGGCCCCGGCCCAAAGGTTGCCTTCCCTGTCTTTGATGATCTGGCTGAACATTTTGTTATAATCGAACATATACGAGCTGAGGTCCACTTTTTCCAGATGTCCGTCCGCCACTTTGAAAGCATAAAGTTCGTGGTAGCCGAATATCCATATATAGCCGTAAACATCATCTTGTACTACACTGAAGAAGGCGGTTTCAGGCTGGTGCAGTTTTTCATTGAAGATTTCTTGATGCGTGTACATTTTATCCTCTGTTGCATCCGGATGAAAACGGTAGATACCGTCTCCCCAAGTCAATATCCAATATTGGTCATCTTTGTCCTGAAATATTTTAAACGGATTATTATTCGCTCCGAGTGTAGGGAAACTCATAAATGTATCTGTATTCTTGAGATACTTATATAAACCTCCTCCCCATGTGCATACCCATATATTGCCGAAATGATCTTCATATATTGAGTTTATACCATTATTGGGAACCGCCGGGATCAAATTTCCGTAGCGCTTCTTCAATGAATAGTCTGAATTATAGTGAGAAACCTGATTACGGGTACATATCCATAGTTCTTTCCGGCTATCTACCAACATGAAGTTTATCCATGTATTCTGGATTTCTGTATCTGGGAATGGCCGTATCTGATAGTTGCTTTTATCCACCAAATTAACCCCCTGTCTTGTTCCTACCAGCAGGCAATTATCATCTTCAGCAAAACACCAGATGAAGTCATCGGTTAATAAATGAGGCTGGTTAAAGTCTGATTTGAAAGTCTGGAGTTGGTATCCGTCATATCGTCCTAAGCCGTTTTTAGTTCCTAACCAGATGAACCCATTCTGATCCTGATGTAAGTCTATTACTTCATTGGAAGGCAACTGCTCCAGAAAAGGCATTTGTTTGGCTATTATTTGCTGTGCATATGAGGAAATGCTCATTAATAGGAAGATGACAATGAGAAAGGGGGATACATATATCTGAATTTCTGTACGATGAATTCTGTTTTCCATAATGTTACAAGGTATTTTCTTTGGTGGCGATTGCAAAAATAGGGTATTATTGGCAATACTTCAATCAAAATGGTATTTTTGTGAACCTCCCTGTAAAGTATGGGCATAAAAAAAGGAGTACCGCTGTACTCCAACCTTTGTTAACCTTAAATCTAATACTATGAAAAACACAGTGCAAAGATACGGACTTCTGGGATATCTGCAAATAAAACAAATAAAAAAGAGTGTTTTATAACATGTTTTAGTAAAAGTGTTGTTTTTGTTAAGGCTTACTAAGGATTTGAGTCCCCCCAGTACTTGTTTTCTAAAAAAGAATTATCTTTGCATGGCTGCGAAAATAGCTGCACTTTTGCATATTAATAAATTTATAAAGAACAACTACTGTGAGCGAAGAAGATATTGTCCTTACCCCGATGATGAAACAGTTCTTGGACCTGAAAGCCAAGCATCCTGATGCCGTTATGCTGTTTCGTTGCGGCGACTTCTATGAAACTTATTCTACTGATGCTGTTGTTGCAGCCGAAATCCTGGGAATTACCCTGACTAAGCGTGCCAATGGTAAAGGAAAGACTGTTGAAATGGCGGGATTCCCTCATCATGCACTGGATACGTATCTGCCTAAACTGGTACGTGCCGGGAAGCGTGTAGCCATCTGTGACCAGTTGGAAGACCCGAAAATGACCAAGAAACTGGTGAAACGGGGTATTACGGAACTGGTAACTCCCGGTGTTTCCATCAATGATAATATACTGAATTACCGGGAGAATAACTTCCTGGCTGCCGTACATTTTGGTAAGGGAACGTGCGGTGTGGCATTTCTCGATATATCTACGGGTGAGTTTCTTACAGCAGAAGGGCCTTTCGACTATGTAGACAAGCTATTGAATAACTTCGCGCCCAAAGAAGTACTTTTTGAACGTGGTAAGCGGGGGATGTTCGAGGGAAATTTCGGAAGTAAGTTCTTTACTTTCGAACTGGACGACTGGGTATTTACAGAGACCACCGCCCGGGAGAAACTTCTGAAGCATTTTGAAACGAAGAATCTGAAAGGTTTTGGTGTAGAGCATCTCAAGAATGGTATCATCGCTTCGGGAGCCATCCTGCAATATCTCATCATGACGCAGCATACCCAAATCGGGCATATCACTTCTTTGGCACGTATTGAAGAAGATAAATACGTCCGTCTGGATAAATTCACGGTCCGTAGCCTTGAGCTGATAGGCAGCATGAATGATGGAGGCAGCAGCTTGCTGAACGTGATTGATAAGACTATCAGTCCGATGGGTGCCCGTTTGCTGAAGCGCTGGTTGGTGTTTCCGTTGAAAGATGTACTGCCTATCAATGAACGCTTGAATGTAGTGGAATATTTTTTCCGTCAGCCGGATTTCAAAGAACTGATCGAAGAACAGTTGCATTTGATAGGTGATCTGGAACGTATCATCTCTAAAGTGGCTGTAGGACGTGTTTCTCCTCGTGAAGTAGTTGCATTAAAGGTAGCTTTGCAGGCTATTGAGCCTATTAAGGAAGCTTGTCTGGAGGCGGATAATGCTAGTCTGAACCGTATCGGTGAACAACTGAATATCTGTAAGTCCATTCGTGACCGCATTGAAAAAGAGATTAATAATGATCCTCCGTTGCTGATAAACAAAGGTGGTGTTATGAAGTCAGGCGTCAATGCCGAATTGGATGAATTACGCCAGATAGCTTATTCCGGTAAAGATTATCTGCTACAGATACAGCAACGGGAAAGTGAACTGACTGAAATTCCCAGTCTGAAAATTGGTTACAACAATGTATTCGGTTACTATATTGAAGTGCGCAATACACATAAGGATAAGGTACCACAGGAGTGGATACGTAAGCAGACCTTGGCCAATGCCGAACGTTACATTACACAAGAGCTGAAAGAGTACGAAGAGAAAATTCTCGGCGCCGAAGATAAGATATTGATACTGGAAACCCAGCTCTACATGGAATTGGTGCAGGCTCTAAGTGAGTTTATTCCTGCCATTCAGGTGAATGCAAACCAGATCGCGCGTCTGGACTGTTTGCTGTCTTTTGCCAATGTGGCACGTGAGAATAACTATATACGTCCTGTCATCGAAGATAACGATGTTCTGGATATCCGCCAGGGACGACATCCGGTTATCGAGAAGCAACTTCCCATAGGAGAGAAGTACATTGCCAATGATGTGGTGCTGGATAGTAGCTCGCAACAGATCATCATCATTACCGGTCCGAACATGGCGGGTAAGTCTGCATTGCTGAGACAGACGGCGTTGATAACGCTACTGGCGCAGATTGGCAGCTTCGTACCTGCCGAGAGTGCACATATCGGTTTGGTAGATAAGATATTTACCCGTGTAGGTGCCAGTGATAATATCTCTGTCGGAGAGTCTACTTTCATGGTGGAAATGAACGAGGCGGCTGATATTTTGAATAACCTTTCTTCGCGCAGTCTGGTGCTTTTTGACGAGTTGGGACGAGGTACGTCTACGTACGACGGTATTTCTATTGCCTGGGCAATTGTAGAGCATATCCATGAACACCCTAAAGCAAAGGCACGTACGTTGTTTGCTACGCACTATCACGAGTTGAACGAGATGGAGAAAAGCTTCAAGCGTATCAAGAACTACAATGTTTCCGTTAAGGAGGTGGATAATAAGGTCATTTTCTTGCGTAAACTGGAACGTGGCGGTAGTGAACACTCCTTTGGTATCCATGTGGCAAAGATGGCAGGTATGCCGAAAAGTATCGTAAAACGTGCAAATGACATTCTGAAACAGCTTGAGGCAGACAATCGTCAGCAAGGTATTGCAAGTAAGCCGATGGCGGAAGTAGGAGAGACGCGTGGCGGCATGCAGCTTAGCTTTTTCCAGTTGGAAGATCCTGTGCTCTGCCAGATACGTGACGAGATTTTGAATTTGGATGTGAATAATCTGACCCCGCTGGAGGCATTGAATAAATTGAATGATATTAAGAGGATTGTAAAAGGGAAGTAAAGCTTCCCTTTTTTATTCTTATCCGGTGACGCTATTCGTTGATAGAATCCATATCTGTCAATTCTTTCTTCACACTATCCTTCTGCTGTTCCCTATATTGGCGTGGTGGCATACCGAAACGCTGGGAGAATAACTTATAGAACGTTCCGCGGTTATTGAAACCTGTCTTGTCCATAATTTCCTCAATGGTATAGTTCTTTGTTAGCAACAGTCGCTCGGCCATTGTGAGGCGATATTCTTTGATGATATCAGCAGGAGATTTGTCTGTTATAGGTTTTAATTTACGGTAGAACTGACGGGTGCTATAGCCCAGGTCACTGCTCAATAGTTCAACGGATAAGTCAGGGTTTGTGATATTCTTTTCTATGGTTTCTATCACCTTATCCAGGAATTCCTGATCTTCTTTGTGGATACAGTTCCCGTTTTCCACTTTGAATGAACTGAATATGGAACTATAATATTCTTTCAGGTCCGATTCTCTTTTAATCAATCGGTAGACTACTTTCTCTAAGTATTTTACATTGAAAGGTTTCGTCACATACACTTCTGCACCAGCCTCAATGCCTTTCACCTGATCGTCTTCGTGATGAAGGGCAGACAGTAGAATGAGTGGAATATGGCTCCATAACTTGTTTTGCTTGATTTTCTGGGCAAAGGAAAGCCCGTCTATTTCAGGCATCATCACATCTGAAATAATCAGATCCGGCTGCTTCAGTTCCAGGCTGGCCAAAGCTTCTGCAGCGTTATTGAAAGATAATACATTGTATTTATCTACAAATATTTCCGAGACGAACCATAACATAGAAGGATCGTCGTCAATGATCATAACCGTGTGCTTGGAAGTGTCGAAATTAACAGTGGTCTGTTCCAGTTCCATGGGCTCCGTATTTGTATTCAGAGGTCCTGTTGCATACACTTTTTGGGGTGTTTCTGCTTCCTGTGCAGTGGGCGATAGTTCCGGTAAAGTGACTGTAAATGTAGTTATCTCATTCTGAATACTGCTGACATTGATTTCACCGTTCAACAGAGTAACCATATTCTTACAAATAGCCAATCCCAGCCCATTCCGTGAATTCTTGCCATTCATTTCAAAAGAATCCAATATCTTATAGCGATCGAATATCTTTGCAAGATTCTCTTTCGCTATCCCCTTTCCTGAGTTGGATATATTAAGGGTTAGAAGCTGGTTTTCTACTTTCAGACCGATGGTGATATTCCCTTCTTCCGGAGTATATTTGAAGGCATTTGAGATCAGGTTATTGACGATCTTACTGAAACAACTGATATCCGTATTCCATTCAATGTCCGGTTCAATATCCAACCGATAGTTCAGATTCTTATTTTCAGCCAATTCACAGAAGGATTCCGCTATGTTCTGGAGTTTGTCCGATACGGATAATCTTTGGATAGAAAGCACCTTATGACCGGTTTCCAGCCTGCGGAATTCCAGCAGTTCCAGAATCAAGCCATTCAGTTTTTCTGTATTCTGCTGTATCATCTTCCCGTATTTGCGGATGTACGAATCAGATTGCGGGTAGGCAAGTATCTTTTCGCACGGACCATAAATCAATGTCAGTGGTGTACAGAATTCATGAGTGATGTTGGTAAAGAAGCGCAGCTTGGACTCATAGACTTCTTCTTTCTTTTCCCGGTTCAATTTCTCAATCATGCGGTGCTGCTTCCGGCGGTATTGATGAACTATCCTGTAAACAGCAAGAATGCAGAACAAAGCGATTAATATGAAATAGAGAATATATGCCCAATTACTTAAATACCAGGGAGGA
>OJRF01000028.1_pt1 | contig 94486 bp, 99 predicted proteins | sample 1599141 | NCBI WGS metagenome assembly OJRF01 (sample SAMN03922529, study PRJEB24848) | human gut metagenome | isolation source: stool sample | host: Homo sapiens | place: Germany | collected 2010-05 | reverse complement strand
TAGAGCATCGTTCGGTGAAGGAATATTTCAAGATTATATTTCTGACTATATGGAGCATTGTACATTGATAAAATGTTTGATAAATATTATGAAATGCTTGCTTGTTCCATATTATGTTTGGAAAAAGTAATATATATTTAATATTTGTGTAAAGGAAGAAGAAGCTGTCTCAAAATCGACTTTGGGACAGCTTTTTTTGTTTGGTAGAATAGGGATGATTTTGATTAATAAGCATTATCTTTGCCATCCCTTTAATAATTCATAGTATTAAAAAATGGCAGAACAGAGAAAAGCTCCCCGAAGCAATAGTAAGGCAAAAATACAGCCCGTAAATGACTACGGACGTATCCAGCCGCAAGCGCCGGAACTGGAAGAGGCTGTATTGGGAGCATTGATGATAGAGAAAGACGCTTATTCGTTAGTAAGTGAAATTCTTCGTCCGGAGTCTTTTTATGAGCACCGGCACCAGTTGATTTATTCCGCTATCACCGACTTGGCTGTGAATCAGAAACCGGTGGATATCCTTACGGTAAAGGAGCAACTTGCTAAACGCGGTGATTTGGAGGAAGTGGGTGGTCCGTTTTATATTACTCAGTTAAGTAGTAAGGTTGCCTCTTCGGCGCATATTGAATATCACGCCCGCATCATTGCACAGAAGGCATTGGCTCGTGAATTGATAACATTTACCAGCAATGTTCAGAGTAAAGCTTTCGATGAAACTCTGGACGTAGATGATTTGATGCAGGAAGCTGAAGGAAGATTGTTTGAGATCTCCCAGCAGAACATGAAGAAGGATTATACACAGATTAATCCTGTTATTGCCGAAGCGTATCAGTTAATTCAGATTGCAGCTGCCCGTACGGACGGTTTAAGTGGTTTGGAGAGCGGTTTTACCAAACTTGACAAAATGACTTCCGGTTGGCAGAGATCCGACCTTATTATCATTGCTGCCCGTCCGGCCATGGGAAAGACGGCATTCGTACTTTCTATGGCAAAGAATATTGCGGTGAATTATCGTAATCCGGTAGCTGTGTTCTCTCTTGAAATGAGTAACGTACAGTTGGTGAATCGTTTGATCTCCAATGCGTGCGAAATTCCGAGTGAGAAAATTAAGAGCGGACAACTGGCGGATTATGAATGGCAACAGCTGGATTATAAGTTGCGTGATCTTTTGGATGCTCCGCTGTATGTAGATGATACACCTTCATTGTCAGTGTTTGAACTTCGTACAAAAGCTCGACGCCTGGTACGCGAACATGGAGTAAGGATTATTATTATCGACTACCTTCAGTTGATGAATGCGAGCGGAATGTCATTTGGTAGCCGCCAGGAAGAGGTAAGTACGATTTCACGTTCGTTGAAGGGATTGGCGAAAGAACTGAATATTCCGATTATTGCCTTGTCACAGTTGAATCGTGGTGTGGAAAGTCGTGAAGGTGAAGAAGGTAAACGTCCGCAGTTAAGTGACTTGCGTGAGTCGGGAGCCATTGAGCAGGATGCCGATATGGTGTGTTTTATTCACCGTCCTGAATATTATAAGATTTATACCTCACAAGATGGAACCGATTTACGCGGTATGGCAGAAATTATTATTGCCAAGCATCGTAACGGTGCGGTAGGTGATGTTCGTTTGCGTTTTATCGGTCAGTACACCCGTTTCCAGAATCCGGAAGATGATATGGTGATTCCGCATCCGGCAGAAGGTGGTGGAGCAACCTTTGGTTCTAAAATGAATGCAGTAAGTGATGGCAGTGTGCCGCCTCCGACTGAGTTTGCCCCTCAAACAGACAATCCGTTTGGTGGGGTAGGATCGGATGGACCGTTGCCATTCTAAAATAATGGTAAAATTACATAAGCATTTTAATATTGCAGCCGGAATTACTTTTTATCATGTAGTTTCGGCTGTTTTCATTATTTTCTTGATGGATAATTCCCTGTCATCCAAAAAAACTTTGTAATTTTGCGGGTCACTTTTGGAAACAATAAAAAATTAATGATATGAATATCTCTTATAATTGGTTGAAGGAGTATGTCGATTTCGATTTGACACCGGAAGAAGTTGCCGCTGCATTAACTTCTATTGGCTTGGAAACGGGAAGTGTAGAAGAAGTGCAAACGATTAAAGGAGGACTGGAAGGTCTCGTAATCGGTGAAGTGTTGACATGCATTCCTCATCCGAATTCAGACCACATGCACGTGACTACTGTGAATCTGGGACAGGGAGAACCTGTGCAGATCGTGTGCGGTGCACCGAATGTGGCTGCCGGTCAGAAAGTGGTAATTGCCACTTTGGGTGCAAAACTCTATGACGGAGATGAATGTTTTACGATTAAAAAATCAAAACTCCGTGGTGTTGAGTCCAATGGGATGATTTGCGCTGAAGATGAAATCGGTATTGGTACAGATCATGCAGGTATCATCGTGCTGCCGGCTGATGCAGTTCCGGGAACTCTTGCCAAAGATTATTATAATATCAAGAGCGACTATGTGCTGGAAGTGGATATCACTCCGAATCGTGCCGATGCTTGTTCTCACTATGGGGTAGCCCGTGACTTGTATGCTTATCTGGTGCAAAATAACAAACCGACTTCTCTGAAGAAACCGTCTGTAGATGCTTTTGCCGTTGAAAATCATGATCTGGATATCAATGTTACAGTTGAAAACAGTGAAGCTTGCCCTCGCTATGCCGGTGTAACGGTGAAGGGCGTAACAGTAAAAGAAAGTCCGGAATGGTTGCAGAATAAACTCCGTATCATCGGACTGCGTCCTATCAATAATGTAGTGGATATCACAAATTACATTGTTCATGCATTCGGCCAACCATTGCACTGCTTTGATGCAGATAAAATTAAAGGTGGCGAAGTAGTGGTGAGGACAATGCCGGAAGGTACTCCGTTTGTCACGTTGGATGGTGTGGAACGTAAATTATCTGATCGTGACCTGATGATTTGTGACACGGAAAAACCGATGTGTATTGCCGGTGTATTCGGTGGTCTGGATTCCGGTTCTACGGAAACTACCAAAGATGTCTTCATTGAAAGCGCTTATTTCCATCCGACATGGGTTCGTAAGACAGCTCGTCGTCATGGACTGAATACAGATGCTTCTTTCCGATTTGAAAGAGGTATTGACCCCAATATCACTATTTATTGTTTGAAATTGGCTGCCATAATGGTGAAAGAACTGGCCGGCGGTACTGTTTCTTCTGAAGTAAAGGATATTTGTGCTGCTCCTGCTCAGGATTTCATCGTAGAGTTATCTTATGAGAAGGTGCACTCGTTGGTAGGTAAAGTGATTCCGGTGGAGACAATCAAGAGCATTGTTACCAGTCTGGAGATGAAAATAACCAATGAGACGGCAGAAGGATTGACTTTGGCGGTTCCCCCTTATCGTGTAGACGTGCAACGCGATTGTGATGTTATTGAAGATATCCTCCGTATTTATGGATATAATAATGTAGAAATACCGTCTACGCTGAAGTCTAGCTTGACTACGAAGGGCGAACATGATAAGTCTAACAAATTGCAGAACCTGGTAGCTGAACAGTTGGTAGGTTGTGGTTTCAATGAGATTCTGAATAACTCTCTGACACGTGCCGGCTATTATGAAGGTATGGAAACTTATCCTTCTAAAAACCTGGTAATGCTACTGAATCCGTTGAGTACAGACCTGAATGCCATGCGTCAGACTTTGTTGTTCGGTGGATTGGAAAGTATCTCTCACAATGCTAACCGTAAGAATGCCGACTTGAAATTCTTCGAATTCGGAAATTGCTATTATTTCAATGAAGAAAAGAAGAACCCCGAAAAGTCATTGGCAGCTTATACTGAGAATTATCATCTCGGGTTGTGGGTAACGGGTAAAAAAGTATCCAATTCATGGGCGCATGCTGATGAAGAAAGTTCTGTATATGAGTTGAAGGCTTACGTAGAGAACATTTTCCTGCGTTTAGGGTTGAATATGAGAAATCTGGTTGTAGGTAACCTGACGGATGATATTTATGCTGCTGCCTTGTCTGTACAGACTAAGGGCGGAAAGCGTCTTGCTACATTCGGCATCGTAACGAAGAAGATTCTGAAAGCTTTCGACATTGACAATGAAGTATATTACGCTGACCTGAATTGGAAAGAGCTGATGAAAGCCATCCGTTCTGTAAAGATCAGCTATGCGGAAATTTCTAAATTCCCGGCTGTGAAGCGTGACCTTGCCTTGTTGATTGACAAGAAGGTGCAGTTTGCCGAAATAGAGAAGATTGCTTATGAGACAGAAAAGAAATTGCTGAAAGATGTATCTCTCTTCGATGTTTACGAAGGTAAGAATCTGGAAGCCGGTAAAAAATCGTATGCAGTAAGCTTCTTGTTGCAGGATGAAAACCAGACACTGAACGATAAGATGATCGATAAGATCATGTCGAAACTCGTGAAGAATCTGGAAGATAAGTTGGATGCAAAACTTCGCTAATTGATAGTTAAACAATTAATAATTAAACATTAAAATATAATTCCAATGGGAAGAGCATTTGAATATAGAAAAGCTGCCAAATTGAAAAGATGGGGTCACATGGCAAAGACCTTTACAAGACTGGGTAAACAAATTGCTATTGCGGTAAAGGCTGGTGGTCCGGAACCGGAAAATAATCCGACTTTGCGTTCGGTTATCGCTACTTGTAAGCGTGAGAATATGCCGAAGGATAACATTGACCGTGCTATCAAGAATGCAATGGGTAAGGACCAGAGCGATTACAAAGGAATGACTTATGAAGGATACGGTCCTCACGGTATTGCTGTATTCGTAGATACGTTGACTGACAATACTACCCGTACAGTTGCCGATGTACGTTCCGTATTCAATAAGTTTGGCGGAAACTTGGGTACTATGGGATCATTAGCTTTCCTGTTCGACCATAAGTGTATGTTTACTTTCAAGAAGAAAGACGGCATAGATATGGAAGAACTCATTCTTGACCTGATTGACTACGATGTAGATGATGAGTTCGAAGAGGATGAAGAAGAAGGAACAATCACTATCTATGGCGATCCGAAGAGCTATGCAGCTATCCAGAAACATCTGGAAGAATGTGGTTTTGAGGATGTCGGTGGTGAATTTACTTATATTCCGAACGATACGAAAGAGGTGACTCCCGAGCAACGTGAAACTTTGGACAAGATGATAGAACGTCTCGAAGAGTTTGATGATGTGCAAACTGTTTATACCAACATGAAGCCGGAGGGTAGTGAAGAGTAATGAAGTATACTTATAAGACTCAAGGTACATGTAGTTCTCACATTGAATTGGAAATAGAAAATAATATAATAACGGATATTGCGTTTTGGGGAGGTTGTAACGGAAATTTGCAAGGTCTTTCCCGTCTGGTGAAAGGAATGTCGGTAAATGATGTGATTTCCCGTCTGGAAGGAGTACGTTGCGGAAGGCGTTCGACTTCTTGTCCGGATCAGTTGTGCCGGGCGCTACATGAAATGGGATTCTAACTAAATCCCTGTACTTTAAAAATATAGGTTGGCCCTCGGTGTTGTACAATGCCGGGGGCTTCTTTTTTGAACTGAAAGTGTGGCTCGCTTGTTATTATTTCGTAATTTTACGCCATTAAAAGAACGAACGATGAAAAATATTCTGAAAGACTTGAAACGCAGGGACCACAAGCGTTATTTAGGTGGTCTGGACGTTTTTAAATATATTGGTCCCGGGTTGCTTGTTACAGTTGGTTTTATTGATCCGGGAAACTGGGCTTCCAACTTTGCGGCGGGTTCCGAATTTGGGTATTCCCTGCTTTGGGTGGTAACTTTGTCAACGATCATGTTGATTGTATTGCAGCATAATGTGGCTCACTTGGGCATTGTTACAGGTTTGTGTTTATCTGAAGCAGCCACAAAATATACGCCAAAGTGGGTCTCACGTCCTATTTTAGGCACTGCGGTGTTGGCATCCATATCGACTTCCCTTGCCGAAATATTGGGAGGTGCAATTGCCTTGGAAATGCTTTTTGATATCCCTATTATATGGGGAGCTGTATTGACAACCGTCTTTGTCGTCATCATGCTTTTTACGAATTCGTATAAGAAGATAGAGCGTTCCATCATTGCCTTTGTTTCCGTTATCGGATTATCCTTTATTTATGAGTTGTTCCTGGTGAAGATTGACTGGCCGATGGCTGTGGAAGGATGGGTGACACCTGCTTTTCCGAAAGGGAGCATGCTGATTATTATGAGCGTGTTGGGAGCAGTGGTGATGCCGCATAACTTATTTCTGCATTCGGAGGTGATTCAGAGCCATGAATATAATAAGCAAGATGATAGTTCTATTCGTAAGGTTTTGAAGTATGAGTTGTTTGATACGCTCTTCTCTATGATTGTGGGATGGGCTATTAATAGTGCAATGATATTGCTGGCTGCTGCTACTTTCTTTAAGAGTGGTATTCAGGTTGAAGAGCTGCAACAGGCGAAGTCTTTGCTGGAGCCTTTGCTTGGAAACAGTGCCGCGGTTGTCTTTGCTCTGGCTTTGCTGATGGCAGGTATTTCATCCACCATTACAAGTGGCATGGCGGCGGGTTCTATCTTTGCCGGTATCTTCGGAGAATCCTATCACATCAAGGATAGTCACTCGCAGGTGGGTGTGATCCTTTCATTGGGTATCGCCTTGTTGCTGATATTCTTCATTGGCGATCCTTTTAAAGGACTGTTGATTTCGCAAATGGTGCTGAGTATACAGTTGCCTTTTACCGTTTTCCTGCAAGTCGGGTTGACATCTTCGCGTAAGGTAATGGGGCAGTATGTCAACAGTAAATGGAGCAGTTTCGTACTTTACGCTATTGCGGGTATCGTAACCGTCTTAAATATTATGTTATTAATATCTGAATTATCATGAAACAAGAACGTTTGAACAGCCGCTTTTTGAAAGTACTGCCCATGAGTGCAGAAGAATCTGGGAATGGAGGTCGCAATCTGAACATTGCCTACTCCTTTACTGAAACCCCTTTTGGGGAAATACTGATGGCTTCTACCTCTAAGGGAATCTGTTATCTGGCTTTTGTTACTGAAAGCCGGGATGCTGTATTGGATGAATTGAAGCATATCTTTCCGCATGCTGCCTACAGAGAGCACAGAGATGAACTTCAGCAAAAGACGGTTAATGCTGTCCTGTCTATAGATAAAGAGAATATTGATGTGTTGCCATTACACCTGAAAGGAACGGAATTTCAGCTGAGTGTATGGAAAGAGCTGCTGAATATTCCCTTGGGTGGTATTACCTCATACGGAAAAATTGCACAGAAATTGCAAAAGCCGAATGCCTGTCGTGCTGTTGGTTCCGCTGTGGGCGATAATCCTGTATCGGTACTTATACCCTGTCACCGGGTGTTGCGTACGGATGGTGGATTAGGAGGTTATCATTGGGGATTGGAACGCAAAGTGAAACTTCTGGAATGGGAGAAAACTCTTAATAAATAAGATAAAAATAAACGATCATATGAAAATTATTACATATAATGTAAACGGGCTGCGTGCGGCTGTTAGTAAAGGTTTGCCGGAATGGCTGGAACAGGAACAAGCTGATGTGGTGTGCATTCAGGAAACTAAATTGCAGCCGGATCAATATCCGGAAGAAGCATTGAGTACATTGGGGTATAAGCATTATCTCTATTCTGCGCAGAAGAAGGGGTATAGCGGGGTAGCCATCTTGACTAAAAAAGAGCCGGATCATGTGGAATATGGCATGGGAATAGAAGAATATGATAATGAAGGCCGTTTTATCCGTGCCGATTTTGGCGATATATCTGTCGTAAGTGTTTATCATCCTTCAGGAACGAGTGGTGACGAACGCCAGGCATTTAAGATGGTGTGGTTGGAGAAGTTCCAGGAGTACGTGACGGAACTGCGAAAATCACGTCCGAAACTTATACTTTGTGGAGACTATAATATCTGCCATGAACCGATAGATATTCATGATCCTATTCGCAATGCTACTAATAGTGGTTTCTTGCCCGAAGAACGGGAATGGATGACGCGTTTTCTGAATGCCGGTTTTATCGATACTTTCCGTTTGTTGCATCCCGAACAGCAGGAATATACGTGGTGGAGTTATCGTTTCAACTCCCGCGCAAAGAATAAAGGATGGCGTATTGATTATTGTATGGTGACCGAACCTGTTCGCCCGTTACTGAAAGAGGCGCGTATTCTGAATGATGCTGTACATTCTGATCATTGTCCCATGTTGTTGGATATAGAAGGCTAAAAAAGGGATAGGGTAATGTTTGAAGAAAGAATAGAGAAAGCGGTAGAGTTTTTTAAGAGTGGTTATAATTGCTCCCAGTCTGTGGTGCTTGCTTTTGCCGACATGTATGGATTTACGCAAGAACAGGCGGCGCGTATGGCAGCTTCCTTCGGTGGAGGTATCGGTCGTATGCGTCAGACTTGTGGCGCTGCATGCGGTATGTTTCTGCTTGCCGGACTGGAAACCGGAGCGACTGATCCCAAAGATCGTGAAGGAAAAGGGGCCAATTATGCAGTAGTACAGGAATTGGCTGCCGAGTTTAAGAAACGGAACGGCTCTACAATTTGTGCTGAATTATTGGGGTTGAAGAAGCCGGAAGGAGTGTCTACTCCCGAAGAACGCACCGACCGATATTATGCTAAACGTCCGTGTGTCAGGATGGTGGAAGAAGCTGCCCGCATTTGGGCGGAATATCTTGAAAACAGACCGTCTATTTAATGTAAACAAACCATCAGTTTCGCTTGAATGAATCATTCTTTTTTGTCTGACCTGCTGAAAAAATGCTCTTTTTATGACATATAACATAAAAAAGCAGAGAATAATGTGTTATATAACATAAATATAACTATCTTTGCCGCTGAAATAAAATCTGAACCTCGCTAATGAGAGAATTTAGATTAAAGCATGTATAACTAAAAACAAAAGGAAAATGTTAAAAGAAAAAGCTGGTGAAACTGCAGGAAAAATTTGGAGTGCTCTGAATGAGACTGAAGGTTTAACTGCTAAACAAATCAAGAAAGCAACTAAGTTGGTAGACAAAGATTTGTTCTTGGGCCTTGGCTGGTTGCTGAGAGAAGACAAGATCTCTACTCAGGAAGTAGAAGGCGAACTGTTTGTTAAGTTGGTTTAAGAGAGAGATTGACATTTATCTTATAAAAAGAAGCGTTGATACATTTATATGTTATCAACGCTTCTTTTTATGTTCCAGTCCATTGACAAGGGATGTTTAAGGAGCCAGTCTTTCCTGTTTCCAGCTACCATCTTCTTGAAGTATATACTGAATGCGGTCGTGCAGGCGGCTTTCCCGCCCCTGCCAGAATTCGAAGCGGGTAGGAGTTACGGCAAAACCACCCCAGTTGTCGGGACGTCTGATTTCATGTCCCGCCAGCTTGCAGACCTCTTTTACGAAAGCCCGCATAATCTCCATACGACTACTTATCACCCGGCTTTGCGGAGAAATTCTTGCACCTATCTTGCTTTTATAGGGTCTGCTGGAAAAGTAAGTATCCGACACTTGGTCGAGGCATTTTTCGGCTTTACCTTCAATGTGTACCTGTCTTTCCAATTTGTGCCATACAAAAGAGAGGGAAATATATGGGTTATCAGCCAATTGTTTTCCTTTTCGGCTTTCATAATTAGTAAAGAATATAAATTTGTTGTTTTCCACTCCTTTCAGCAAGACGGTGCGTGTAGAAGGATGTCCCTCGGCCGAGACAGTTGCTACTATCATGGCGGTGGGCTCGTCCGCATTGTGGGCAATAGCATCATTCAACCACTCTTCAAATTGCTCAAAAGGATTGTCATTGATGGTGCATTGTGTCAATTTGCCTCTGGTATACTCTTTTCTGATCTCAGATATTTTAGTTTCCATATTTTCTACTTGGTTGTTGTATTTGGAGGATGCAAGAGTGATCTTTATTATTTCTGTGTCGGATAAAGCGGGTTACCGGATTCATCTACTTCGGTCCAGTCTTTGATACTGACATTGGGGAACGATACGGAATTTCCGTCTATAATGGCACTGAAGACGTACGAAAATCCTCCTGCCAGTTTGCCCGGAATGGGAATGCCTACGGTATAGGTACGTGGAGTCGTTTCTCCGTCTGCCAATATCTGTAGCGTCAAAGACATAGGATGGGTAGCTTTTGTCGGTAGAACGATGGCCTGCGTGAGAAAACCATTTTTCCCCATAGTGAGCGGAGCAGTATCATAGGTGTAGGTGGATTCAATAATTCCAGTCTGTATATCGAGAGTGGCACCCGGAGTGGGAGGAAGTATACTTGCTGAAATCAGACTGTCCAGTTTTATACCGTCGCCGGCTGATAAGTCTACTACAACCTGGGTGGCTACATGCTGGAATACAATGGGCATGTGGATTTGTGAAGTTGTGACGTCTTGATCCAGATTTTCCCACCATAGATAGTCAATGCCATTCTTTAACGGAGCGGATATTCCATCTATCAGGTCTGGAGGATAAACGGAGGAGTTTTCAGAAAACGCATACATATTATATGATCCGTTACTCAAATACATTTTGTAGCCTTTCAATCCGGTCAATACACCTGCGGAAGCGGTTGAATACAAACCTTCGGCAAAAGGGTCATCGAAATTCCTGTCTGTAGTTTCAAAGGCATAAATCTGACTTACCAGACCTTTAGGCATGGGCGACATAGATCTGGTTACTTTACGACTTTCGAGTGAAGCGGAAAAGGTGATGAGTGCATCTTCTTTCTCCGAAGGCTGACTGTTGTCGGATTCATTGTTTTCGGGCGATGAGCCATAAATGATTATCTCATTCTTGGAGCATCCGGCCAATAATAGGAGGGAACACGCAAAAATAATAAATTTTTTCATTTCAGTTATGCAGTTTAGGTTATTATGCATACATAACAGTGGGATGATAGAATAGTTTTAGGATATATAGACATTTACGACCTCGGATATTGAATAAATCACTTTCAAAACCTCATATTTTTCATTATCTTTGCGCCCGCAAAAGGAGGCGAGCCCGTTGCGAGATATTACCATTTTGTTTTGCGACTGTACTACGAGTTATTCAGCCTCATTTTGTAATATACTTATTTATAGATAGATAATTGTAGAAAATGAAGAATATACGTAACTTTTGCATTATTGCCCACATTGATCATGGTAAGTCTACTTTAGCTGACCGTCTGCTTGAATTTACCAACACCATACAGGTGACCGGAGGACAGATGTTGGATGATATGGATCTGGAAAAAGAGAGAGGTATCACCATTAAGAGCCATGCTATTCAGATGGAGTATACGTACAAAGGCGAAAAGTATGTTCTGAATCTGATTGATACTCCGGGACACGTAGACTTTTCGTATGAGGTTTCCCGTTCTATTGCTGCTTGTGAAGGTGCATTACTGATTGTAGATGCTTCGCAAGGTGTACAGGCGCAAACGATCTCCAATCTTTATATGGCAATTGAGCATGATCTGGAAATTATTCCGGTCATCAATAAATGTGATATGGCGAGTGCCATGCCCGAAGAGGTGGAGGATGAAATCGTAGAGTTGCTTGGTTGCAAACGTAGTGAAATCATCCGTGCTTCCGGTAAGACTGGTATGGGCGTAGAAGAGATTCTGACTGCGGTTATTGAGCGTATTCCCCATCCTGAAGGGGACGAGGAAGCACCGTTGCAGGCTTTGATCTTCGACTCCGTATTCAATTCTTTCCGTGGTATCATCGCTTACTTCAAGATTGTGAACGGGGTGATCCGTAAGGGAGATAAGGTGAAATTCTTCAATACCGGTAAAGAATATGATGCCGATGAAGTCGGTGTACTTAAGATGGAGATGGTGGCGCGTCAGGAACTGCGTACAGGTGATGTGGGATACATTATTTCCGGTATCAAAACTTCTAAAGAGGTAAAAGTAGGAGATACGATTACTCACATTGCCCGCCCGTGTAAAGAAGCCATCGCAGGTTTCGAGGAAGTGAAGCCGATGGTTTTTGCCGGTGTGTACCCCATTGAGGCGGAAGACTTTGAAGACTTGCGTTCCTCTTTGGAAAAGCTGCAATTGAACGATGCATCACTGACCTTCCAGCCTGAATCCTCGTTGGCGCTGGGCTTTGGATTCCGTTGCGGATTCCTGGGACTGTTGCACATGGAGATTGTGCAGGAACGCCTTGATCGTGAATTCGACATGAACGTGATAACTACTGTGCCGAACGTTTCTTATAATATTTACGACAAACAAGGTCATATGACAGAGGTGCATAACCCCGGAAGTATGCCCGATCCTACTTTGATAGATCGCATTGAAGAGCCTTATATTCGTGCTTCCGTTATCACAACTACCGATTATATCGGTCCCATCATGACTTTGTGTTTGGGCAAACGCGGTGAACTGGTGAAACAGGAATATATTTCGGGTAATCGTGTGGAAATCTATTATGATATGCCTTTGGGAGAAATTGTTATCGACTTTTATGATAAACTGAAAAGTATCTCGAAAGGATATGCCTCTTTTGATTATCACGCCAGTGGTTTCCGTCCATCCAAGTTAATAAAACTGGATATTTTGCTGAACGGCGAACCGGTGGACGCTCTTTCAACACTGACACATTTCGACAATGCGTATGATTTGGGACACCGTATGTGCGAGAAGCTGAAAGACCTGATTCCAAGACAGCAATTTGATATTGCTATCCAAGCGGCTATCGGAGCTAAAATCATTTCTCGTGAGACGATTAAGGCGGTACGCAAAGACGTTACGGCAAAGTGTTACGGTGGTGACGTCAGTCGTAAGAGAAAGTTGCTGGAGAAGCAGAAAAGAGGAAAGAAACGTATGAAGCAGATTGGTAATGTTGAAGTGCCGCAGAAAGCGTTCCTTGCGGTGTTGAAATTAGATTAATATAAAAAAGCATAAAAGCTGATTCATATTAGTCCGGGGATTGTTCTCTTTCTGTAGGACTGTCTTGACAATCCCCTTTGTTTTGAAAATTCTAACTAATAATAAATGAGAAAAGTTCTATCGTTTTCGGCCTTCCTGGTGGTAGGTCTCTTTATAGCGCAATATCTGCCTGCATGGTCAGGAAGTGATTATGGTACGGTGAAAACTGTATCTAATGTGTTACTATATATTTGTCTGGGATTCATTATGATCAATGTGGGACGTGAGTTTGAGGTGGACAAGTCCCGATGGCAAACGTACGCAAAAGATTATTTCGTTGCTATGGCTACGGCCGCCATGCCTTGGTTTCTGATTGCTATTTACTATATTTTTGTTTTACTTCCGCCGGAATACTGGAATAGTTGGGAGGCATGGAAAGAAAACTTGTTACTGAGTCGTTTTGCGGCTCCTACTTCCGCAGGTATATTATTCACTATGTTGGCTGCTATCGGACTAAAGTCCAGCTGGATCTACAAGAAGATTCAGGTGCTGGCCATCTTTGATGATTTGGATACCATCCTCTTGATGATTCCTTTGCAAATAATGATGATCGGACCTCGCTGGCAGTTGCTGGTAATTATCCTTATCGTCTTTCTGTTGCTTTCCTTCGGTTGGAAGAAACTGAGTAAATACAATATGCGGCAGGATTGGAAAGCCATTCTGTTTTATTCCGTTTTGGTGTTTGCCGCCACTCAATCGCTTTATCTTATTACAAAGAACTTATATGGAGAAGATGCCAGCATTCATATTGAGGTGTTGCTTCCGGCATTCGTTCTGGGTATGGTCATGAAACATAAGGATATTGATACGGCTTGGGAACGTAAAGCTTCAACCGGAATTTCATTTATCTTCATGTTCCTGGTTGGTATGAGTATGCCTCCGCTTCAGGGAATCAGTCTCCCTGGTGATACGGGGCTGGCCTCTATAACCGGTTCTCAGGAAATGATGCCTTGGGCATTGATTATTGTACATGTGGTAATTGTATCGTTACTTTCCAATGTAGGTAAGTTATTTCCGGTATTCTTCTACCGCGATCGTAAATTGAGCGAACGTCTGGCACTTTCCATTGGTATGTTTACCCGTGGTGAGGTAGGAGCGGGAGTTATTTTTATTGCATTGGGCTATAATCTGGGTGGTCCGGCATTGGTAATTTCTGTACTTACTATTGTGCTTAATCTGATATTAACAGGTATATTTGTACTTTGGGTTAAAAAACTGGCGTTAATGAGCTATCAGGAATAGCTCTTTAACGGTACCGGAGAATCCTTTGGAAATCTAATATTGAAATTGAATATATGATTATTCTACGTACTGTGAAAAACTTTTCGTCATTGAATGTAGTGGCGAGTATCTTATTATTCTTGACAGCTATTCTGGCTGCACTTGTGGCTAATTCTTCGCTGTCTTCTGTGTATCAGGACTTTCTGTTGCAGGAACTGCATTTGCGTATTGGCGATTTTAACTTGCTTTCGCATGGTGGTCATAATCTGACGATGATTGAGTTTATCAATGACTGTCTGATGACGATTTTCTTTTTAGCTGTGGGATTAGAGATAAAACGCGAGTTACTGGTAGGAGAGTTATCCTCTTTCAGGAAAGCTATTCTGCCGTTCATTGCAGCATGTGGAGGAATGATATTTCCGGTTCTGGTTTATTCTTTTCTGGTAACTCCCGGTACTCCTGAAACACAAGGCATGGCTATTCCTATGGCTACGGACATTGCCTTCTCATTGGGAGTGCTTAGTCTGCTGGGCAAGCGCGTACCGTTGAGTCTGAAGATTTTCCTGACTGCTTTTGCTGTGGTAGATGATATTGGTGGTATTCTGGTGATTGCCATTTTTTATAGCTCCGAGGTTGCTTACGGTTATTTGATTGTAGCTGCCATACTTTATACGTTCTTATATTATATGGGAAAGTTTGGTATGACACAGAAGATCTTCTTTCTTTTCTTTGGCATTATTATCTGGTATTTATTCCTGCAATCTGGAATCCATAGCACAATATCCGGTGTGATACTTGCATTTGTGATCCCCGCCCGTCCACGGCTGGATGCGGGTAAATATATCCGGCGTATCCGGGCTATTGTCAGTTCTTTCCCGGTGGTACAATCTGATAACATTGTATTGACAAACGAACAGATTGCTACATTAAAGCAAGTGGAGCGGGCTTCGGATCGTGTGATAAGTCCTTTACAATCTTTGGAGGATAACTTGCATGGAGCTGTGAATTTTGTCATTCTTCCTTTATTTGCTTTTGCCAATGCAGGAGTTGTTTTTAGCGGTGGCGGAGAAGTTATAGGAAATGTAGGTCTTGCTGTTGGCTTAGGTCTTCTTTTGGGTAAGTTTTTGGGAATTTATCTTTTCACCTGGCTGACTATTAAAAGCGGGCTTGCCCGTATGCCCGAAGGTATGAACTGGAAAAATATTGCAGGCGTGTCATTGCTGGGTGGCGTTGGATTTACGGTGTCATTGTTCATAGCCAATCTTTCTTTCTCTGATGCTTATCCGGAACTGCTGAATCAAGCTAAATTCGGTGTGTTGTGTGGTACTATTATTGCCGGAATACTGGGATATGTAGTACTGAACCAGGTATTGCCAAAGAAAAAGAAAGTATAAATAAGAGTACGAAACCTATCTTCGTATTGCAAAAGAAGTTTCATTGCTTGAAACCATTAGTTCCAAGCGATGGAACTCTCAGTTTCAAGGCATGAAACTTTCAGTTCCAAACGGTGAAACTGTTGGTTTCAAATGATGAAACATCTTGTTTCTTATAATGAATTTACATTCAGGACTGAATGTATTTGATTTAAGGGGGACAGAACGAATTGTATGTAAACAATGAGGGCTGAAATTACGCTGAAATTCCGATGTACAAAGGGTTTGAGGAAGATTGAATCAGAACGCCAGATACAAATCGACTTGTTACATTATGGAACAGGAGTGTTACATTTGAATTGAATATGATGAACTTTTAAACGGTTAAATGTTACATTAGGATAAGATGAGGGCTGAATTGACGCTTTTTGAGGTGCAATTCAGCCCTTTTTCTGTGTGGATTGGCCGAACTATTCCTGACTACTGCGGATGAGATGAGACTGCCGTATGATGGCTCTTTGGGTTGCTTTAACGCCACCATCGGTGAGACCGGCATGAAGCAAGGAACTTTGTTTGATGCCTATTTGATCGCTGTTTAGGACGGTATAAATCGCACTGATACTACCGAAATAATAGTCTTTCTTCTCGAAAATTAGGTGCACATGGATTACTTTGGTCATATTATCATTATTTAGAAGTTTCTTTTGCAAATATATTCCAAATAATTATTATATAGAAGTATTTAGCTGGAAAACAAATGCTGTTTAGAGCGTTTAAAGGAAATAAGCGTTGCGATGACAGATGATTGGTCAATAGGGGAGATTGACTTGGTGAATTGCAATGCAGTGGAGTGTTAAAAAGTAAGTTAGGCATACTATAAGGCATACTTTTTTAATCGAAATATTGAGTGTATAATGGAGTTTAGGCATACTGTTTTAACAGTTCAAAAGTGGGTTATTGGGCATCATGTTTCTTTTTGAATTAACTTTTTTAGCGTTTAAGCAAATATTTATAGGGGGATAGTATAGTGTTTTGAATAACTGATATAATTCGAATGCTTGTATAAGTGATTGATTTGTAGTATATATTGGCGAGATAAATGGTATTTTTGTGCAATAAACGTGTGCGCGGCGCATAATATCGCAGGATGGAACAGTAGATTGGCTTGCGAGGATCATAGCCTTGAGGTCACAATTTCAAGTCTTGTTCCTGCCACAATATTTGTTTGATGGTATTAGATGAACGTTCCCGTTATTCAGTTCTCCGTCTGAGGGAATAAAAACGTATGGAGATTTAATCAAAGGTTAATTCGTATATAATTACCTTTGATTAAATAAAGTCCCGTCTACTTTCGCAAGCGGACGGGAAACTATGCCGGAATACCTGAAAGCGTATTGCCTTACGGGAATGAGCCGGAAAGAGCGCTTGCAGGCGATTATACAGAGCATAGATAAGTTTCATTATCAATTCCGGGGGATTCACATGGTGGTGATCGACGGGATTGCGGATTTGATTAAGGGTACGAACGATGAAACGGAAAGTATTGCGGTGGTGGAGGAATTGTACCGGCTGGCGGGGGGTATAATACTTGTATCGTTACTATCCTGCATTTTATTCCGAGTGGTCTGAAACTTCGGGGACATTTGGGCAGTGAGTTGCAGCGAAAAGCGGCGGCGATTCTTTCTATCGAAAAGGATACTGATCCGTCGGTGTCGGTGGTAAAAGCACTGAAAGTACGTGACGGCAGTCCGCTGGACGTGCCTATCATGCAGTTTGCGTGGAATAAGGATGCTGGGATGCACGTGTATCTGGGAGAAAAACCGAAAGAGGAAAAGGAGAAGCGGAAAGAGGATGAACTTGCGGCTGTGGCACGGGATATTTTCGGGCGGCAGGACTTTATTACTTATGTGGACTTAGCGGAACAGATACAGGCGATACTGGACGTGAAGGAACGCACGGCGAAAAGTTATATCAAGTTCATGTGGGAGAAGGAAATTATATTGAAGGACCCGTCGAACCTGAGTTATTATATTATCGGGAACTTAAAACAGTTGGGCTTATGATACCATTGGATAAAGATACATTCGAAGCCTATATGGAACGGTTGCTCGAACAAGTGGAAAAGGTGGTTGGCGCACTGGATAAGAGGGACAAGAAGCCGCAAAATTACTTGAACGGGGAACGACTGTACGATAATCAGGATGTTTGCCTGCTGCTGAATATCAGCAAACGGACGTTGCAACGGTATCGGGATAACGGGCTGAAATATCATACGACTCTGCATAAGACGTATTACAGGGAGAAAGATTTGCATGAGTTCATACGGTGGTATTTCGACGGGGAGAATAATAAGTCTAACTGTACGCAAAACAGTAAAGAATAGCTCTTTAAAATGATACATTCTTGTTAATCAGTCTTCTATATAGGAAAAAGGGATATCCTTTAAGACATATTTTATAGAATACCTTTTTAATAAGGCATCACAATTAAGAGAAAAATCCTTTTGAAATAAACATTTAATCTATATCTTTGTAATTTGGATTAGTATTGAACTCAAAAAACAAGAAGATAATGCTCAATGACAATAGAAAAACAGAAATTATATATATACCGGTAGAAAATCTTCTATTGGATAATTTGAATCCGCGTCTTGCAGGAGAAAATACTAATGCAAGTCAAGAAGATATTATTGGCCGAATTTACAATAATGAAGAATTGGAAGAATTAGCGGGTTCTTTAGCTATTCATGGGTTTCTTCCAGAAGAGCCAATTATTGTGGTACCTACTAATATTGGAGAGTTTCAAGATATTAATAGGGATAATGTTTCTAATTATAAATTCATTATAATTGAAGGGAATAGACGTATTTCTTCTGTTAAACTTCTTTCTGATAGTAAACTTCGTACAACTATAGAGGTAGATGATAATTTCCCTCAAGTTGAAAATACAGAAGTTACAGAGAATTTAAGAAAAATACCAGCTATAATTTATAAAGAAAGAAAGAATGTAGATGCGTATTTGGGAATAAGACATATTGCAGGAAATAGAAAATGGGATGCATATGCAAAAGCAAAATATATATATGATAAAGTAGAGGAATGTCGCAGTAATGAAAATGTTACTATTCCTGAAGCGATTGAAATAATAAAGAACCAAATTTCAGATCGAAAAGATACTATTAGAAAATTATATGTCTATTATAAAATCTTCAATATCATAGAACAAGAAGTTGTCAATTATCAAAGTAAACATATAAAAGATCGTTTTTCTTTAATACAAGTGGCATTAGGTATGGGGCGAACTCCTATTGCAGAATATATAGGAATACCTGCTTTTTCTAATGTTGATTTTGAACAGGAAATTATTGACAATTCCCATATAAACAATTTAAAAGATATTACTAAGTGGATTTTTGGATTAAAAGAAGACGATCCTGCTAGGATCATTTCAGACTCTCGTAATATTGGTAAACTTTTAGCCCCTGTGCTTGCAAATAAAGAATCGACTGACTATTTAAAGAAATATGGTGATTTAGCAGGTGCTTATGAATTAACTAATGGTGAAGAAGAACTTGTCAGAAATTCTCTTCGTAAAGCATTTAAGTCTTTAAGTTTGGTTCAAAATAAAATATATAAATACAAAACTATATCTGACATAAAAGATGAAGTTGATGAAATAGGTTCAATGCTTCAACAAATTAGAATTTTGATGAAGGAGGAATAGCTATAATGAAAAGGAACTTACCATCAAACAATAAATACGACATTTGTGATTTTCTGGAATATTATACTTTTGTCGATGGAGAGTGTAATATAGAGGAATATTATTATTCTTCAGAAGATGATGACAATTATGACTCTACTCAAATAGATGATATAAAAGGTATGTTAAATAGGCGTTTAAAACTATACTATCCATATATACCTTTTAGAATACATAGGAATAAAATTATTTCTATGTTTCAAACGGAAGACTTAAAAAATAAGAATTTGCATTATTTATTTTGTCTCTATTATTCATTATATGGAGGAGGTAAACTTTCTCGAAAAGAAAGTACTCTTTTTGAGATTATAGTTGATGCTGCTTTAAAAAGTTATTTAAATACGCAACACTCAATTTTGACGTCATTTGGAGAGAATGAATTAACGATAAGAGAAAAGATTCATGAACTTTTGAATAATACAAATGAATTGATAGGTGATTTAAATTTAATGCCATCCCATGCAAAGGATGGAGGGATTGATATTGTCACTTTTAAACCGTTAGATGATAGAGGTAATCAAATTATAGTATTAACAGATGCAACATTAGGCAAGAATTGGAGTGAAAAGAAAGTCCTTTCTAAGTTAAAGCATTGGGTACAATATATACATTTCAAAACAGAGCCTCTTACTTGTTTAGCTTTGGCTAGAATAGTGCCCACAGAGCGTTTTCATTATGCATCATGCGATAATGGATTACTTTTTGATCGAACAAGAATAGTAAGTTTCTATGTTCCAAAAAATGAAATTGAACAAGAACTATCAATATGGAGGGCAGAAATATGCGTTTCATAGACTTATTTGCAGGCTTAGGTGGATTTCATATTGCATTGTCTAAATTAGGGCACCAATGTGTTTTTGCGTCTGAAATAGTTGTAGAACTTAAGGAATTATATCAACAAAATTTTGGAATAGAAGTTTCTGGTGATATTACTAAAATACCTTTAGAGAATATACCAAGTCATGATATACTATGCGCTGGTTTTCCTTGTCAACCATTTTCAAAAGCTGGAAGACAAAAAGGAATGGAAGAAGAACGAGGAAAATTAATAGATAGAGTTATTGAAATTTTGGAATATCATAAACCTAAATATTTTATTTTAGAGAACGTCCGCAATTTAGAAAAACACAATAACGGACAAACATGGGAATACATCAAAAATGCACTTGAAAAATTAAATTATTCAGTTGAAAAGAAAATAATTTCACCACATCATATTGGAATACCCCAGCATCGTGAACGAATATTTATAGTCGGCTGTAAAACAGGATTATCCCATTTTAATTGGTTCGAATCTAAAGATATAGTGACTGATACAAAATCTATAATAGATGATGATATAAATGATATTGCGTTGACTATTGAGCAAGAAAAAATAAGAGTTTTAGAAGTTTGGCAAAAGTTTTTAAAGATATTACCTGAAAATGTAAGACCATATTCTCCTTTGTGGTCTATGGAATTTGGTGCAACTTATCCGTATGAAAATATAGACTACACTTCCGTTAAAGCTGAGGACTTGTGGGATTTTAAAGGAAGTTTTGGTATTCCTTTAATGGGATTGACAAAGGAAGAAATAATGAAAAGACTGCCGAATTATATCAAAACTCAAAAAGGTTTTTTTCCTAAATGGAAGCAAAATTTTCTAAAAAACAACAGAGAATTTTATCAGAAAAATAAGGAATCAATTGATTTAGTTTTACCTGACATAATCAATTTACATGTAGAAAGTTGGCAAAAGTTTGAATGGAACTGCTTAGATTTAGAGAAAAATATTTGGAATTATATCATACAATTTAGAGGATCAGGTATTAGAATTAAAAGAACTGATTTCTTCCCTTCTTTAGTTACTGTTAGAACACAAATGCCAATTATTGGATGGAAAAAGAGGTATATATCTCGACGAGAGGGTGCTCGAACACAATCTATCCCAGATGATATAATTTTACCCGCAACTTTACCCGCAGCTTTTAAAGCTTTAGGAAATTCTGTAAATACAGAAATTGTTTATGCGATAGCAAAAGAATTAATAAAAGATTAGTGCTCTATTATTGCGTTAATATAAATCATAAATAGAGATTGAAAAAGTCGCCATAACTTCGAGCATGAAGTATGGCGACTTTTTTATTTAGAGTTTAAAAAGTAGGACAACAACAAAATGATACCTCCTCATGGCTGATCCGTTTTTAGGAAGTATTTAAATACTGATTAAATTAAATGAAAAATCGCATTTCGTTTTGTGTTAATGTCTATAAAAACCGCAAAACGTTTTATAGGTGGACTACAAAACGTTTTGTGGTTTTAAGATTTCTCTTCTGTAAGTAGGGTAAAACAGTTTGTATGGAAAGCATGGAGTTGAAAATGATTGTGAAATGCCTATGAATAAAGGGGTTGAGAGTTTATTGTATTGTAAGCGAAATCAAAACGATTTGCATTTTTAAGTTACATGAGGTTTACGTTGAATGCGAATTATTGAGTCTTTAAACAGTTGAAAGTTACATGAAAATAAAAAGAGGGCTGAATTGATGCTTTTTGAGGCACAATTCAGCCCTTTTACTGTGTGGACTGATCGAGCTACTCTTGGCTACTACGAATGAGATGAGACTGCCGTATAATAGCTCTTTGGGTTACTTTAACGCCACCATCGGTGAGACCGGCATGGAGCAGAGAACTTTGTTTGATGCCTATTTGGTCGCTATTTAGGACGGTATAAATGGCACTGATGCTGCCGAAATAATAGTCTTTCTTCTCAAAAATGAGATGTACATGGATTACTTTAGTCATATTATCACTATTTAGAAGTTTCTTTTGCAAAAATATTCCAAATAATTATTATATAGAAGTATTTAGGCTAAAAATGTATACTGTTTAAAGCGTTTAAATAGACTTTTTGTTGGGATGATCCGAAATTAGTGAATGGAGAAATCTTTGTTGGTGATAAACGAAGTGAGGAAGTGTTAAATAATGGAATGGACTTACCAATGGACTTACCTAAATGGACTTACGATAATGTACATATCGTTTACTTTGGCTTAAAATGGACTTACGATTTCACCTTAAAAAAAAGAGTGTTTTAGGTATGATGTTTCTTTTGAAGTGGTGTTTTTATGGTGTTTTAATAAATATTTATAGGGGGATAGTATAGTAGTTTTTTTATGTGTTAGGATTGTAATGCTTGTATAAGTGGTTGATTTGTAGTATATATTAGCGGGATAAGTGGTATTTTTGTGCAATAAACGTGTGCGCGGCGCATAATATAGCAGGGTGGAGCAGCCGGTTAGCTCGCAAGGGGCATAGCCTTGAGGTCACAAGTTCGAGTCTTGTTCCTGCCACAAATTATTTGAAGTGTTGGTAACACGTTCCCGCTGATCAGGGCTCCGACTGAGGGATAAAACGTGCGGAGGATTGAGGTTTATTGATTGATTGTTGATGGAAACGCTCCCGGTGATTGTGTCGGGAGCATTATTAAAATCATGCGTTATGAAAGGGATAATTCGAACAATATTAGATGACCATCGTGATGTAGCTATGTTAAGGCATGCTATAAGTACATTCGCATGTTTATTATATCTAAAAGATGGTACAATGACGGTTTCGTTTGATGACCCTCTACTAGATGATATCATTCGCAAGATTGAGGAATTAAAAATGAAAGCGAGCGAAAATGCAAGTGAAAAGTCTATCGTTTAACTAAACCTATTAAGCCAGCAGTACCTCCAATTATTGATATGTAAGTATTTACACTATCCCATAATTCTCTATTAGAGTCTTTTGTAAAGTAGAAATAGACAGCAGATACTATAATTAGAGTAATCCATATCCATTTGTAGCTACGATGTTTTTCTGCTGGTTGCTGGTTTGTAGACTGACTTACGGCTTGCAAATATGCCAGCATAGCTTGTTCATCCTCTACTTTTTTTAGTTCCTTCTTCACTATTGCAGTATATCCACCTGATAAAATAAAGGCACGCCCTTGAGCGAGTAGCATTATTGCCTTTTCATTTCCCATTCCTCCCAAAATCTTGATATATCCTTCATTCTGCAATACTTCCAGGTAAGCACATATCGTGTAAAGCTCGCTTTTGCTTGCGGTTTTAATAACAGTTGTTGCATTGTCGGGTGGAAACTTCTTTAATATATCGTCAAAAATCTGAGCTTGCTCTAATGTCATTGGACTTATTGTTTTTAATCGTTGCTTAAAAGAACTTACGGATACTCCCTAAAACAGCATAGACACGGCGAATCATCTCAACGGGAATCTCCTGCTCGCAGAACTCTGGGGATTTGTTGGCAGGAATGAGACGTACAAAACCCTTCTGTTCGCCTGGACGGATTCGTTTTACTGTACGATAGTCGTCTGTGATTATACCATATATTTCACCGGCTGGGAGATATTCTATAGGTGACTGCACCTCTTTTAGTGCAATGACATCGCCGTTGCTTATCTCGGGTTCCATAGAGTGCCCTGTGAGGTTACACCACATCACTCCCGGTTTATTATATGGCGGGTAGTTTATATAATAGTCTGGTAGTTGTGTCTGGTCATTGAATACAAATTCAAAGCCACCTATGAAATCTACATTATAATAAGGAGCGCCTTTGTATTCTTGGTTGATACTGAGGATTGGTTTGGGGGGTGGCATATCATCAGTACGGAGCATAGAACCTTCACCAGTAAGAAGCCATTCGGATGATAAACCTACACATTTTGTATATATTAATTCGGAATCGAAAGTGTTGCGGGTACCCCATGCACTAATTGTTTGTGCTGAAACCCCCAATAATGTGGCAAATTTGGCTTTGTTGCCACTGGTATAATGTGCAATCATAGCATCTAACATTCTCTTTTTATCCATATACTGTGTGTTAAAATCTACATAATGTATATATTATCTTGCAAAACATTTTGTTTATATCTACAAAATGTATAGTTTTGCGCCATCTTAAAGAATTAAGATAGCCCTCAAAGATATGAATTACTAATAATTAATCAAAGAAAGATATGGCAAAAAAGGAAAAGTACATCAAGTTGGACAAGGAGAAAGTCAAAGAGATTGCCGAAATCAAAGGCGTATCTGTAGTGACTGTATATGCCGCACTGAAGTTCCAAACACAGACCCCGTTAGCAATGCTGATACGTGCATGGGCGTTGAATCATGGCGGCAAGTTGTTTGAGGAAGCGGAAAATCCGTATGAGAAAGTAGTAACACTTTAATATAATAATGTATGAATCCAACAATTAATCAGCAGGCTACCGGCTTGCAAGTTTTTAGTAATCCAGAAATAAGTGCAAGAATTCGCACTACAAGTGCAAGAGGTGAAATTTGGTTTATTGCTCAAGACATTTGCAATATTCTACAAGATGCTTAATCGGAATTTTATCGGCTATGAAATACAAGAGAAATACATTGAAATAGCTAAATGGAGGCTAATGCAAGTTGATTTGGAATTAACATTCAAAGCATAAAAACAATATGGATAGGAAATTGACAGAAAACGAAGTGGCTTTCTTGCTGGATTTGCGGGAGCTGATGGAAAAGCACAATGCTCTGCTGAGTGCCGAGAATGATGCGGTGTGCATAGATATTGACTATGATGAGGATGATCAGGAACCGATTGTGCTACCTCACAAGATCAATGCATTCTGTGACCTTGATGAACTGATTTTAAAGAACTCTTAAAACTCGAATAAGATGAAAACATTCAGAAAATTTCAGAAGGCATCTGTCGTCGTAGGCATGGTCTACGGGCTTTGGCTAGGTTGTAATGTGGACGCGACGGATAAAGATAGCATCAGCGGGATGGTGATCGTGGCACTGTCGGTGATTGTAGCATTATCACTGTTGATCCCGGATGCGAAGCAGGAAGAGAGTCTGTAGTAAGGTGGTTTCCGCTCCGGTTCGATGCCGGGGCCTGCACAAGTTGAATAAGTAAAGTTTCTGATTATGGAAATGTTTGGAAAGACACTGTGTGTGACACGTAATGAGTTGGTTCTTGGCGGAATTGTCAGTCCGGCTACTTATGACAAATATGTCAACAATGGGAAATTTATTGTTGCAAGACGTGGATGTAGAAGCCGGGAAGCATTGATTATTTATGAGAAATTACCGGAACCGATTCGCAATAACTATGATACCAAGAATCCCAAAGCTAAAGAACAAATCAAAAAACATCAAGTAATGCCCATGGACAGTCGATTAAAAAGCGACAGCAAAGCTGTTGATTTCTATAAGAGATATACTCCGAAGATTTCTTTGGACCGCCAGGCGGAATATACCTTGAATGCCAAGGTTCTGAACGCTATGATGTCACTTGAGGTGAGCATGCGCGATTCGCAAGGTAAGTGCGGTTTTCAGGACAATAAGATGATACGTGAACAGGTTGTTGCCCTGTGCGAAAGCCTGCGTGAACGTTATCAACACACGCTTCCGAAGGCTCGCTTGATGGAAAAGTATGCCGCTTATAAGAAGTATGGTTACGCGGCGCTTGTCAATGGCAATGCCGGTAACCAGTCCGCCCGCAAAGTTGGCCCGAAGGAAGGCCGACTATTGCTGAAGTTGAAGCGAAGCAAATTCCCAGTATATACCGACCAGCAGATATTCGAAGAGTTCAACCGTATTGTAGAAGAGCGGAACGCACGTGCCATCCGTGAAGAAGATAAGTTGAAGCTGATTGCATCGCCCCAAACGGTTATCAATTACCTGTACAAGACCAGTATCAAATTGTGGTGGTATGGCGTCGTTTATGGTGAGATTGCCTTCAAGAATGAATTTATACCCCAGTTCGATACCAAGCTTCCGGATATGCCGAATACATTGTGGTATGGTGACGGTACGAAACTCAATCTCTATTACAAGGATTACGATAAGAAACAGAAACGCATGGTGGCGCGTACCATTGACGTGTACGAGGTGATGGACGCCTGTACGGAAGTCTTCCTGGGATATTCTTTTGGTGTTGAAAACTTCCTCACCCAGTATGATGCCTACCGCATGGCACTGGAAACATGGAAGGTGAAACCTTATGAGATTGTGACCGATAACCAGGGCGGACATAAGAAACCGGAAGCACAAGCTTTTTTCAAGAAGATTTGCCACTTGCATAAAACCACCATGCCCCACAATGGCCAGTCAAAAACAATTGAGAGTGCCTTCGGGCGTTTCCAGATGCAGGTTATGCACAAGCTTTATAACTATACCGGGCAGAATATCACTGCAACAAAAGAGAACAGCCACGTCAACGTGGACCTGATCATGAAGAACATCGCCCAGCTTCCCACTTTGGAAGAGATGAAAGAACAATACCTGCAATGCCGCAAGGAATGGAATGAAATGCTGCATCCAGCTTCTGAAACAGGTATGACCCGTATGGAGATGTACACCACGCTCAGTAGTCCGAATGCCGAGCCGTTGGATGACTTCGGGATACAGGAACTTTTCATGCTGCTGAGCAAAGACAGCGTGAAGTATAACAAACACGGTTTCATATTTGAACGCAACAAGCAGGAATACCGCTACATGGTATACGGCGAAGATGGTCTGGTAGATATGAACTTCCACATGCAGAATATTGGCAACAGTTTCCGTTACCGCTATGATCCCAAAGATATGACTGCTGTGGAACTGTGGGAAGTGGGTGCTAAAGGTGCGTTGAAATATGCAGCCACAGCCACGCCGAAGGTTGTCATTCATCGTGCCACGGCAGATCGAACGGAAGAAGAAAGCACCCGGCTATTCGCCCAGATACACGCCAACAAACGCGCCCTTGTGGGACATTATATTGCCTGTGAAGAACTTTTACTCGAAGAGTGCATGAGCGAAGCCTATACGAAACTCGTGATGCCTATTCCGGTAGGTGAATCCCAAAAGAGCATGGAACGTCAGCGTGAAGAATATGCCAATGAGGAATTGACCGCCCCGGTACAGTATCCCGAAGGTGTGGGGCCGGGAACCTACAGGGATGAACCTGAAGAAGAACCTGCCGGACTTGCTTCTGTGGGCGAATATACCAAACAGACTTCCGGCATGACCGATGTGGAGATGTACCAATCCTTCTTCGGTACTAATTAACCAGTATTCAATAATCAATTAAATACCCTTCAAGTAATGAAAGAACTAAGTAAACAAGACAAGGACGCCATTCGGGACGCCTTGATGGAATATTGCAGTAACTACCCCAGCCAGAACCGTGCCAGCGAAAGCCTGAACGGGGTCAGCGCCGCTACGGTATCGCAAATTTGCAATTCTAAATACACCAGCATCAGCGACGATATGTTCAGTCGTATAGCCGCACAGATAGGCTACAGCCTTGAACGCTGGACGCTGACCAAAAGTGATGCTTTTAACCGTATCACCTTTGCCATGACGGATGCACAGGCTTACAAAAACACCACTTGGGTGGTGGGCGATGCAGGTTGCGGCAAGACTACCGCAGCCATTGAATATCGTCGTACTCATCGCAACGTGTACTATATCCTTTGCAGTGAAGACATGAAGAAGAGCGACTTCGTGCGTGAGATCGCCAAGCAGGTGGGCGCTCCGGTAGACGGTACGAATCTGCGGGATATACTGGAATACGCCATCTCCATGATTGCCTTCCTTCAGAACCCGCTCATTATCTTCGATGAAGGCGACAAGCTGACTGATTCCGTTTTCAGCTACTTCATCAGCATTTACAACCGTCTGGAGAATAAAGCGGGTATCATTTTCCTTTCTACTGATTATATCAAGCGTCGTGTAGAGAACGGCCTTCGCTATAACAAGAAGGGCTATAAGGAAATTAACAGCCGTATCGGCCGTAAGTTTTTCGATGTGAATGTAGCTACCGAACAGGATGTATATGCCATCTGCCAAGCTAATGGCCTGACTGATCCGGCTGAAATAAAGCGTGTGCAACGTGAAGCCGCCCAAGGCGAGTATGACCTTCGCCGTGTGAAACGTGTGGTACATGCCTGCAAGCGTATCCAAGAAGCTCAACGTATGAAAGGAGAACAGGCATGAGTGAGGTAACGAATGATGTAAAGACTTTCCAACGTAATGCCAAAGGGGTGCGGGAACTGCTGAGCATGAAGTTCGAGACGCTGGCTTTTGAAGGTACTTGGTATGACGCTTTCGGCACTCCGGAGCGTAGAGGTGTGTGGATGGTATGGGGCAATACGGGCAACGGAAAGACATCCTTTGTGATGCAACTCTGCAAGGAGTTGTGCCGTTTCGGACGCGTAGCTTACGATAGTCTGGAAGAAGGCGCCTGCCTGACGATGCAGAATACGCTGAAACGCTTCAACATGCAAGAGGTTAACCGCCGTTTCCTGCTGCTGGACGCTGAACCACTGGATCAATTGAGTCTTCGCCTGAAACGTCAGAAAGCTCCCGACTTTGTGGTTATCGACAGTTTTCAGTATACACAGATGACTTATGCCCAATATATCAGGTTCAAAGAACAGCATCGTAATAAATTGCTTATTTTCATTAGCCATGCCAGTGGCAAGAATCCGGACGGACGTAGTGCGAAGAAAGTGGCGTTCGATGCTTCATTGAAGATATATGTCGAGGGATATCGGGCTTTTTCCAAAGGGCGGTTTATCGGTCCTGTCGGGCATTATGATGTATGGCCGGAAGAAGCTGCCAGATATCGTGGGGAAAATATTGCAATTAGTGATTAATAGTTAGTGATTAGCGATGAAGATAATCAAGGATAAACTTATTACCCCCGGGCAAATGAAGGCTCTGCACGCCACCTTCCGCCGCATCGGTATGGACGACGAAGCCCGCCACGGCTGCATCCATGAGTTTACTTCCGGACGGACACATAGCAGTAAGGAACTTACGATGCGCGAAGCTCAGCAACTGCTTGATAGACTGAACCCGATGGATGACAAAGCCAGGGCGTTGCAACGGAAGGAAGCACAGTTCGTATTCCGCGATATATACCGGTTGTCCTTCCTAATCCCGCAGTTGAACCAAGGGTTCACCAGCGACAGTGAAGAAGAATATCAGATGAATGTGGCGAAACTGAACGTCTGGGGGCGGAAATATACGAAGGCCCGCAAGGATGTGACAAGGATGGCCCTCTGGGAACTACAGGAGACGAAGAAGCAACTGGAGGCATTTATGAGACGCGAAGAAAGAAAAACGAAAAAATAATTAGATTATGAGAAAGCAACAAGAGATCAATCGTGCAGTAGCTATTCTCTGCAAGAAGGGCGACCGGATCAGCGTGGCTCAAGCGGAAGTGTTGAGAGAAAAACGTTCTGAAAAACAAGTGTTTCAGGAATATGTATTATCAGTTGGAGAGGAAAAAAAGGATGATACGTTCTTCTTTGCTTTACGAGATGCTGCGCGTTATGTCGCGGGTGGACTGGAATTGGGGGAATTGATACCGGATGCCGATGAATATAAGATTTCAAATGATGAGTTCTATCAAGAGGCAAAAGCTGTAAGTGAACGGGAATTCAGGGCTATGGAACGTAAAGTCAATCTTCTGGAAAAACTAGTAAATGAATTACTTCAGGCAAGTCGTATTCGTGTTGAAAATAAGCAGGTACCCGAAGTAAATAAAGCGGATTTTCTGAACCAAAGCGAAGCGGCAAGATATGTGGGTTGCCGGAAAGAAACACTCCGTGGATGGTCTATGCGTGGTTTTATAACGGCTTATAGTATGGAAGGTGTAGTGCATTATAGTAAAAGTGAATTGGATGCCAGCCCTGCAGTACGTCATTATTGCACCGTTAGGCAATGCAGAAAGGAGGCAGAACAATGAGAGACTATATTCGCACTATTACAGAGTTTCCTAACCGCCGTCAGGAACTTGCCAACCAACTGGAAGCCAGTGCCGACCGTATCTGTGACCTTCAGGAGTACCTGATGGATGGTACCGACAAGCTGAAACCTGCCGAATATGACCGTCTGCTGGATGCCTACCGTGCCGAAGTGGTGCGTTACGACCGTCTTGACCGGGAACTGGCTGTGCTGGAGTCACCGAAAAGGTACGTGAATAAGGACTTGCAGCGCAAGAGGAATGAGGAAAGAAGAGCGAAGATTAATTATTAACCAATAAATAGAAAGAATTATGGATTTATCAACATTATCAGTAGAAGAACGTGCCGCCTTAAAGGCACAGCTGGATGCCGAGGAAAAGGCAGAGCGTAACCGTATCGAGCGGGAACGTGAAACGTACAAACAATTGGTGGACGCCACCGTCAAGGCCAGCGTAACGAAGTTGCAAAGCCTCTCATCCGAGATGATGCGCATCAAGCAGGAAGTGTTTAATGAGTTCGGTACGGTCATCAAGTTGAAGAACGAGCTTTTCAAGGTGAAGAGCGGACGTCAGACTGACACTTTTACCACCAGCGACAGCCGCATGAGCTTGACACTCGGCAACCGCGTGAATGAGGGCTGGGATGATACTGTGGAAGCGGGCATCGACATGGTGAAAGAATATATCAAGACTATGGCTAAAGATGAGAACTCTGCCAACCTGGTGGACACTGTAATGAGCCTGCTTGCCAAAGATCGTAAAGGTGCGCTGAAGGCCAACAAGGTATTGGAACTGGAAAAACTCGCTATCAAATCGAAGGATGAACGTTTTTTGGAAGGTATCAATATCATTAAGGCGGCTTACCGTCCGGTGCCGACGTGTCAGTTCATTCAGGTGGAGATGAAGAATGAACAGGGTAATACGGTGAATCTGCCGTTGTCACTTTCAGCGATGTAGGGTCATGGCAAAGGTAAAGTATACTTCGATTATTCCGAATGATAAGCCACAGTGGTTGCTGAATGTACAAGCGGTAGTGTCTGACGTGCTGGATGATGTTGAATTGAAAGGCAGTGAGCGGGACTTCAGAAACTTGAAGTCTTTCATTGACGCGAAGATACAGGCGGAACGGGAGCGTGGCACTCTCTTTCGTAGTGCGGTTACCACTGAAATCCGTACGGATGAGGAAAAGACAGTGGTTCATATTTACCGAAATCATAGTTTAGTACAAACCTATTATATTGAATAGTATGAGCGAGAAACAGAACGGGGTGCTGATCACAGCACCCCTCTTTGGAGTCGGACGGGAGACGATAGGCGAATTCAACGGATACACCTGTGGGCACTGCCAAGGAAATGGCTATTATCTTGATCCGGACATTATCACTGAACGCGTAAAAAGAACATGCCCTTCGTGCGGTGGCACAGGGAAAGTGAAAGCAGTCGTTACAATTGACTGGATACCTGATGGAGAATTGAAACCTTACTTTAAAAATGAATAGCCAAAATCAAGTAATGAATATAGTGAGAAGTGAACGTGAAATATGGGATTTGCTCAGCCAATGTGCGGAGGTAGAAGAAACAGGTGCTTCCAATTATCCCGGCATGAGCTACGAACAAGGAATTAAAGCGGCGATTGAATGGATTATTGGAGATGTTAAAGACCATCCCATAAATGATTAATAACTAAATAGATATGAACAGAATACAGAAATTAGAAGCTGAAATACAGAAGCTAAAGAAACAGGAAGCCGATAAAAAAAAGGCAAAATATCAATATCTCGTTGGAAAGTGTATTCACATGGCGCATACTTCTTACGAAAAAATCACAGCGATAGTTAGGGTAAATACGGATGAAATCGGTGATGAAGTGGTATATGATTGTATACATGTATATTTTGACAACAGAGAAGATGTAAGTAATAGTGATTCAAGTATCCAACTTGCATCTTACGCAGGTGAATACGTGGAACGGATTGAGAAAAATATCATAAGTCAAGAAGTTTTTGACAAGGCTATGGATGATTGTTTTGCGCATATTAAAAGAATGTCTACTAACGTATAAAAAAACGAAATGAAGAAAAGCAAATTAAAGTGGCGTATAATATGGATTACTTATTGTATTCCGGGTGTTCTGTTGGCGATGCCTATACTTCTACTCTTTTATGCGCTGAAACCCTTCGTCTGGCTTGGTGATAGAATGGGCGATTTAAAATGGTATTTGGTAAGAAAATATAAACCTGACTGATTAGATATGAGCAGAATCCAATTACATAAGTCCATCCAGCACGTTACAACGGCTAATGGCAAATTGAGTGATAAAACAATAAAGTTAATCAATAAAATAGCAAAGAAAGCGTATGGCAACAAATGACAACCCATTTACAGAAAGTAACGAGCTTATTGCAAAATTACTAAAGGAAAATAATTTGGAAGTAATGCACCTGGAAATGTATCTCGATTCGCAAAATGTTGTTTGTGTGGAAAGAACGACTTATGATGCGATGTGCTATAAGCACACAGCTTTAAAGGCTTTTCTCGAATGTGAAGGTTACGATGATTTTGAAAGAGCAATTAGCGAATAATTTCAATAGAAATGAGCGAAACAAAGAGAAAAGAAAAGCAGACTAATAAAAGCCTGCTTAATATATGGTTATTAGAATTATCAGAGGTGGGGATTCGAACCCCACAAACTTCGCCAAGGCGCTGCTTACACCCTTTTAGCTTCAACGGTTGGTATTCCTCACTCGGACTCCGAAGAGAAGCGAGCGTATAGAGACCAAAGCCTCTAAAATCCAATTCAGTTTTTGATAAACGGATTTTTTATTGGATTCAACGGTACAAATTTAATAAAAAAAAACAATATACCAATGATAATAGCATGGTTTTCTTGCGGAGTAACTTCCGCAGTTGCTTGTAAGATCGCATTGAGCCTGTACGAAGATGTGCAGCTCTATTATATCGAAACAGGCTCAGGCCATCCCGATAACTCTCGCTTTCTCTCTGATTGTGAAAAGTGGTACGGACAGCCTATTCATACCATACAAAGTGATAAGTATGCCAATGTAGAAGATGTATTAACTAAGAAACGATACATCAATGGTCCAACTGGCGCCGCCTGCACATTTGAACTAAAGAAACAAGTTAGATATAAATTAGAAAAGGAGTTGGGAAGTTGGGACGGGCAAGTATGGGGCTTCGATTACGACCCGAAAGAAATAAACCGGGCTATCCGATTAAAGCAGCAGTATCCGGACACAAAGCCACTATTCCCGCTTATTGAAAAGCATATCACGAAGCCGGATGCAATGGGAATGCTTTGTAAAGCAGGTATTGAAATCCCTGCCATGTACAAGATGGGCTACAATAATAATAATTGCATCGGATGTGTAAAGGGTGGTATGGGCTACTGGAATAAGATACGCAAGGACTTCCCAGAAGTCTTCAACCAAATGGCACAGATTGAACGTAATGTTGGTGCTACGTGCCTAAAGGACAAAGACGGGCGTATCTTCTTGGATGAACTACCAACATGGCGAGGTGACCCTGTGGAAGAGATTATACCGGATTGCTCGCTTATCTGCCAGATAGAGTTTCAAGAAATACTTGATAGGCAGGTAGAACGAGTTTTGAAAGGAGAAATTAGTATTAACGATGTAGCCTAATTAGGCTCAAAACAGAATAGTAATGAAATAAATGGAGCATAGTAAACTGACTCATGGCTCCCTATTCAGTGGCATTGGTGGCTTTGAATTAGGTGCTGAAATGGCAGGGATTAAAACCCTATGGAATTGTGAGATTGAAAAATTTCAAGGTGAAATATTAAAAAATAAATTTCCTTATGCAGAAAGATTCACAGATATTACAAAAACAACCGGGCTTCGATATGTGGACATCATTAGTGGAGGATTTCCGTGTCAAGACATCAGCGTTGCCGGAAAACGTGAAGGTATTAAAGGGAAACGATCCGGCTTATGGAGTGAGATGTATAGAATTGTATGGGAGATTAGACCTAAATACATCATCATTGAGAACTCGCCAGCTCTCGTTATTTCCGGCTTCGAACAGGTGTTATGCGACCTTTCCAAAATCGGGTATGATGCGGAATGGCAATGTATATCAAACTACGCTTTTGGATACCCGCACAAAAGGGAAAGACTTTATCTTGTTGCCTACTCCAACAAAATCGGACTACAAGGCGACATTTGCAACAATGGATGCTTTAACTCGATATTTAAACAGTGGGCATCAGATACGAATATCGGATATACTTGCGCAAAAAGGATTTTTGAAATCCCAGCGCATAGCACTGTTAGAAATGATGATGGGTTTCCCAATTGGTCACACAGAGTTGGGAGTATCGGCAATGCGGTAAACCCAACATTGGCAAAATATTTATTCGAGTGTATTAAGATTTTCGATAAACAATTAGCGTAAAACAATTTAGAAAGGAATAGATTCAATGAAACAAATAGAAATAAAAGTAGATTGGAATGATGGTGACTATGAAACGATTCGCAAAAAACTGAGCGATGATAAGTTAGATTGTCTCAGACCATTATTTCAGGCAATATCCCAAAAAGGTAAGGGATATAATTGGGTACAGGAAGAACGTGAGGGTTACCTTGGACCTTTGATAGATATGTATCCTGATATTCCCGAAGAAGTTCTAAATGAGTTTGATGAAATATTGAACTTATGTTCTGATGATTGTCGTGGATGGATACACACAATTATCAGCATTCAGATTATTGAAATAAACGTTGTTGAAAATTTGGTATAATAATGACTAAGTAAAATGGAACTATTATCTCTGATTGTCATCGGTGGACTCCTATGGTGGATTGCCGATTCATTGAATGATATCAAGAAAAACAAAAATAAGTATTAATCAAAAAAGTGTATAAAAGAGCTGCTACATCAAAATTTTGTAGTGGCTTTTTTCATATTTGGTATCAAGAAACTGGTTTCCTATAGTTTTAGTTGCATAAATATGTTATAAGAGTTATTTTTGCATAAAGTTTTCAGGATAGTTTCATTATTCATTTGCTTGTCTACCTATGAAGAAGAATCGGACAAAGATAGTAGGATGTAGTTATGTGTTTCGCGTGGAAGATGTGGTTCGCATCTATGACGAACATGCCAAGAGCGGTCTTAGCAACCGCGAAATCCTCCGCCGTTATATCTGGCCGAAATACCATATCTGCGAAAAGACTTTCTACAACATCATCAACGCCAGTGCCGATCCCCGTATTATCCGCCGCCAGGAAGAGATGCGTGCTCAGCTCACACTTTTCTGATGTTGTCCATCACCATACACGTATAGTCGCTTATATCTTCCACCAGTTCCTCATGGTTATGGTTGGTGCTGCTGGCTGTGCGGCGGAACATGTTGAATTCTGTGCGGCCATTGCTACCCATGATATTGAAAAGATGGTGGTCGATGCGGTCCAACAGATCGAAGCGTTCAAGGCTTTGCCGTTGTAACGGGTTGCCTTCTCGGGTACTTCCATTCCATGGAGTAACGATGTGCAGCCGGATCGTAGCTTCCGCACGTTGGACGCCGCCGCCCAGATTGGTCCATTTCACGGGCAGGAATTCGATGAATACGGCAGGCGTGTCGAACACTTCTTCCTGTTCTACGAATTCCACTTGTTCATTCCAAAGATCGAATGTTTTGATGACGGGTTCTCCCGCTGGGTCTGTGAGTTGTTTCAGCCGTTCAATGAGGCTGAGATAAAGAAAATGTCTCATGAGTTCGTCAATTTAAAGAATTAATAATTAAAGAATTAAAAGGATATCCTGGTGTTGGCATCCACTATTTCCCGGATGATGCGTTCGGCTTCGGGGTGCATGCCGATGAACTGGCGTTTCAGGATGATAATTTTGCTACCCACTTTTTTCAAGGCCATGATCTTGCAGAACTTGGCTTCTTCGGTCAGTTCACGGTTCTTCCGGTTGTCCCGTAATTCGCCATTCTTCTTACGTTGCAGTTTTTCGGTGAACTTGGGTTTGTCAGGGCGGCTGCGCTTGCTGCCCATGATGAGCATGTATCGGTACCAGAAGTAGCGTTTCATCTTGCGGGTGACGGTGATGGTGCCGCCTTCGTTATGGATGGCGGCATACGGAACACTGCTGCTGAAGACAACGCTGTCATGATCGGTAACAGATACCCCGTCTTTGATGCTGCGGCGCAAGGTCCCTTCCCGGGTCAGCAGTCCGCGGCTTTCATCATCGTTGAATTTCCGGCGCGCCCACTGTTCATTGAAGAACGCCTGCCGTTCGAAGTTCCGGTCGAACTCATCGCCCAGCTTTACGCTGATATCCTTCAGTGTGAGGCTGATGAAACGCCTCACCTTCTGTTCCAGTTCTGGGGTTATGTTTGAATTTTGCGGCATATCGTTTGTTTTTTAAATAATAAGCGTATCTTTGCAAAAGAGTAGCATTGAAATACCGCTTCGGATTGTAGTTCCGAGTGTATGGGTTTCTTTGCTACTTCTTTTTTAGAAGTTCCTTTATCTTCGGGCTATCTGAAATACTATGTAAAACGACTTCTCCCCACTTGTATTCCCTGGCTATAATCCATGATTTATCTCCCTTTATTTCCGTTTCGAATATATGGGATACTGTCACGTCTTCATTCTTATGATAATCCAAGGCACCCAAGTATTGGGATTTAGCCAGCACGTTCTCAATATCAAGCAGCATGCGGTTTTTTTCAAAATAGTGCATGTGCGGCTGGTTGCTCCACTCCTTGATGCCTTTTCCCGAAACAACTATAGCCTGGGGAAAGTCAGGATTACCGATTCTTTTCCCTTGTAATGGTTTTGCCTGTTCCCGGGTGGCTTTGGCACTCATCGTCTTCATCTCCCTGATCACCTTGCACGCCGCGCACAGTTCATTTCTCGGTTCTTTAGCCAGCTTCATCGTTCCCGGACGGTTGGGGCAATTCTTGCACTTGCTGATGGTATACGGATTGTATGCCGGGAAGCACGCCATCTGTTTGCCGGGATTGAAACGCATCATCTCCTGATGTTTCCCTGTCGTAGCCTGGCTTCCGACCAGCATAGCTTGACGCTCATCACTTTCGGGATAATTGCTCCGGAGTACACGCGCCACGGTGCAGCGGCAATTCCAACCGTTTGGCGGGAAATACTCGTCCCAGAACTTACTGGTGACAGGTAATGTGATATTGTGCATCAACCGGTGGCTTTCGCGCACCCGCTTGTCTCCCACGGTACGGTATTGCAGCAGATAGCGGTCGCGGTCTTCATCCTCCCACCAGCCCTGCCACCGGGAGGCCATGTCGGCGGATGACAAGGCAAAATTATATTCCGCTTTCAGATACCATTTATTATAATTCTCGTTCACCTTTTGAACATCGTTTAAAAAGTGTTCAAAGGGTTTACGATTCCCGTCGTCATCCAACAATGAAGGGAAAGCCTCGTTCAACTCGTGAAAGGTCTTGAAGCCGGAGAAAACATAGTTGCTTTCCTTCAGGCGTTGCACGCTGATGTCATCCAACGGACGTTGATGAATCGTGTAGTCTACAGCATTGTCCAGGATTTCGGCATGCTTGCGCACGAACCGCTGCACTTCTTCCTCTTTCAGCATTTCCGGTGTGAACTCCGTCTGGCGATGAAGCCAGCGCATCAGGAGGGTAAAGGACGCTTCCACGTCGGTGGTGTCTATATCCGTACTTTCATCCTCTTCTTTCTTGTTCAGAAGCATTTCACCACCATAATAGCTCAGGTGTGCCCGTTTGTGCAGCCCTTCATAGTCCGAAGGGCTTAGTCGAAAAAAGGTTTCACGAGTTTCTGCTTCTCTTTATCCTTTTTCTTCTTTGCGGCTTGTTCACTATCATTGTTGCCCGGTACCACAGCTTGTAACGTTATTTTTTTCCCGATGATCGGCACATTATATTTGTCAATGAAGTACTGCGGGTCCACCTCATAGTTCTCCAGTAACAAACGCTCGTATGCCACCTGCTGTTCCGGGGTGAAGTCAATCCCTTCATACCAATCAAAGCGATATCCCGCAAGCGGGAAGCCGTGCTTTATCATTTTCGGGATCAGCTGGAAGTTGATGACGTCCCGCAGATTGTCGGCATCCTTGTTAATGAGATTCTTCAGCACTTCCAGATGTACCTCGCTTTGGGAAAGAGACGCTCCATTCTCTGTGGTCATGGTTTCGGTGAGTACACCTTTTGAAAGTTCGGAATTGGCACGGTCTATACGCTTGTCAAACACATTGTACGCGTCTCCGCGAGTGCTTTCCTTGATTTCGATGTCCGTGCCTTCGGGGAAGAGCGCCCAGCCCGCCGCGCCCATGCTGCCCAGCATCTTTTCAATCCTGCCCTGTTCTTTGGCATCCCGACTGGTTGTTTTTCCCACACGGAAGGGAATGCCGAAAATCTCGGAGAACATATCCCAGAAACTACAGACATTCTTTTTGGGAATGGTATGTTGGGCGCACTTCAGGTATAATCCCAGATCGTTAGGCGCACCGACTTCTATGATCCAGTCCGCCATTTCAGAATTGCGGTAATCGTAACCGTTTTGCCACCTTTCCTGCTGGTTGACCACCAGTACGCCGTATTCCGGAATAACATGGCGGCGGGGAACCAGCAGTACATTGCTGAATACCGGTACACCGTCCACTACGATGATATCACCCAATTGGATGAGAGAGTGTCCCCAATAGATGCTGTCCAGAGCCAAGTCCATGAAGGTCTTGAACCAGGAGGATTCAAAAACCGCCGTCAAATCGGGATTCTCCACACCCTTCCTGTCTACGATGCGGAAACTCTTGTTCAGTACATAGCCCTTCCGTTGTCCCACGCAACCGGTGAGGTGCATGTCTACTTCCACGTCACCATACACGTCGTACAGCGGTACACGGTTGGGGTAGTCTACATTAATGGCATATTGCCAGGCATTGCGCCAGGTACGCAGCTCCTTCTTGGTGAGCGCCTCGGTCTGTAGTTGCAAGTTGACAGAAAGTTGCGTCACCCGTTTCCGTTCGGCCGGATTGTCCAGATTTACACGTCCTATCTTTACGGGGTTTTGCTTTTTACTTTTAGTAGCCATAATGTTACCAGATATAATCGTTTTTCGTTGCTGATCCATAGCGGACCGGGTTTTGATAGTCTTCTTCGCCGGAAGGTCCGGTGATAGTAGGGATATTGGGTGTGATACGTCCTGCCTGTATTTCCTTCAGATAGTCCAGCGCATCTTTATAGCGTTTTTCACGAACTTCATTTCCCATTTTTCCGGGTAGTGAGCACACCATATGATAGAGCGCGATATCAGTGGCGCATCCCACCAGTTCCGCGTCCCGTTCTTCGCCTTCGCGGGCGAATGTGGCATCCACATCATAGCGTGCCCGCAATGCCGCCGCGATTCGTGACATGGCACGCTGTTCCGCTGTCTTTCGGTTGTCTGTGGAGCTTTGCTGCATGATCTTCAGGGCATCGGGCCCTACCTGTATATAGTCTTCTTCGGTAATGAACATAAATTGATTTATGAATTAAGATTTATGAATTATGGCTCTCACCAGGACTGTGGCGGTGGTTGCCTCAATCCCATGCGCGGTGTGAAGTTTTCTTCCCGTACCTGCTTTTGCAGTTTGTAGATGGCACCTTCGTCGGCATCCGGCCCGTCATCATGGGCGCGGCTACCTTTTTCGAAGGCGAGGGTTTGTTCAATGCCGGTCTTCATGTCGTTGTCGTTCTTCAGCTTTTCGTTGTAGTAGACAAAGCCCCGTTCCCATAGGGGACTGACGGCCTCGATACGGGCGAACTTGTCCGGCTTCTTACGCTTGTCGGCAGTGATGGGTACCTGATATCCTCGGAGGTTGCCTTCACGCTCGAACTCGTCCAGTATGGTGTCCTGCATGAAGTTGGCTTCCATATAAATGGTGACGGCGGCATCCTCCGGCAGTGATTCCCAAAGGTCATATACCCAGCGCACCATTTCGCCTACACTGCATTGGCGTACAAAGGCCCTGAGGCAATGCAATTCCGAACGTTTGGCGGTTTTCAGTCCGGCACGCGGGCGTCCCCAGAGTTTGGCGGCTTTGTAGTCGTTCTTGCTGCTATCCTTGAACGAAGGGTCGATGTAGAGCACCAGGCTTTCATAATAGTGCGGTTTCAACATGCGACGCCATTGTATCCAGCGTTCCTGAAAGACAGCGCCATCTGTGATGGGGTTGTGCATGTATTCCTTCTGGAAGCTGCGGTAACCCATGAATTTTTCGCGACTGCGCAGCAGTTCTATGGTGTAGCATTCGGGCCAGGCGGGTGTGCCGTCTTTGGTGATTGCATAAACCGTGCTGGTGTAAACGGTGTCGCTGTCTATGATCTGCTGGAGTACGCTGTTCTTGCTGATCAGGTTCCCCACCATGATAAAGCGTCCTTCCTTGCCGCCAAAGCAACCGAACAGGGCTTCTTTGACCCACTTGGTCATCTCGCGTACACGGGCTTCGCTGCGGCACATTTCGTCATCATCCAGGTCATCAACGATGATATAGTCCGGACGCATGTCGCGAAACCGTAAACCACGGGGCGACTGGCCGCGACCACGGCTAAAAAAGGCGCACTGGTCTTTGGTTACGAACTCGCCTTCCTGCCAACATCCGGCATTGTACTGTTCGCCAAAGTCCTCGATGATGTATTGGTTGAACTGAAGTTCCGCCTGGAGGTCACCCAGTAACGCATCGGCATTGTCTTCGCTCTTACCTACCAGTACCATGACGTGCAATTCACCCTTGAACTTCAACCAAAGTGGTACACCCACATCCAGATGTACCGACTTGGCATGTCCGCGCGGCCACTTGAAGACAGCACGCATCTCCGGGTGTTTCTCGATGTAGTGGGCGGCGTCATTGTGAAACTTGGCATTGGCACATTGGCAGTAATGGCTGATGTATCTCCGGCAGAAGTAATCATAATCCTTCAAGGCCCGGGCGATGTTCTTCTTTCGCTCTGCCTCACTCTCCGGCTTGCGCTTCGAGGTGATTCGCAGTAGCCGGTTGCAATGCTCTTCCCACCGTTTGAGGGCTTCTTTCTTTTCCTCCGCTGTCATTTTTGCTTAAATTTGATGTTCATGAAGTCGCTGTGCAACTGGTTAATGAGCATGATCATTTTGTCATCCACTTCCGGGTACTCTTCGCGATGGGTCACCAGCCAATTCTCGAACTCGATGATGGTATCCACCTTGTTCACGATGTTGGTGTTCCGGTTGATTTCCTTAATACCCTTTGCCGCTTTGATCAGAGAATCAGTCATGCGGCTGATGCTTTTCTCATTCGCATCTGTATTTTCTATGGCTTCTCCCAGCTTGGAAAGAGTCATGGATGTGATAGACTCTTTGCTCATCTCACGGGCGGCCCGTTCTTCCTTCCATCTTTCCTGATTAACCCAGCGGCTGACAGACTGCCTGCTGACTCCGGTGAGATCTACAATTTGCATGATGGAGGTTCTCTTCATGTAAAGGTGTTTGGCCACCGCTTTCCGTTTACTCATATCTTTTGCCATACCTTTTTATTACTTGATTACGAGGGCAAAGTTGCGAAGCCCGGGACAGGCACCGAAAAAACGGTGGAAGGGTTGCAGGGTATTACAGAGAGCCTGCACACCTGCTCGCAATCGTTGCACACTTTTTTGTGCGCTTATGTGTGTAGCCGTAAGTTTGCGGCAAAATGAGACGCAGATCATGGGAAAAAGAATCAGGATATCAAATGAAAGATTGAACTGTTTTGGCACTTGGGTAAAGACTGACGGTGTGGATTACGAGCAGTTTCAGAAGAATCCCGTCATGTTGTGGATGCACTGGCGGGGTATCATTATCGGCTGTATCAAGGACCTGAAAGTAGAAGGTACCGATATCACGGGCGAGCCCTATTTTGATGAGGTACGCGATGAGTCGAAGCTGGCGAAGCAACAATGGGATAAAGGCACGCTGAAGATGTGTAGTCCTTATTTTGAAATTATAGAAACGAGTGAGGACCCAGCCTTACTGCAACCCGGACAAACCCGGCCTACCGTCACGAAGTGCAAATTGATGGAAGTCAGCATGGTGGATATGGGCGGCAATGATGACAATATCGTGATGCTGTCCTATCAGGGTAACGAGTTGAAACTTGCCGCCTGCGAAGACAGTGCCGCCCTGCCATTACTAAAAATGAACGGCGGAGCAATTCCGCAAAACAATAATTCTAAAACAGAGGAGACTATGAACGTAGATTTCAAAGCTATCGCCCTGAAGCTGGGCCTGCCGGAGACGGCAACGGAAGCGGACATTCTTGGCAAAGTAGGCATCTTACTGGGATTCCAGACCGCAAATGTAGAACTGCGCAAGCAGCTTGACGAGATCAAACTGGCTGGTGTGACGCAGATGGTGGATGAAGCCATCAGAGCGGGAAAGTTCAATGCGGACAAAAAGGAGCATTTCATCAGCCTTGGAAAAACGATGGGAGTGGATGCACTGAAGTTGACACTGGATAGCATGGCTACAGTAACGAAACCGTTGCAGTTACTGAACTCAAGCGGTGGAGTGGCAGGTACCATGACAACGGGACAGTGGAACAAGCTGAGCGAGGTGCCCGAAGCGCAGTTGAAGCTGATGCGTGAGAATGATCCGGACAAGTATCGTGCTTTGTACAAAGCGGAATACGGTATTGATTGCCCGAAGTTCTGAGAGAGAAACAATAAATAGTAATAGTAAAATTAAAATCGTAAACGACATGATGAAATTTATTTGTGGTACGCTGTTTAATGTCCTGATGGGCGTGATTCTGGCGTATGTTGTGGGGGTGAATCCTGCCTATGGTGCAGCAACCGGAGCAGTTGTTCCGGCTGTGCTCGGAAATTTTATGCCTGCGGGTTCTGTCTTTGAGGGCGTATATACGGAAGTGTGGACCGGAGAGTTGATTAAACGTCTGAATGCCGGATTGAAGGCTGATTGGTTGAACGGCATTCCGGACTATTCAGCCAAAGTGGATAATGAAGTGATTCATCTGGTAGATGTAGGCGGTGATCCGGATGTACTGGTGAATAATACTACTTATCCAATCCCCATTCAAGACTTGACGGAAAGCGATGTACCTGTAGGTTTGGACAAATTTCAGACGAAGGCAACCCGCGTGACGGACGACCAGCTTTACGCTTTGTCTTTCGACAAGTTCTCGGCCGATGTGGAACGCCATGGAAATGCTATCCTGACGGTGAAATACAAGAAGGCCGCTCACGCCCTGTCTCCTTACAGCCATACGGACAAAACTCCTGTTATTCCCACCAGTGGTGATGCGGATGCGGCAGGACGCAAGAAGATGACTGTCAAGGACATTATCGCTCTGAAACGTGCTTTCGATAATATGGAAATGCCGGAAGACGGTCGCGTACTTGTGCTTTGTCCGGATCATGTGAACGACCTTCTGGAAGCCGACCAGACTTTCAAGGATAAATTCTACAATTACACTACGGGCAAACTGCTGAATATGTTCGGTTTCGAGGTGTACACGTTCGTCAACTGCCCGTATTATACGAATGCCGGTGTGAAGGTGGACTACAAGACTGCTCCGGCAGCCACAGATGCGAAGGCTTCATTCGCTTTCTATCGTCCCCGTATGTTCAAGGCTGTGGGTTCTACCAAGATGTACTACAGCGAAGCACGTACCAATCCGCAGACGCAGGAAAGTCTGGTAAACTTCCGTCACCACTACATTGTGCTGCCTAAGAAACTGGAAGCCTTTGGTGCTATCTACAGCTCTGATGGCAAGACGGAGCAAAGCAAGGGACAGGCTGTTCCGTCAGAGAAACGTTGGGCACAAGTTCGTCGTGAAGCAGCAGAGACCGCAGAGGCCAAAGCGGAAGGTGGAAAACCGGCAACTGATGATCCTAACGAAGAACTGGAAGTGTAAGATATGGGCGCACGAGGACTGAGAAATAATAACCCCGGCAATATCCGTCTCTCTGCCACTACACAGTGGCAGGGGGAGGTGCGCCCCTCGCGGGACCGTTCCTTCTGTCAGTTCAAGACTATGGCTCACGGCTACCGTGCTTTAATCAAGCTGTTGCAAAACTACCGTAAACTGAACGGTTGCCGCACGATATCGGACTTCATCAACCGCTGGGCGCCGCCTACGGAAAACAACACTTCAGGTTACATCAACCGGGTGTGCCGTGAAATGCAGGTGCCCGACAGCTATGTGCCTGATGTGAATGACCGGGCGACCATGTGCGCTTTCGCCGCTGCGATATCGCAGGTGGAGAATGGAGCGCCGGCTGTGATGTCGGACGTGATGGCAGGATGGAACTTGCTTTAGTGATTAACGATTAGTGAAAAGTGATTAGCCATGAACTCGGACTTGATAATGCAGATTCTCCAATGGCTTGTGCCAAGTGGCATTGCCGGTTCCTTGTGGGCATGGCTGAGACATCGGGAGAATAACAAGGTAATCGCCGCCAAAGAGCGGAACGACGCTTATAAAGAAATGTACGACAACTTGTCGGGAACATTAATAGACTTACAGAATGAAAATATCAAACTTTACAAGGCGGTACGCGAACTTAACCGCACCATTCAGAGGGCTTCTACTTGCAAGCACTATGCTGATTGCCCTATCCGTAGCGAGCTGCAAAAGTCAGGGACAATTGACACGGAGCGTCATCAACACGGACAGCCTGCAAAGCAGAAGCGGGTTCGCTCTCCTGCAAGAACCGGTACCGCCCAGCATGGTGAAGACTGTATTCCCGATGGGGATGTTGAAACAGATACCTGTGGGAACGGGCTTCAGTAAGCGTAGCGGGCAGGCCACGGTGAACGTCATCCGGATGCCGGGTGACAGCATCGAAGTGATTGCTACCTGTGACAGCCTGGCGCGACAGGTGATTCTGTTGTCGGAAGAACTGACGCGGATCAGGAATGAAACTCAGGAAGAGGTGGAAGAACTGCCGCCTGAAGTGATAAAAGAGCCTACGGGCTTTCAATGGTTTCAGATATGGGCGGGCAGAGTAACCCTCCTGATTATCATTCTAACGCTGCTCAAACGCTACTTGAAGCATCGCGCAGCCAAATTGTAAATTGTAAATCTTAAAATTGTAAATGACATTATGGATGGATTAATATTTGGAATGGCCAGTCTCAAATTCAAGGAGAAAGTAATCGGTCTTATCAGCGAGGAAGGCCTTCAGCCTGCCGGAACTGCGCCAAGTACCACGGATATCTATGCCGCACAGTTGAAGGATGGTCCGGCAATCACATTGACCACCAATCCCGGCAAGAAGGCTTTCTCTTGTACATTGATAGAGCTGGATGCCGAGAACCTGGTGAACGTCATCGGTGGTACCAAGGATGAGAACGGTAACTGGGAGCCTCCTGAAAAATGGGAAGATACAGGCGTGATGGATGTAGTGGCGGACAGCGGCCATACTTTGCGTTTCTTTAACGCGAAAGTTACCGGAAACGATTTTGCCAATGGTATCAATTCCTCGAATGTATTGGGACTTTCCCTTAACATCGAGCTATTGAAAGATGCCAGCGGCAAGCGTATGAAACTATTCGCAAAAGGACAAGATCCCGATGCGAGTCCTGCGGGCTGATGAAAGTGGAATTTGAAATAGAAGCGCTTGCGGAAAAGATAATGTCGGATGCCGGCATATCTCTTCCGCTCCGGCTTCCCGGAGGAAGACATATCCGTTGGGTGATGCGGGTCCCGAACCTGGAAAGTCGCTGCCGTATGGCTCGTATGTACCTGAAGATGGGCGTAACCTATGAGGAATTGAAGGTGTATACCTATGAGCAGAAGCTGGAATTCATGGTGAGGCATACCGGAACAGTGAGCCGCATGGTGGCATACGGCATTGTCCGTGGCCGGTTGTTAGGGCGACTACTGAACCGTCCCGTGGCCTGGATGTTACGGACCTGTATGCATCCGGCGGCACTGGAAGAGGCGTGGATGCTTGTTGTCGGTACGATGAACGCTGTCCCTTTCGGGGATATTATCAGATTGGCCGAGGTGATGAACCTGATGAGTCCCAGTCTGAGCCGAAGAAAATAGAACGGGAGTTAAAGGGGCATGTGGAGCCCGTCCATAGCCCGTTCGGACTCGTAGGACAAATAGTGCGCGACACCGGATGGAGTGTGAAATATATCATGCGCGGAGTGAATTATCCTATGTTGATGCTGATGTGGCAGGACTTTCCCCGCCATGTACCCGGCAGGAAGAAGACCACCCAGGAGATGGTTGCGGAAATGAAGAGCCGTAACAGGCAGCCGGACATAGCTCCGGCAGATTATTTACAACAATTGCTTGACGAAGAGGAAAACTAATGCAGCCCATAAAACTTGAAATATTTTTGGATGACAAGACCCGTAGCGGCATGCAGTCGGCGGAACGGAATATTACCGGACTGGAGACGCAGATGCAGGAGGTGATCAATATCCTGAAAAAGGAATTGATCGGCTTGCAGTCCGCATTCAAGGATGCGTTGTCTACGGGCGTTTCTTCGCCTTCCGATCTGGCGGATATACAAGCTCTGAAGGGTAAGATCGTGGAGCTGGAGGAAGAACTGAAACGCCTGAAAAGACAGGCGGAAATACCCGTGAAGCCGAATATTGACCTGTCGGGGTACATTACGGATGAGATCAGGGTCATGGAGAGTGCCGAAGATCAGGTGAAGGCCATCATCATCAATATCCAAAAAGATATAGATACTCTCCGGCAGAAATCCCTGGAATCGGCGGCGACGGGTATTGTCAATCCGGAAGATACGGCAAAGATAAAGGCGCTGGAGGCACAGGTACGTTCGCTGACTGAAACGTTGGTGAGATATGAAGTGGCCAAAGCGGACAGCAATGATACACCGATAATGCGGTATGATCCGGCACCGAAACTGAACAATGTTAAGATGAGTATGCAGCAAATCGCCCGCGAACTTCCGGCACTGGCGATGGGACCGCAGATGTTCTTCCTGGCCATTTCCAATAATATACCGATGTTTACGGATGCGGTGGCATCGGCACGGAAGGAATATGAATTGATGACGGCCGCAGGCAAGAAGGCTACTCCGATTTGGAAGCAATTACTAACTTCACTGTTTTCCTGGCAGACGGCGATGGCGACGGCTATAACGCTTACTGTGGTCTATGGTAAGGAGATTGGGGAGTGGGTGAAAGGATTGTTTAAGGCAAAAGATGCCACCCTTGATTTGCTGTCTGCCGAACAGGAAATGGCTTTAGCGCGTAGCAAAGCGTCAGATAGCATTAAAAAGGAACGTGCGAAACTGGATATCCTGTATGCTAGATTGAAAAATACGTCCTCATCAACGAAGGAACGCACGGCTGCTGTCAACGAATGGATAAAGCGATATCCGGAGTACGCCAATATTCTTGACGGTGAGAATATCAACCTTTCCAAGTTGGAATCTGCTTATAAAGCTTTAAGTAAGGAAATTTATGCCAATGCCGTGGCAAGGCATTATGTAGACAAGGTAGCGGATTTGTCTGTTAAGAAAGAAAAAGAAGAAATAAAGCGGCTCAATCAGAGAGCGACCTTAATGAAAGCACAGCGTCGGGTAGAACAAGCCGAAGCTGAGAAGGTTGCTGCCCAACAGGCGCAACAGAAAGGTTTATATGGTTCCGGTAACCGGTTATCAATAGCCAATGATGAATTATCCTCTGCCAATAAAGATTTGGAAAAACAGCAGAAGATATATGATGATATCGTAAATAACGTAAAGGACTATGATAGAAATATCAAAACCATTGCCAATCATGTAGATACTCTTAATCTGTTTCCCCAACCCGAAGAAGGTACCTACGATTACTGGAAACAGCAACAGGACCGTGCGGAAGGCGTATTGAAAGAAATCAAGTCCGATGTAAAGAAGACATTGGATGACGCTGCAAAGGAAGGCACCGACCTGTTTTCCCTGGGCATAGACAATTCTGTAGTGGAAACCTATAAAAAGGCAACCGGTCAAATAAAGGAAGCCCGTAAGAATCTGAAAGTCTATGATAACGGAGACGGAAAAACAACAGGCGGTGCCGATAAGAAAGATTACCAGACTGAACTTGCCGAAGCACGTATCCGTGCCCAGCAGAAGTTTGAAGCCGCTACTGTTCAAGTGATGCAAGAAGGGTATGAAAAGCGTCGTAAACAGGCGAAGCTGGAATACGATGAAGAATTGGCCCGCATTGATCGTCAGGAGAAGAAGTTGACTGAAAGACTGGATAATGCTAAGAAAAGTGGTAAGAAGGTCAGTGCGAATGATTATAAACAAGTTCAGAGTGACGGAAGTACCGAACGTTCCGCCGCCCTCATGATCTATGAGAATGAACTGGATAAGATCAATAAGGAAGCTACCGAAGTGGAGCGTAAGAAGCTGGAAGAGTATGCAAATCAATTTCAGGGATATATCACCAAACGTACACTGACGGAGAAAGGCTTTGATGAAAAGCGTTCGGTACTGGAAAAAGGCGGTGCATCGCAAGAAACCCTCAACGAACTGGACTATCAGAAAGAAAAGACCCTTTCGGATATTGACAACGAATTCGCCGCACGTGAAGAGGCTTTCAAGTCCTGGGCGGCAAATGTGGTAAACCTCAACCTTGAAGAATTGCAGCGCCTGCTGGTGGAAGCTGAAAGAGAGCTGGAGCGTGAAGAGTTCCTGCACCCGGATGACAAGGGACTGGCCGCGAAGCGTGCAAAAGTCAGCACTCTAAAGAATACCGTCAGCGGCAAGATGAACGCTAAGGAAGAGGGCAAAGACAAAACAGACAACAAGAAGAGTATTCAGGAATGGTCGGAATTGAACCGTGTGCTGGGAGATGTGGAAGACTCTTTCAATGATATAGGCGGCACCGTAGGTGATGTGGCGGGTGACATCATTAAGACCGCCGGCACCATAGCCACATCCACCCTGAGTATTATTGATGGCATTACCACCTTATCCGAGAATTCGGCGGGAGCCATGACGGGAACCGCCGAAGTCGCGGCGGAATCAATGTCGAACGTTGAAAAGGCTTCTGTCATCCTTACCATTATCTCGGCGGCCTTGAAAGTGGCGACCGCCATCGCAAGCCTTTTCAAACGTACGGACTATATGGAGGAATTCCGCAAGGAAATGGCAAAACTGAACTACGAACTGGCGCTTGCCAAGTTAAATGCGGAGATATCCACTGATAAGAACAGTATTTTCGGTGATGATCTGTGGGGTAATGCCATCAAGAACGTTGACCTTGCCAGGGAAGCGTTGGACAGGTATAACGGCACATTGGAGAAGATAAAGAACCGCAAGATATTCAGCGGTTTCGCAGGTGCGACAGCGGAGGCCATGGGACTGAAGAATACATTCAATTCTTTGGGAGACTCCATTGCAAACATGCAGGTAAAAATACAACATAAGACTTGGTTCAGGTCAGCCAAATATTCATCCCTGAAAGATGCGGTTCCTGAACTGTTCAATGCGGACGGTACGGTTAATCAGGATGCTCTGGAGAAGTTTATCGGTTCGGACACTTTCGGCAAGTTGAGCCAGGAAAACCAGCAATACCTGCAAGAGATGTCGGACTACTGGAAGGCATATCAAGATGCGGTAGAAAAGGTAAAGGATTACCTGACGGATATCTTCGGTGATCTCGGCAGCACTCTTACCGACACGCTGGTGGATTCATGGGCTAATGGTACGGATGCGGCCACCTCCTATTATGAGAGCGTATCGGAAATGTTGGAAAATCTGGGAAAACAGATGATTTACTCCGCATTATTCAGCGACATCTTTGAAAAAGCACAGAAAAAGATGTTGGACGTGACGCAGAATGCCGACCTGTCCGCCGATGAAAAATTTAAGGAGTATATAAAGCTGCTGGGCGGCATGACGGATGAAGTGCTGGGAAAGCAGGGAGACTTTAATGCACTGCTGGAGGCGTATCAGCAAATGGCGAAGGACAAGGGATTCGATATCTTCAAGCCGGATGAAGACGGGGCTTTACAGAGTGGGCGTAGCGGTTCGTTTACCACCATGACGCAGGAACAGGGGACGAAGTTGGAAGGATTGTTCACTTCCCTTCAGGACCATGCCAGCGGAATACATCAGTTATTGGAAGAATTGAAACAAGGACGTTCCGCGGATCATGAGATTTTCGTGCAGATCGAGGAAAACACCGCCTACTGCAAGTTGCTGGAGGATATACTTGAAATCATGACCCGGCAGGAACGTGACGGGCTTAAAATAAATGGATAAGCTATGAAAGATTTAACCGGATATATGAGCATCAACGGTAAGGATACCTGGACGGAGTATTCCGCTTTTCTCTGTGAGGATAAGCAGGATGATAATTTCAATTTCGGAGAGCTGCTGAAACCGTTGGAGATGAAGGACTACACAGCCGTAGACTTTCGGGAACGTGACGGTGAAGAGCTGCCGGATGTGCTGCCGTCTCCTTGCTACAAGGCTCGTGACGTGACGCTATACATTGCCGTATATGCTTCGACACTGGTGGAATATAACACCCGCCGTGCCGCACTCATGGAAGTGATCCGTGCGGGCTGGGTAAATCTGAAGGTGAAAGAATTACCTGCAACATATCGCTTATATTACAAGACGGCTACGGATGCGAAAGTATCTGCGGATATCACGGACGGCAGGATCGTGGGGCGCTGGAAGATGAAATTCAGGGAACCGAAACCGGGACTCACCACAGAGTGACACAGAGTTTAACGGAGTTTTAAATGATGATTAAATACTGTTTGAATGGAGCTTAAAATCTATAATCAGAGCGAAGAACTGAAACTGACGGTCAGCACGTCTTCATCGTCAACCTGGAATATGGAACTGATGACGGAGAATGCGATATCCGTTTCTTTCACTCATCCTTTCTATGTGCCGCTGGATGTGAATGACTATGTGCTGTTGTCGGGAGTAAAGTTCAGTATTAATAAAGAGTATAAACCAAAACAAAAGTCCACCCAGGAATACACCTATTCCGTTAAATTCTATGGCCCGGAGCATGATGCGCAGCGAGTTATGTATCTGAACCTGACGGACGGGCAATATGACGTGCAATTCTCCCTTGATGGTAGCCCGCGTGAACACTTGAAGAAGTGGGTGGATAACATGAACCGCATCTATGGGCGTGAAGTCTGGTCGATGGGTGATGTGGTGGTAGCTGCCAATCAGACCATAGAATATAACAATTCTTCTTGCTGGGATGCGCTGGCCTCCATAGCCGAAGCCTTCGAAACGGAGTGGTGGGCGGACGGGTTTACAATCAACCTTTCACGTTGCGAGCGGGGCGAACGTATTTCCCTTGGCTACATGCAGGGACTGACTTCGCTTACCCAGTCGGAGAACAGCAATGACGTGAAGTTTTTTACCCGGCTGATTCCGCTGGGTTCGACAAAGAATATAGATCGTAGCCGTTATGGGTATTCCCGACTTCAGCTTCCGGATAAGTCTACTTATGTGGACCGCAACACTCAATACGGATTGTATGAATATGTAGAGGAAGCGGCATTCGCAGAGATATTTCCGCATTATACAGGTACGGTGTCATCCGTACGTTCGGAGGAAAAGACCGGCGAAGACAAGAAGTCCTTCACTATCTATTATTTCAAGGATAACGGGATGACATTCGATCCGTCTTCCAAGGATAATGAGATAGCAGGCTTGGTGAAGTATGTCTCTTTTCAGACAGGTGACCTTGCCGGGCGTGACTTTGAAGCGAATTATAACTCGGCTACTAAGGAGTGGGAGATTATCAACATCTATCCGGATGAAGAGACTCAGATACCCGGCGGGAATTTGATCCCTCGTGTGGGGAATACTTATATTCCTTGGAACTTCCGTATGCCGGTGGAGTACGAAACGCAGGCGGAACAGGACTATAAAGCGGCTGTAGATAACTATCTGAAGAAGTATAGTGAAGATGTGTCGAAGTATGGCGGTGATACGGACTATATCTATATAGATACTCACAATGTGCCGTTACAGTTGGGGCAATCCGTACGGTTGACCAGCGATGAATATTTCGGTGCGGTTGGATATCGGGACAGTCGGATGACGAAGGTGGTACGGAAATTGGATAATCTGAGTATTGCTACGATTGAATGCAGTAACCGGGTGGGGAAGGGGTGGAAGACGCAGGTGGATAACAGTCTTTCAGAATTGAAATATGTGATAGGGCAGAAGGAAGAGACGGTACTGGATGTGCTGAAGAGCTGGGACGGGCGGGATATCACTGATTATCGGGTGTTGTCCGGTTTACGTACATTGAAGGAAATAAAACAACGTGCGTTAAGCAGATTGGAGAATGATGAAGCTGCCGGACATATAAAGTTTAAAAAAGGCGAGACGGTTGAAAACGGGCTGATCGTCCGTCTTCCGAAGCAAGACACCCCGGCCGCTTTAATGTCTTGTTTGCTTGAAGAAGATATTGATACTTTTATAGAAGAGGACGAGGATGCTTTGATGGAAATCGCTCCGGCAGAAATTTCCGATTTATCATTCGGTGGTCTTAGTAATGTGAATTCCTCTGTAGATAGTGCTCCGGTAGGCTCTCTTCCAGTTAAGGGTGAAAATGAGTGGAGTTATGCCGCTCCGACATTATATGCTGGAGTTATTGATGCGGATAATATGCTGGTTCCTGTTTTTGACCGCAGGACACAGACTATGGTGTTTATTCCCATATCAGCTATCCGGGGAGGTGTAACCCCACCTCCAACCGGCTTCCCTTATACCTTCTCTTTTGCATTAAGATAATTCTAAAAAATAAGATAATATGGCAAATTTGAATATACCTTCCAAAAATACCGGTGATACATTGTCAGCGAGTGAGTTTAATCAGGTGGTTTCCGCTGTAAATGGTAAGATTGATTCAGTTAACGGTAAAGGATTGTCTACAAATGATTATACTAACACAGATAAGCAGTCTTTATCCCGGTTATTGACACGTGTTGACAAGCTTGAAAACTCCGCAAGTGGAACTGGTGGCATCCTTATTTCTGACGTGGAAAGCAAAGTAGGCTCTTACAAATTCGGGATCACTGAACATGATATATATGCTTGTACGATTGAACTGGTAGACCCGCCTACGGTGGTTAACACAGAGAAGGAATACATGGCTAGCGATTCACCGCTGGGCAATAATATGTATTTGACTGTGAAAAACATTATAGTGAAGGATACTGACGGTAAGTTCTATCCCGGCTCGATTGAGATCAAACAAATATATGTGTCTGAAGGTTTTGAGACGAAATTATCAGTATTGTGTAAGTCTGCAATACCCGCCGGTTCAATTTTAATGCTGACATTGGAGTATGTCAAACTAGAAGGGGAAATAATTGAATTTAGTGTTGCATTACCTTCCGGTGTTAGTGCGGATGATGTGAACCTGACTATTGCGCCTTTGAAATATGACAAGCATTTCGCATTTACATATACAGCGGATGATTCAGTAGAGGGAGCTTATGCACGAATTTGGCGAAGAATTAATCAAAAATGGATCGATGATACTGAGTTTTTCCATCTTGGCAACACACCGACGACCGGCTATATCCCTGAATATCCACTCGTATATACTGACGGATGCGGTAATGATCGCCGTTTTGGCTTCAGCATTGCATTATGGCCAACGTGGGGTAACGAATATAATCCGGATGGACTTATAAAGGACAGCAGTACTAACAGCATATATATAACCTGGAATGAGCTTGACTTGATAAAGGATTGGGGCGTTTCCATGCTCTACCACAATGTTGACGAAAGAGTATATGATAAAAATAATGCCGATGATATTGAAAAAGGCTTTGTGGCCGATTACAATAAGGTTCTGGAGAAAATAAACCGTCGCATGAAAATAATGGGACTCCCCGACGGTAATGCCGCCTACGTAACTGCGGCAGATAAATCCCCTTTAATTGATTTCTATCGCAGTTCATTACATCACTTGGAATTCATTTACCTGAAATCTACAGGTTCTTTATTCAAAAAAAGGACCTACGGTGGAACCAATTCTTCCGTTAATGATGTAAAGCTGGAAGAACTGGCGTCACAACATACAAGCGATAACCCCTACTGGGTAGGTATAACGACCCACCGCGTGGACCTTTCCCGGATAGAGCTATTGGAAACTATCTATTCATTATATGGAAAGGGTGGTGACGATAGCCTTTGGGTTGCTTCCTGGGATGAGGTCTACGAATATATACAGATGAGGTTGAATTCAATCGTTAAAAAGGTAGTAAGCGACGATACTGTCACATGGAAGATATTAGTTCCATTTTCTAAGAACTATTATTTCAAGGACTTGTCATTCCTGGTATCAGGAATTACTTCTGTGGATGCGTTAACGGTTTCCGACAAGATATTCGGATATAGCTATGCGGCTCATGGTTCAGGAATGCTTGTAAATGTGAATTTCAACGAGTTGCTCCTGGATTGTGCCGAGAAATACACGTCAAAATTTGAAAGTACGTTATCCGAGGATGATAAGACTGATGCATATTATTTTGTAAATCAATTAAAAGATACTTTAAAAGCTCCGTTTGTCGCACGGTTATCCGCGAATGAGACCGCACCGGTTTTAAATTCGATATTAATCAATGATGGTGTAACGGTGACTTACGACCAATTGGTTTCTATAACTCTCAATATGACTGGCGGACTTACTCATTATAAAGTTGGTGAGACTGCCGACTTATCCGGTGCAAGCTGGATTGTCGGCACATCGAAAACTTTTTCTTATCAACTTTCATCTGGTTATGCATCCAAGACTGTATACGTGCAGGTTAAAAACAGTTTTGGTGAGTCGGAAGTTAAATCATCATCTATTTTGTATTCGGAACGTCCGGCCGTATCTTATACAGTAACGGGAAAGGCGAATAACACTGCATACGGTACTGTGACACCGGCCGTTCAGGATGTTGCCGAGGGAGGCCAGGCAAGCGTTAACGCACAAGCTAATGATGGCTATGTTATCGGTGGTTGGAGTGGTGCAGATACGAGCGCCGGTATAGGGACTAATACCGGAAATGCTACCGTAAATAATGTCCGTAGTAATAAGACAATAACTTGTAACTTCCAGAAAGAGGGCGGTAGCGGTACTGCCGGAAAAACTATCGTATCATTTGCTCAACTCGGTAATAATATATCTTATGATACGGTCAATGGTGAGACAATAAATTATATCTCTATTGTGCAAGGAACTAGCTATACAACTAATATATTGAAGGATGCCAGCGGCGATGAAGTCGGTAACTACTTAAAAAGAAAAGCTGATTATCCCGGTGAGATTACTGTAGACCGGTCAGCCATTAATACAGATGTACGTCAGCCTAATGTAGACGATAGCGGTGTATATCCTGCCAAGTACATTAGCAGATACAATTCAGGTAGTAATACCGGTTTGAAGGTTATGCTTCGGTTTCAAGCATTTGCCGCAGGTACTTATAAAGTAAGAATATTGCCTTCTTGTGACAGGGATCTTCCGTCAGACCAATTTCCATCGGTCTTTTATTCTGCAAATAATGTCGAGACAAATATTTCATTTAGCCCACTGAACAATATAACTCAGTTCGTTGAGATTGACAACGTAACAGTTGGTAATGATGGTTTATTGGATATATATTTTTGGAACACTTTAGGCGTGAACTATGTGCCTGGAGTTAATTTGATTGAAATAATAAAACTATAGTTATGGCTATATTAAGTACAGCAAAGATTGTAGGTATGCTTGCTTCGGCAAAGAAAACTGGTAAGCAAATCTTGAATGCTGCCGGAGAATATGTGGTAGAAGTGGTAGAAGATTTCATGTCCGGCTTCGCAGGTCACGGATGGAAAATATGGGAGTATGTATCGGGAAAATGGAAGCTTGAAATAGATTCTATTGTTGTGCGTGAAACGATGACGGTTTTTGAACTCTTGATCCAGAAGATACGTGCAGTAAAAGGAGCTCTTGGAATCACTCAGGCAAACGGTAAGATAAAGAGTGCCATATTGGATGATGCAAAGCAAAATTGGTTCATCACTATTGAAGAAGATGAAATGTCCTTCGTTGCTCATGATATCCTTCGTTGTCAGAATTGGCAAAATGGAACATTAAAAGGTTATTGGGTAGAGATATCGGAAATTCGCAAGATAGATGGCGTTGATACGATTGTAATTCCTGTTAGTGAATTTTCCGGAAGTATTGATTATATAGATGGCATGGAAGCAGTAGTCTCCGGATTATCAGATATGTCTATACCAACTGAAGGTGATGAAATTATACAGTTTGGCAATACTATTAATATAAATCGACAATCCGCTATCTATCTTCATGCGGACGAAGGCGGACAACCCGCCATTGACATTCTCTTTGGCATTAATAGTAAAAGTTTTGCCGGCTGCGTAAAAATGCGTATCGGTGGTGATATACCTGGTGCAAATGGTTTAAAAGGCTTCTATTGCGAGAATGGCTTGATTAAAGGAACAGATAGCAGCGGACATACAGTTTATTGCATCTATCCTGATGGAACAGCTGAATTTGGCGATGGTTCCGCTAAGTTTGCAGCTGACCGGTCCGGTAAACTTGCCGGTGGTGCGATCTCGTGGGTATGGGATGCAGACAAGAATAAATTTGTCTGCACAATGGGAGATGTAATACTGGGCTGGGATAATCTCGATCCGGAGGTTAAAGAAAACCTGAAAGGTGAAAAGGGCGACAAGGGAGATACCGGTGAAAAAGGTAGTGATGGCCTCAATGGTGCTGACGGTATTAATGGTAAGGATGGCACATCAATAGTATGGAAGGGTAGCTATGTCTCGCATCCTGCTAATCCTCAGAATGGATGGGCATACAAAAACACTACGGATGGTAAAAGTTACGTTTACCAGGATGGAACATGGTATCAGATGACTGTTGACGGTGTGGACGGTGCCAATGGTAAAGACGGTACAGATGGACTCGATATTGTTTGGAAAGGAGATTTATCCACACCACCGGCAAATCCTGTAAAGAACTGGGTATATCGAGATACGGATAACGGTCGGGTATACATCTATAATGGTACAGCCTGGGCTTTGATGGTAGCAGACGGAACTGATGGAGCCGATGGCACTAATGGCACTGACGGTATGTCTGTCTATATCACTTATCATGACAGTGAATCCCAACCGGAAAAACCTACAGGAAACGGCACCTCGAACGGCTGGCACACTAATGCAACGAGCACAGTCGTGTGGATGTCTCAGAAGGTGACCGAAAATGTATCTTCCGGCAGTTGGGGAACTCCAATTAAAATAAAAGGGAATAAAGGAGACACAGGTCCGCAAGGTGTTCCCGGAGCTCCCGGTAAAGATGGAAAGGTATATTATACTTGGATAAAATACGCTGATGATGCGCAAGGTAATGGAATCAGCAATGATCCTGCCGGAAAGAGTTTCATTGGACTTGCGTATAACAAAGAAGCGGAGACTGAAAGTAATACGGCATCTGATTATAGCTGGAGTCGCTTCCGTGGTTTCGATGGCTCGGACGGTAAAGATGGCAAGGATGGTACGGATGGCGTTCCCGGTCCGGCAGGTGAAGATGGCAAGACCACCTACACATGGATCGCTTATTCTGATAACGCTGACGGTAGTGGTATGTATCAGGTGCCGACGGACACTACTAAGTATATCGGTATTGCGGTTAATAAAGATACGGCTACAGAAAGTACTGATCCTGCTGATTATACATGGAGCCGTTTCCGGGGTGAAGATGGTGCGGATGGCCAAGATGCTGTAATGTTTGCGATAGAGTTCTACATGAACGGAGTTCAGGTCCAGAATATCCCGTGCGACATACATGGCACTTCAATTTCCGGCAATATTGTTATAGCTAAGTTATATCGTATTAGTGGAAGCAGTAAGGAAGATTATACTCCTGACAGGTGGCGTGTATCTTATTTAAAGGAAGGTGTTGAAGTACTTTCCATTCAGCCCTTGGAATCGCTTAACTTTATAAATATATCCCTCGACAAATCATTAGAATATGACAGTATTGCGGTGATGGTCTATGAACAGTCAATTCCTGATTATGTCTTGATTACCGAGGCTTCAATATCTAAGGTTATGGCAAATGTACCAGATTGGTTAATAGGCTGGGATACCAACAAGGTGCAGATAGGCAGCGAGTATATGATATCTCCGAAGCTGTTCACGGGTAAGAACACCGGGACGGCTGAGGAACCGATCTTAACCGGTATCGTGCAGGGTGACAAGTGTATAACCATTGATGGAGTTGAACGATCCGGTATCTTTGCTTTGGTGGATAACGAGATAATGTTTGAGCTTGACCCGGAAAATGGAAAATACAAATTCAATGGTGAGGTCAACGCTACAAGTGGAGTCTTTAAGAATATAAAATCGCCAAACGATTCTTTTAGAATTAAAGAAAATGGAGAAATAGAGATAGTAGGTAAGATTTCCACTTCCTCGAATGGTACTCGTATAGAAATAGACCCGGTTACTAATAGTCTCAAAATGTACACTCAAGACGGTATAGAAGTTGGGAACTTGAGCTTTTTTGAAAGCGAATGGAATGGTGTTATTAATTATCTTCCACGACTTAGGCTGCGTAGATATGTAGATAATGTGTTATATAATGAAACTTCAATAGACAGTGGAACAATCTTTTGTTCTCAAAAAGTAGGTTCTGATGATTATTCCTGTTATTTAATTCCTTCTAACGGTTTGACATTTTACAAGAATAACGAGCAGACCAAGCATTATTCAAAGGCGTAATAATAAAAGTCCCGTCTACTTTCGCAAGCGGACGGGAATAACGACAAAACTACTATGTGACCTTAACGGTCAATTTGAATGCAAATATAAAAAAAACTATATTTAATATCCTTTTAAGAGTCATTTAAAATCAAATGAAAAATTGCATTTCGTTTTGTGTTAATGCCTGTAAAAAGTCTACATTTCGTTTTATAGGTGGATTACAAAACGTTTTGCGGTTTTTATCTGCTGCAAACAATCCTTGCCCTTATACTTCTTCTCTTTTTCTATATATAATAAGGTGTATTTACTATCTACTAATAATATTCGTTAAACTACTTCCTTTTTTAGTTGAACAACTAATAGTATTAGTTGTTTGTTTAAAACTAATTCCTATCTTTGCGTTGTTCACCCAAATAAACCTGAAAATATTATGAAACGATTAACTGCTAAAGAAGAAGAAATCATGCAAATGTTCTGGGAACATGGTCCGATGTTTGTTCGTGAATTGCTGGCTTTTTATGAAGAGCCGAAACCTCATTATAATACCGTATCTACCTTAGTTAGAGGATTAGAGGAAAAAGGCTTTGTGAAATACAAGGCCTATGGTAACACGTATCAGTACTATGCGGCTGTTTCCGATAAAGAATATAAGCGTTCTGCACTGAATGACGTAGTAGCCCAATACTATAATAACTCTTATACCAATGTTGTATCTACATTTATTGAAGAAGAGGGTATGTCGGTAGACGAGTTAAAAGCGTTGATAGCAGAGATCGAAAGTAAAAAGTCGAACAGATAGAAATAGAGTTATACCCGGCAAATAAATAGATCATGGGAACTATATTGTTTTATATATTTGAGTCTACCTTATGCCTGATAATCCTGTACTTTCTGTTCAGATTGTTTTTCAGGAAAGATACGCTGTTCCGTACGAACCGTTTTTTGTTGCTGGCAGGAACGATGGCATGTACGTTACTTCCATTGCTGCAAATAGATGTTCCTCAATATACAACCTTGCAGTTGCCAATAACTACTGTAAGACATTTATTGACTGAGAAGGAAATAGATGTTCAAAGAGAAGGAGGAACGGGTGAAAAGCATTTGTCTGAAGAAGCACGTCTTTTGATGGCAGAGAAAGGGGAGGGTATAGAGGGAGATCGTACGAATGTGATTCATACTATTCCTGTGATCTGGCTGTTGGGCGGTTGTTATTTTATCGGGGCTTTGATAGTGCTTGCTTTCCTCTTGCTTTCTACCATCCGTATGCGTCGGCTTATCCGGAGCTATCCTGCCTGTAATTACGGGAAATACAAGCTGGTCATCTGTCCGGAGAAGATAGTCTCTTTCAGTTGGGGGCATACCGTTGTCCTGTCACAGGAGGATTACGAACGGAACCCCGGAGAAATCCTGTTGCATGAGCAAATGCACCTGCAACATAGACATACATTGGATTTACTTTGGATGGAATGTATCGTTATATTCCATTGGTTCAATCCTGCCGCATGGCTCCTGATGCGTGAACTTCGTGAAGTGCATGAATATGAAGCCGATAATGGCGTTATTAATAATGGCATCGATGCAACAGAATATCAACTCTTGCTAGTGAAGAAGTCCGTGGGTGCAAGGCTCTACTCTATGGCTTGCGGGTTCAATCACAGCAAACTTAAAAATCGTATCACAATGATGTTAAAAAGAAGAACAAACAATTGGGCGCGTTTGAAGCTATTGCTTTTTGTGCCTGTAGCTGCCGGAACGCTTTATGCATTTGCGCGTCCGGAAGTTAAGGAGACAGTGGGGCAGGCGATAAACGCGTCTGCGAGTGTGAAACAAAATTCAGTTCAGGAGAGCGAGTTGCAACAGTTGGAGGCTTTCTTCACTCGTAAAGCGAACGATGCTATGGGCGGAAAGATGGAGTCTCAGACTGAGAAATCAACGGATCGTTTTTATAGTTTCTTTGTAAATATGAGAAATAAGATGATGCTGAATCAGGAATTGATTAAGGAATATGATGTGGAAACCTTATCAGCCCGTCTTAAGGATCTCTTGAGGAAAGAATATAGGAAAGTTGCAAATACGGATAAAAGGCAGGTTCCCGGTTTATTTGTGAGATATGACCGTGGTTCGTCATCCACCGCTATCACTTCTTACCTGCGCACCATAAAAGAGGCTTATCTACAAGTTCGTGGAGAAATTTCCGGAGAGTTAGGCGGAGTTTCCGAAGCTCGTTTAGATAGTTTGCTTCCTATATTCGTTTCTTTTGGAGAACCTAAGATTTACAGTTCTAAATATAAGACGGCTTCGGATATATTTTTACCCATAGAAGTATCTTTGTATCCGAAAGGAGGTACAAGCTCAGTGATAAAGAATCCTTCTCTTCAGGAATTGGAATTGAAGTTAAAGGATTACCGAACGGTTGCCAACAGCGATGGATTATCAGTGGGACTGAAGTTTGATAAAGATGTTACTATGGGAATCGTGGAAGATGTGAAAGAAGTTATTTGGACAACTTTGTCCCATAAATAATGCTTTACTGAATAAAAATAGATACTCGGATTATAACGAAACAGCCGACTTGTTGATTCATCAACAAGCCGGCTGTAAGTTTATAGATGTATGATAAATACTTTTACCTGATTTTAATTTCGCAATTGTCAAGGCTCTCAATAATCGCCAGAGACTCCACATGAATACCTTGCTCACGAAGTTCGTCACCTCCATGCTGAAAGGCTTTTTCTATGATGAAGCCCATGCCCACCAGTTCGGCTCCGGCCTGTTTCACAAGCTCCATGATACCTTTGGCAGCATTTCCGTTGGCCAGGAAATCATCGATGAAAAGTACCCGGTCGCCCGGACGGAGAAAGTCTTTACTGACACATACATCATAAGAGCGTTGCTTGGTGAAAGAATAGACAGAAGTAACCAGCATGTTCTCCATAGTGCTCGGCTTTTTCTTTTTTGCGAAGACTACGGGTAATTCCAATAAATAACCTACCATAATGGCGGGAGCGATACCGCTGGCTTCTACCGTGATAATTTTGTTGATTGGGGTGGAGGCAAAACGTCTGACGAACTCCACACCGATGGATTTCATCAGGATAGGGTCCATCTGGTGGTTGATGAAGTTATCTACTTTCAGTATACCTCCGGGGTAGCATCTTCCATCTTTCAGGATACGGTCTTTTAGGATTTTCATGTTTTATATATCTTAATTTGGATTGTCTATTTGTCCTGTCCGTTTTCTTCCTCCTCCGTTTCCTCTTCTTTGGGCAGCAGTCTTGCTGATATTCGTTTTTTAGGAGTCAGACTCATATTACGCAGCAGTTCGGCCTGTCTTACCACACTGCCGTTGCCATCCGAAAGCTGGTTGTAAGCCTTGTCATAATCTCTTTGCAATCCGCTCAGATTGTCACCGATGCGCAAGAATGTATCTGTAAATCCGGCAATCTTTTCGTAAAGTAATGTACCTCGTTTGATAATATCCTGCACATTCTTCACTTGATTTTCCCGTTTCCAGAGATCGAGGGAAAGGCGGAGCGCACTAATCAGATTGGTGGGACTCATCAATACCACCTTTTTATTATAGGCGTATTCCCATAGATTGGTATCCGCTTTGATCGCCGTCAGGTAGGCAGCTTCGGTAGGGATAAACATCATCACAAAGTCCGGTGCTTTTGCATCATAATGCGAATAATCCTTCTGGCTGAGTTCATCCACATGCGCCCGTACCGATTGCAGATGTGCTTTCAACCAGCGAGCCTCTTCCTCTTTGTTTTCGGCGGAATTGTAGGCGGCATAGGCAGTCAGGGATACCTTGGAGTCGATAATCATTTCCCGCTCATCCGGGTACCTGACAATAATATCCGGCTGCATTCTCTGACCGCTTTCTTCGTTGGTCAGCATTTCACCCTGTTCGTTTTTCAGGAATTCCTGGCGGAAATAATGTTCGCCTTCTATCAGGCCGGAAGCTTGCAACAGACGTTCCAGTATCATTTCTCCCCAGTTGCCCTGTATCTTGGAGTCACCTTTTAGCGCACGGGTCAGGTTGTTGGCATCTTCGCTGATCCGGTTGTTCAGTTCTACCAAATCTTTGATGCGTTCTTCCAGCGAGAAACGTTGTTTCGACTCTTTGTCATATACTTGTTCTACCTTTTCCCGGAAATCTTTCAGGTTTTCCCCCAATGGGCGGAGTAAATTGCTGAGATGCTCCGAATTCAGTTTGGTGAAGTCTTCTGTCTTGCTTTTGAAAATGCGGTTGGAGAGATTCTCAAACTCCGTGCTCATGCGTTTGTGCAAGGCTTCCGCTTCTTCAGTTTGCAATTTCAGACGCTCTTCCCATTGCTTCTGCTGCTCCGCCAGTCTCAGATTGAAAGATTTTTCCTGCTCCGCCAGGCGCTCGGCTGTGATGGTTCTCTCACGTGCAATCCGTTCTTCTACTGTACGATTCAGCAGTTCTTCCCGTTCGCGGGTGGCTTGCAGTTGTGCGGACAACGCGGCACTTTTTCGTCCGGCTATCAGATACCCTACGCCGACACCTACTATAAGACCGATAATTAGAAAAACAATATCCATACTTATTCAGTCAATATCTCGTTGCCGTTTTCGGTAATCAGGAGCATACTTTCCCATTGTGCCGAAGGCAGTCCGTCGTCTGTGCAGACGGTCCATCCGTCGGCTTCATCAATGAAGACTTCGTAAGTTCCCATATTGATCATCGGTTCGATGGTGAATGTCATTCCCGGAACGATAAGCATACCTGTACCGCGCTTGCCGAAGTGCTCAACGTCCGGTTCTTCATGGAACTTGATTCCTACGCCGTGCCCGCACAGGTCGCGTACTACACTGTATCCGTTTTTCTCCGCATGTTCCTGAATGGCTGCACCGACGTCTCCAAGCCGTGCCCACGGTTGTGCTGTCTGTACGCCAATGTCACGGCATTCCTTTGCCACCTGTACCAGGCGTTGCATTTCCGGCTTCACTTCTCCAATCATGTACATTCGTGACGCATCCGAGAAATATCCTTTATAAATAGTGGAAACGTCTACATTCACAATATCTCCGCTGCGCAGGAACTCTTTCGTGCTTGGGATGCCATGACATACCACGTCATTGATGCTTGTACATACACTTTTGGGAAAACCTTCGTACATGAAAGGGGCAGGTATTGCATCATGATCCGTTGTAAATTCATAAACCATGTGGTCAATTTCCGCAGTGGACATTCCTTCGCGGATGTTTGCAGAAATGTAATCCAGCAGTGCGGTGTTGATTTTGGCACTTTCGCGGATGCCCGCCAGTTGTTCTTCGGTGCGCAATAAGTGGCGCGACGGTAGTTTATAACCTTCCTTTTTATAGTGTTGAATCTTCGCTTCTACTTCGTCGGAATAGTTTTTAGGAGCAAACCGGACTCCTTTTATGAACTTCTTCATTGTCTTTTTCTATTAATAGTTGCTACAAAAGTACACAATAAAATTCATAGTGTCCTCACTGTTGTGATTTCACTTCTCGAATTATCAATTCGCTTCACCTGTATCTGGGTCTTGATCCGCTCGCGCAGTCCTTCTACATGGCTGATGATACCCACTTTTTTGCCGCCCATCTGGTGCAGTTTCTCCAGTGTGTCCATTACTGTGTTCAGATAATCACTGCTCAGGGTTCCGAATCCTTCATCAATGAACAATGTATCTACAGACAGGCTATGCCGGCTGAGTGAAGACAAACCGAGTGCCAATGACAGAGAAACCAGGAAACTCTCTCCGCCGGACAGTGTACAGGCCGGACGTGCCGCACCTCCTTGATATAAATCGCGCAACAGAATGGTGAGTGAACCTGCCTGACATTCCAACTCGTAACGTTCGGTCAGGCGTTGCAGGTAGAAGTTTGCTCCATTGAGCAATTCTTTCAGTACGAAGCTCTGGGCAATATTTCGGAAATTCGTTCCTTTCTCGTCACCAAAGTGATGGCAAAGGCGGTCCCATTTCAGATAAACCTCCCGTAATTCGTCTGCACGTTTCTTCTCATCTTTGATCCGGGCAATATTTTTCGCATTCTCTTCCAATTGGATTTTCAGTCGTAAGAGGGTCTGATTGCCTGCTGTGATCTTTTCATCCAAAGCAGTGATAAGACTATCTAGACTTTCAAGGGTTTCTTCTTCTTCCATTTCCGGCTTCTTACTTTGGTGTTCTTCCAGTTGGCCGGTTGTAAGTCTGAAGGCTGTCTGTGCTGCCACTTCTTCTTCTCTAAGCCTCTGCTGTCCGCTACGCAGAGATTCTATTTGTTCGTTGGAGTAGGAGGAAAGAGCGATGAGGCGTGCTTCGTCCATATCCGGGTGTGTGGTATAGAATGCTGTCAGGCTGGCTTGTAGCTCATCGAGATTCTTCCGGACAGACAGGATGTTCTGTTTCAGTCCGCCGACTTCAGAATTCAGCGTATTCCACGCCATTCCCAGATTCTTGATTTCCATTTTTTCCTTTGCCGTAAGATCCCTCCATTCAGGGAAAGCCGTACAGATCAGTTCTTGTGTGGCGGATATGCTGCTCAGTTCTTTATCGATGAGGGCGATGGCAGCTTTTAATTCCGCCTGTCTGTTCTGTGCAAGTTTATAATGCTCTGCGGATTTCTGTAGGCGTTCGATAAAAGCGGTAGGGGAGGTCTGCCACTCCGTTTGCCACCCTTCCCAAAGAATCAGTGGGCTGACGCGTTCCAGCGTAGTACGAACAATCTCTTTTTCACTTTCCGCCAGTGAATGCTTATTGGTGATATCGTTTTTCAGCTTCGTCAGATTTTTGTCGGCGGTGTCCAATGTATTCCGGGCGACTTCCACAGCTTTCTGGTGATTATCCTTCAGATGTTGCAGCCGGGAAATATGGTTGGAGAGGGTTTGTATTTCATTTAGTTTGGCATTGACATTCTCCAGATTCAGTTTATTCTCCTGAAATAGCTTTTCCAGTATTTCTTTGGTATTGTCGGAGATGCTTGGGATAGAACACCGACTGCATTGCTCTTCTGCTTCCGTTCGGGCAAGATCATGACCTTTTCGGGCCTTTTCTGTTGCCAGACGGCTGTTCGCTATCATATTCTCGTAAGTTTTGACCTCTGCCCGGTTGCTGTTTAATGCTTGTTCCGCTTCCTTGTATTCTTTTTCTTTTGCTTCCAGCGACTGCCGGATAGGGGCAAGCATCGACTGAAAATCTTCGTCCTTGCTGAGTACCTCTATCTTCTGGCCGCATACCGGACACATATCTCCTATGGATAGACGGGCACGGGCTTCTTTGGCCCATTCCTCCACAGCTTCTTTTTGTTTGTCATAAAGCTCTTTGAGGTCATCGTACGCCTTCTTCTGAGTGTCGAATTCGTTTTTAAGTTTCCCGTTCCGGTTCTTGCCGGCTTGCAGATTGGTTTCCAGTGATTTCTCGTTTTCCTCTGCTGTGGCCAAAGCCGCCTTTTTATCTTCCAGTACTATTAGGGCATTTTGAGCTTTTTGCAAATTCTCTTTGATAGTCTCCAATGTACTTTTCTTTTCTTGCAAGGCACTCCGGTTCATGGAATCAAGCTGTGCGTTCAGTTGGTTTATTTCCTGTTGCCTGATCTGATTCTCTTTGCTTTTCAGATTGAAGTCATTCTCCTTATTTGTGCGTTCTTGCTCTTGGGCAGGTTGCTGCCGTACCAATTCCACTATCTGCTTTTCGTAAATGGAGATGCGGGAATGTGAGGAGAGCACGGCATTCAAATCGGTGACGATAGACTGGCTCTGCTCGAACATGGGCAGGAACGGTGCATGGGTTTGCAGATATTCTTCAGCAAGAATTAGTTTTGCCTGTTGCTCTTTCATATTCTCCTTCAGCCAAACGCAGCCACTGCTGAGGCGGATGAAATTCTGCTTCAAGCTTTCGGTTTGTTCGGCATTGATTTCTTGTTGCCACTGCTGCTGTTTGAAAGAGGAGAGCCAATTGCGGGCATCCGCAGTGTGATTCCAATCCTTTATCAGTAGTTCTTTCTGCCGGAAGTCATCCGATTGTAACTGTTCTTTCTTCACTTCCCAGATTCTCTGTTGACTTTCTTGAGTAAGGGTGAGTTCAGTATTTCTTTTCAGCCAGTCACGTTTCAGTGCTGCTATGTTCTTTTGCCCGGTATTTCCGTTGATTTCGCTACTTAACGCAGCCATTGTTTCGTTAATTCCGGTCATTTCTTCTTCAGTCAGCACATGGATTCCTTCCAGTTTCCGGTTCTGATTCTCATAGTCTACGCGCTTTTCTTTCGTTATGGCATAAATCCCTGCACCTATTTCAGAATAAATTCCGGTACCTGTCAGTTTCTCCAGGATGTCCGATTTCTCACTTTCTTTGCTCTGAAGAAACTTAGTGAAATCTCCTTGAGCCAATAGGGTGGTGCGGCAGAATTGCTCGAAGTTCAACCCTACGGCTTCTTGTATTTCCGCTTTGATTTCGTTTCTCTTGGTGAGTTGGAGGTTGGTTTTACAGTTTTCCAGCGTCCATTTAGTGTCTTGAATGGCACCGGATGCTTTCCGATGTGCGCGGGCTACGTACCATTTGGCGATGTAAGGTATTTCGTTTGATCCGATAAATTCCAGTTCTGTCCAAGCTTCACTGGTATTTCGTCGCATCAGTTGGCGGCTGTCGTTTATAGCCACATCTTCCTTTTTAGAAGAAAACGTTTGTCCTATATCCCGGTACTTTTCATTTGCTGTGCGTTCCATGCGGGGCGTTTCATTATAGAGTGCCAGGCAAATGGCATCGAGTAATGTTGTTTTGCCGGCGCCTGTTTCACCACAGATCAGGAACAGGGATTCTTCACTTAAGGGGCCGTTCTCAAAATCAATGACGGCATCTTCTATCGAGGCCAGATTCTTTATAGTCAGTTTTTGAAGTTTCATAGTTCACCACAGATTACACGGATTAGCGCAGATTATTCTTTTCTCTCACTTTCTGTACGACACTGCTCATCAGTTCACAGAGTTCCTCGTCCATCTCTTCTCCTTCTGCCTCCTGATAATAAAGTCTGGCTATTTCCAGTGGAGACATTTCCTGCATTTCCTGGATGGAGATGTGCCGGGCTATGTAGTCTGAAGTTTGTTTTTCGCGGTTGGATTTGATATAGCAGTATTTACAGCTTTTTCCTCTTATGGCATTCGATGCCCGTTCATTGCAGTCGGGTGCCAGATAGTCTTTTATCAGAACATTCAAGCGGATATAAGCCGGCTTATCGTCCGGATATTCTTCCAGTAACTTTATGGCTTCTTCAAAGACTACCGGTTCCTTGGGGAGGGTGACGAGTGGTATTGGATTTTCTATTTCTATTGTCCTTATCTGTGGCGCTTCCCGTCCTTTTAATTCGACGATAGATACGGAGTGTGGATAAGCTTCGTCGAAACTGACGGGTAGGGGGGTACCGCAATAGCGTGCATGCCGTCCGTTTCCTTTGATGTTCTGCGGACAATGAATGTGTCCGAGTGCCAGATAATCGTATCCTTCGCCCATGGAACTGATGGGGATGTATTCTATTCCACCCACGGTTTCGTCATGCCCCGTCCGGTCGCTGCCTTCTATGGAGAGATGTGCCATTAATACAACGGGCAATCCTCCCGTGTTCATTTTTCCTACTTCGTCCAGCAATGCCTGGAAGAAACGTGCTTGCCGTTCTTCGCGTGGCGTTTCAGTGTCCAGCATCGGGAAATTCTGTGGATAGACGTGGGGGACGGCAATGATATATCCTTTCAGTGCTGCTGCTTCATCTATTACTTCCACGATATGTTTTTCCAGATTCACCTCTTCCCGGGTACGTTCGATGTTTCCCACGACTTTCACACCAAAATGGTTCCATAGACTGCTGTCTATTTCCAGTTTAGAACTGCTGTCGTGGTTTCCGGCAGTTACCACAATTGTCATTCCGGGACATGCCCTGTGAATTTCGAGCATACCATCCGTGTACATCTTTTGTGTGGCTGCCGATGGGGTGGAGTAGTGATAGATGTCTCCGCTCACTACCATTGCATCCGGCATTTCTTCTGCTACGATGCGGGTTAGTTGTTGCAAAAATGCTTGTTGCTCGTGGCTACGGTCATAATTATATAATGTATGTCCCAGGTGCCAGTCGCTGGTATGAAGTATTTTCATTGATATTATTGTTTTATGCTTTCAAAAGTACGCAGAATATGGAAGATACGCAATCCTCTTTAAAAATCTCTTTTCCAAAAACTGGGAATTCTCTGATTTTTAATTAGTTTTGCAGTCTAATTTCTCTATGATGTAGACCTTTTGTTCCTTGTGTGGTAAAGAATGGGTACACTTGGAGACTAAACTATAATTTCGATGAAATATTTGCAAATAATAATCAGAGTGTTTATTATATTAGTTGCTTTTCTTTTAAATGCTGTTAATGTATTTGGCGAAGTATCCTCAGCATTTAAACCGGGCAATGAAGATAGAATATTGATTCTCAACGCATACAGTGGCTCTTCCCGATGGAGCAACGACTTTATCATCCCTATTTATAATTCTTATCAGCATAAAAATTCTCCTTATGTAGTGGATGTGGAGCACATGGGCAGTCAATTTATGCATTTACAAAATGCAGAAGAATTATTGGAATATGAAGAAGGCCTCTTTGGAAAATATGCAGACAATCCTCCAAAACTCCTGATTCTTTTAGGTAGTGCTTCCTGGGGTTTGCTGAGAGATGATATAGAAAAAAAATGGAAAGATGTCCCTGTGATTCTTTGTACGGAGACGGATTACGTCGGTCCGCAAGAGGCTTATCTGGAGAGGCGCGCCATTCCGGTAGAAGAGAGAACTCCCTTGAAAGATTATAAAGGAGATTTGTCGCTGACTGTATTCTATGTACCTGCATATCTCAAAGAGACAGTTTCGCTGATGCAGGATTTGATGCCTGAAATGGATGAGTTGATATTTCTGTCGGATGCCCGGTATATAAGTGCCCAATTCCGTTCGGATTTAAAAGAGATTGTGAGCAAGAACTTTCCCGAACTTGAAATAAAGGATTATGTTGCCGGTGTAATGACTACTGATGCATTGGCGGATTCATTGAGCCATGCAGAGGCAAACAGCGGAGTTCTCTTTTGCTCATGGCATCAGGATACTCAAAAAGGGAATGTCGTATTAACCAATAATATTTCCAGAATTCTGAGCTATTATTCCTCTTCACCTATCTTCTCATTAGATAATACCGGATTGCAGCGGAACGGTCTGGTAGGCGGTTATTTCTTTGATGAAAAAACTGTTGGAAGAAAAGTGGTTGAGATTACCAACGGTGTTTTATCCGGTGTCAACGAGAAAGGAGCCCGCATCGTAGACTGTGGTGTGCCTACTCCCATGTTCAACTATTACGATCTTATGGAAGCCGGATTATCGCCTGGCTTGTGTCCTCCCAATTCAGTCTTTTATATGATGCCGCCCTCTTTCTGGGAACAACATAAATATAGTGTCATAATTGCCATTGTAGTCATCATGCTCTTGTTTATGTGGCTGCGGATGGGGTGGCTGTCCAGAGCAAGAAAAAAGCAGGAAGAACAGATCAGACTGATGACCAGTTATCACAGTTTGTTTGAAAATATGCCCATCGTTTATTTGAAACAGCAACTGATTTACGACTCTGCGGGAAAGATTGTGGACTATATCACTGTAGAAGCCAATCCACGTTTTGAGAAATACTTCAAATCCATGGGTGAGGTCATTGGCAAAAAAGGAAGTGAGGCGGATCCGAAAGGTTTTGAAAGGATGTGCCACCTCTATAGCATGGTTACTTCCACTCAAAAGGAACTTTCTTATCAATACTATTACGAAAATATAGGTAATTATTTCAATGTGATTCTGACGCCTTCCAAGCATAAGGGATTCATTGATGTTTTCTGCGTAGACAATACCGAACTGGCCGAGACACAACAGATGTTGCGTTCCGCTAATCATAAATTGTCAATGTCGCTGGATGTGGCGAATATCGTTCCCTGGAAATGGGATCTGGAAAAGGGTACCATGCTCTGTGATGTGAACCGTCCGGTGGAGCTTAGCCATGACGACAGCATGATGAACGAAGATCAACTTTCCGTACCCGATTACCAATATTTTGCCAAAATCTGTAAGGAAGATAGGGAACGGGTAAAGAAAGCTTATAAGGAACTGACGGAAGGCAATGTTTCTAAAATTAAGGAAGAATATCGTGTGATAGTCCGCAAGAATGGCGTGGCGCGTTATGAATGGGTTGAGGCTCAGGCCACGGTTGATAAGCGGGATGAAAAGGGCAATCCGATTACTTTGATCGGTTCTTCTCTCGTGATCACCGGGCGAAAGAAAATGGAAGAAGATTTGATTACGGCAAAAGAAAAAGCAGAAGAATCCAATCGTCTTAAATCAGCTTTCCTGGCTAATATGAGCCATGAAATACGTACCCCGCTCAATGCCATTGTCGGTTTTTCCAGTATTCTGGCGGATGCGGAAGAGCCGGAAGAAAAAGAAGAATACATCAATATTATCGAGAACAATAATACCCTGTTGTTGCAACTCGTAGGAGATATTCTGGATCTTTCCAAGATTGAGTCCGGAACACTTGAGTTTGTCTATTCTGATATAGATCTGAATGCCTTGTTTCAGGAGTTGGAAGAATCCGCCCGGCTCCGCCAGAAAAATGATGCGGTTGTCATCCGATATCTGCCGGAAATGCCGGATTGTTTTGTAAACATTGAGAAGAACAGGCTGACACAAGTGGTAACCAATATGATGAATAACGCTATGAAGTTTACCCCCAGTGGAAGCATCACTTTTGGTTATCATCTGAAAAATACTGATTTTCTCTATTTCTATATCACGGATACGGGATATGGAATTGAAAAAGACAAGAAAGATACTGTGTTCGGTCGTTTTGTAAAGCTTGATTCGTTTTCGCAGGGCACAGGATTGGGACTCTCTATTTGCCAAAGTATTGTAGAGAATCTGGGTGGTGAGATTGGTGTGGAATCGGAACCCGGCAAGGGCTCTACTTTCTGGTTTACTCTTCCTTATCGTCCCGTTGAGCTCAAATCAGTGAGGGAACAGAAGGAACACCGGTTGAATAAAGTGGAGAGCAAACTCACAGTTCTGATAGCTGAGGATAATGAGAGTAATTTCCTGTTGTTCGAATCTATCCTGAAGCGTCAGTACAACATTCTCCATGCCTGGGATGGGGAAGAGGCTGTGGAGCTATTCAAGCAATACAACCCCCATCTGATATTGATGGATATCAATATGCCTAAAAAGACCGGTTACGAAGCTACACAACTTATACGTGAAATGTCGCCGACGGTCCCGATTATGGCAGTGACAGCTTATGTCTATGCCGAAGATGAAGAACGCATTCTGAACAGTGGTTTTGATGCGTACACTTCTAAACCTATCAATGCTCAGAAGCTGCAAAGCGATATTGTGGACTTGCTTAAAAAGCAGCTGATATTTATGTAGGATGATCAGGGGAGGTATGTCATAATTAGCTTATACTTGCAAAGTATAAACTAATTATGATCATCTACTTAATTTTGCAACAGCTTCAGAATATATTTTCCGGGCATCACAATCCTTGCTTTCATCTGTGGCGAATTGTTGATGTCATAGATGATTTTCCATATTTTGCCTCCCAGTCTTCCAAAGTCGGTCAGTCTGAGAATGGCATTTTTCTCTTTTAAGGATGTCACTTTTTGCCGTTCCAATTCTTCTATCAATCCTTCATAGTTGTGTGTCTGTTTGTTGAGTGCATACTCCGGTGGAACAAGAAGAATCTCCTCATTCTTCCTCGTGTCTCCCTGGGGAGATATAGAGGGGATTGTTTCATTCTCTTTATTCTCTTTGTTTGTAGCTAAAGCGTTGCTTGCCTTGGCATCTCTGATTTTCTGCTGGTTAGCCAGCCCTCCACGACGGCCTGACTCTCTTTTTGCGTCCTGTTGGGCGTCCCATGGTTTCATGCGCAGTGTGAGTCCGGGCGATGAAAAGCTTGTGCCGTTTACCTCGAAGAGTGCATAGTCATATATGATCCGCTTCAGGGTGGTTACCGTAACTCTCATTTTCTGTGCCAGTATGGGCAATACTCTTAAGTCTGCCTTATATCCGTCCTGTAATCTTAGAAATTCCAGCAGCATCCAGTAGATACCGTATCCTTTCATTCCCTCTTTTTGCATCATTATCATCATTTTAAAGTTATTGCCTGCATTGGCATCATGTAATAGATATGAATCCATAATCTTTTGTTTTTTAATTTTCAACTCTCAATTTTCAACTTACCACCGGTTTCCATTCCAGGAAGTTCTCGATCTGGAACGTTCTCCATCCCTGTTGCTCTATATCCCAGTACACTACATGGTTCTGAATACGCTCGATGTCGTATTTGCGGTGGAAATCGGCTTCGTAATGTATCAGTGTTCCTCTTCCCATGTAAAAATCTCCATTTTGTTTTCGATAGGCTATCAGTGCACATCCGTATGGCATGTAGGCAGTTAATTGTAAAATTCGTCGTGCCATCCATGCGATGGTTTCTTCGGATAAGTCTGTTTCCTGCCCAATCAGTTTCTTCCATAGATTCTCCACTCTTTCGTCTTTCGTTACATACTTTTGTTGGTGTCCCAACGTTTGTTTCTCCATCTTAATGATTTTAGTTGTTTATAAATGGTTTATAATCAACCGTCTGTGATGGCTACACCCTTTGTCTTGGATAGCTACACCCTTTTTAGGTTAGGGCTACACCATCCCGGTGGAAGGGTGTAGCCCTTTCACTATCCTGTTGACGGGGCAAAATTATGCCCTTTCTTTGGAGTTAACTATTACTGATTAATCTTTACATCATATCCATAGGGATCTATATGTTCTGTATCTTCCTTCTGTATCACCGCCCATATACTCTCTATCTCGGTTCTTAAGCTGCTTGTTTTTAGAGGTATATGCTTTCCTTTTACATGCTTTCTGATTTTGCCCGTACTGTCCCACCACTCTATAAAATCACTGATTGTATGGACTTCCGTACCCTCAAAACCGCCTAATTTGAAGCATCTCAGGGCGCCTACCAACAGATGGGTATTTGCTCCGTAATACTTTCTCGAAGCTAATAAATTTTCATTTATTACATTCGCTTTGTCTTGTTCTATACTATCGTCTTCCTTCTGATTATCAGATTTGTACGATTTACTTCTCAGCTGATTTCCGTTCAGCTTCTTGTTTTTTTAAATTCTGTCATGACTTAAATGATTAATTAACCGTTAGGTAATATTAACGTGGTTAAAAAATACGAAAGTAGATAATTTAATTGGAATGGGAGGGGAGTAGGGTGGAAAATGATGGATGAAAATTTGTTTTTGGGTAATAATGTGTTGTATATTAATTGTTTAAATCCTATTTTATGGGGTGTTCAAAAAATGTTCGTTTAATGTGCACAAAGATAAAGGTGTTTTTTTGAATGACAAAATGTTTGATAAAAAAGATTTCGTAATATAGTGTTTTTTCTACTTAAATATCTGATTATAAGCGATAAAAAACTTGTAAAAATATTAGTTAATATCTATTCCTTTCATTCTTTCTCTGACTTTATCAGATTTAAAAAACTTTACGCATATAAAACGAACGATTAAAAGACGATTTATTAGCTTAATTCATTCGTTTATAGCTTTTTACCTGCAATGTAATCAAGGTAATGAACAGCTACGAAAAATCAATAGGCAAGAAGAACACAATACTTGCCATATCTTACATAAAGTGTTCGCAAGTGATTGAAATTCAAGTGTATGCAAGAACTTCAAAGCCCCGAGAGAACACCCTTTTCTGAAATAACCCTTGAAATGGAAGCGGATAAAGAGACTGAAATATGGTATGCGATGCGTGCCACGTACCGTAGAGAGCCTGATGCTATGCGTCTGCTTGAAAAGGAAAAAATGGGTTGTTTCGTTCCCATGCAATACAAGATTAGCATAAAGAAAGGTAAGAAAGTCCGTGCTTTGGTTCCGGTTGTTCATAACTTACTTTTTGTCCATGCCCGTCCTTCCGAGGTGAAACGCATCAAATCACAGGTAAGCTATTTGCAATACATTACGGATACCCGTAGCGGTCAGAAAATCATTATCTCCGATGGTGAGATGCAGCGTTTTATTGCTGTAGCCGGTACTTACAATGATCATCTCATGTATTTTCAACCTGATGAGCTGAATCTATCTAAAGGTACAAAAGTTCGTATCACGGGCGGTGACTTCGAAGGTCAGGAAGGTATTTTCCTGAAAGTAAAAGGTGCTCGCGATCGTCGTGTAGTTGTTGCGATACAAGGTGTCATAGCCGTTGCCATGGCTACTATCCATCCTGATCTTATAGAGGTAATTGACAGTTGATAACTCCAAAATCATAATTCTTTATGACTCTTTCCGAAGAAATAGTTTCTCTTCAGCGTGCAGCGCACGAGCTGATGTATTTGGGCATGGACGGGAGTCCGGTCTATAGCGATGACTTGTCCCGCCGTAACGGTGAAGTTTACCGCCTGACTACGGCTTTGTATAATTCCGGTGTCAAAGGTTCTACTGTGGAAGAACAGGCTAATGTTTGTCTGGCTCTTCTGATGGGTTACAACGCTTCATTTGTCGATCATGGTGAAAAGCAAATACATGTTCAGGAAGTTTTAAACCGTTGCTGGAATATCCTCGATTCACTTCCGGCTTCTTTGTTGAAGCTCCGTTTACTAACTGCCTGCTATGGTGAGGTTTTTGACGATCCCTTGGCTGATGAAGCTCGTACCATCATTGCTTCTTGGGATTCCGCATCACTTACTCCCGATCAACAGGAAGCTATCGCCGAGTTCCAGAATGTAGTGGATAATCCTTATCCTTGGGAATATATTGATGAATGAGAAAATCATCATGAAGAATAATTATCTTTATATATAAACTATGCGTCGATTATTATTATTTATCTTTTGTCTTTTTACTTTATCCGGTTTTGTTCATGCCCAACGCATGTCTGATGAACAGGTTGTTGAGTATGTAAAGAATGCACAAGCAGCAGGAAAATCCCAGAAGCAAATGACTACTGAACTGCTTCGCCGTGGTGTGACCCAGGAGCAGGTATTGCGGATTAAGTCCAGGTATGAGGCTACCAACAGTACTGCTGAAGGTACAGGTAATAAGCCCAACCAGATGCGTAAACACGCCGTGGCTTTGGATTCATCTTATGAAGCTGCAGAGTTGGAAGACCAGAAGGCTGTTATTGATGAAAAGCAGGATAGCAAAGCTCATCTGGAAATGTCTGCCAGGCAGATTTTCGGTCACAATTTATTCAGAAATACCAATTTAAGCTTTGAACCCAGCGCTAATCTTGCCACTCCGATAAGTTATCGTTTGGGTCCCGGTGATGAAGTGATTATAGATATTTGGGGTGCTTCGGAAAATACAATCCGCCAGACGATCAGTCCTGAAGGTGATATTCAGGTTAAGGATCTGGGTCCGGTTCATTTGAATGGGATGACGGTGAAGGAAGCCAACCAATATCTGCAACGTGAATTTTCTAAGATTTATTCGGGTATCGGTGGCAATGAGCCTAACTCTCAGATTCGGTTAACGCTTGGAGACACGCGTACTATTCAGGTAAACATCATGGGAGAGGTTTCCGTTCCGGGTACTTATTCTCTTTCTGCTTTTTCTACTGTTTTTCATGCATTGTACCGTGCGGGTGGTGTTAATAAAATCGGTAGTTTGCGTGGCATAAAGTTGGTGCGTAACGGAAAGACTATAGAAAATCTTGATGTCTATGAGTTTATCATGAAGGGTAAGATGAATGACGATATACGCTTGCAAGAAGGCGACGTTATCATTGTGAATCCTTATGAATCTCTGGTGGAGATCGTTGGAAAGGTTAAGCGTCCAATGTATTATGAAATGAAGCCTACGGAAACTGTCGCTAATTTGCTGGAATATGCCGGTGGTTTTACTGGAGATTCCTACAAGAAAGCCATTCGTCTTATCCGTAAGAGCGGACGTGAGCATCAGGTTTTCAATGTAGATGAAATGGATTATTCCGTATTCCGTCTGGATGACGGTGATCTTGTAACCGTTGATGCCGTACTCGACCGTTTTGAAAACAAAGTTGAGATTAGCGGTGCTGTTTACCGTTCGGGACTCTATCAGTTGGATGGAGAGGTAAACACGGTAAAACAGTTGATAAAGAAAGCTGAAGGGCTTCGTGGCGATGCCTTTTTGAATCGTGTATTATTGGATCGTGAACATGAGGATCTTTCTCATGAAATTATAGCTATTGATTTGAACGGTTTACTCAATGGTACCGTTGCAGATATTCCCTTGCAAAAGGATGACCATCTTTATATCCCCAGTGTGAATGATCTGAAGGAGGAAGAGACCGTATCAATATATGGTGAAGTTCTAAATCCGGGAACCTTCCTATATTCGGACAAGATGACTATAGAGGATTTGGTTGTTCAGGCTGGCGGTTTGCGTGAGGCAGCGGCTACTACGCGAGTGAGTGTGACGCGCCGTATTAAAAACCCTAAGAGTACTGCTTACAGTAGTAAATTGGCGGAAACGTTTGCTTTTGATATAAAAGACGGCTTGGTGATAGGGGATGCGGATTTCTATTTGCAGCCGTTTGATATGGTTCAGATCCGCAGGAGTCCAGCCTATAAGGTGCAACGTACAGTTTCAGTATCGGGAGAAGTATTGTTTAGTGGAAGTTATGCGCTTTTGAAAAAGAACGAGCGTTTGAGTGATTTAATAAAACGTGCGGGTGGTATAACTCCGGATGCTTACATAAAAGGCGGTCGTCTTATTCGCAGAATGAATGATGAAGAGCGTCGCCGTGAAAGGGATGCTCTGCGTATGGCACGTAATGGTGAGGGCAAAGACAGTATATCTGTTGCTAAGTTGGCTATAACAGAAACATATACGGTCGGTATAGACATGGAGAAGGCTTTGGCTAATCCGGGTAGCGACTATGATGTTGTTTTGCGTGAAGGTGATGTGATCTATATTCCTGAGTTTGTCAATACTGTTAAGATTAGCGGTTCGGTTATGTATCCGAATACGGTGGCTTGGGAGAAAGGTGCGAAATTAAAACATTATATCAATATGGCTGGTGGCTATGGTAATATGGCGAAGAAGAAGAAGGCTTACATCATTTATCTGAATGGTACTGTGGCGCGTGCAAAACGCGGTGATAGTCAACTGATACAGCCGGGTTGTGAAATTGTAGTACCCAGCAAAGCAGAAAAACAGCATATGAAGCTCGCAGAAATATTGGGTGTTAGTTCTACTACTGCTACAATGGCTGCTATGGTGGCCACTTTGGTAAACGCCTTTAAATAAGAAATGAATTATGAATGAGGAACTTCAAAAAAACTCTTCTTCGCAAGAGGAAGAAATAGATTTGCTGGAGCTTGCATTAAAGGTCTGGGGGAAACGTAAGTTTATATTTAGGGCTTGTGGATACGCTGTATTGGTTGGATTAGTTATCGCATTTAGTATTCCCCGAGAGTATACAGCGAGTGCCATGATTGCACCAGAATTGTCTGATAATAAAACAACAGGTGGACTTTCGTCATGGGCCGCAATGGCAGGTCTTAATCTTAACGGTACATCTACTGCAGATGCAATATATCCTGATTTGTATCCTGATATTGTAAGTTCTACTCCTTTTATTACGGGACTTTTTAATGTTCAAGTTAAGGATTTGGACGAAGAGGTTGATACTACACTTTATTGTTATTTGAATGAGTATCAGTGTGTGCCGTGGTGGTCGTTGATAACTTCTGCTCCATTTAAGGCACTTGGCTGGGTTATTTCATTATTTACAGAGGAGGAAAAAGAAGATGCTATTCTTGATCCTTTTCATTTAACAAAAGAGGAAGCGGATATTGCAAAAGAGTTAAGTGAACGCATCACTGTTTCTGTTGATAAGAAGACTGGAGTTACTACTTTGTCTGTAACAATGCAGGATGCCCGTATTTCTGCTTGTCTTACTGATACTGTGGTACGTCGGTTACAAGACTATATCACAGAATATCGAACAACTAAAGCTCGTCAGGACTTTCAGTTTCAAGAGAAACTTTTCGAAAGAAAAAAGAAAGAATATGAGAAAGCTCAGGAGAACTATGCCAAGTTTGCGGATGCTAATAAGAATATTATTTTGTTGAGTTATCGTGCTGAGCAAGAACGTTTGGAAAATGAGATGCGTTTGGCGTATCAAGTTTATACATCTGTAGCGCAACAATTACAAATGGCAGAAGCAAAAGTTCAGGAAATTACGCCTGTATATACAATAATTGAACCAGCAACTATTCCTATAAAAGCTTCAAAACCTCGCAAGACTCTTATGCTTCTTGGCATTGTATTCCTTACTGGATTGTGCTGTATTAGTTGGATATTGTTTGGAAAAGATTTCTATATAAATTTGAAGACTAAAAAAGGGAGTAATGAAGTGGAATTGAAAGAAGGTGAAATAGTTAAATAAATGATGACTAGGGTTGAAAGATAACACTATTTCTTAATGTAGATCTATGCGAAGATTCCTATAATTAATATAAATCAACTTAGTGTTTCTTTCCCCTAGTCTTTCTATTATTGGGTAATTTAAAGTGTAACATATTTTTTTGTGATACTTAGAATGATGTCTTGACACTATTTTGGGGTGGAGAATAATTATCATATGCAAGATTCTTTAAAAGATAAAGCTGTTCGTGGTGTTGGATGGAGCTTTATAGATAATATAGCTAGTTCGGGTATTACTTTTCTTATAGGTCTAATTTTAGCACGTTTGCTGACTCCTGAAGAATATGGAGTTATGGCCATGATCGCTGTATTTATAGCTGTATCAAATTCTATTATTGATAGTGGTTTTTCTAATGCTCTAATACGTAAAGTACATATAAAACGTATTGACTATAATACAGTTTTTTATTTTAATATAGTTGTTAGTGTTTTTTTATATATTTCTTTGTTTTTTGCATCACCAGCTATTAGCATTTTTTTAAAGGAACCAATATTGATAAATATTATGCGAATAATAGGTTTAATTCTTATTATTAATGCATTATCAATTATTCCTCGTACAGTATTTGTACGGAATATCAATTTCAAAACACAAACTAAAGTCTCATTAATTTCATCCATAGGTAGTGGATTTGTTGGTATAAGTATGGCTCTTGCTGGAATGGGAGTGTGGAGTTTGGTTGGTCAACAGTTGTCTCGGCAGTTATTAAATACTTCATTCTTATGGATGTTTTGTAAATGGCATCCTAATTTAGAATTTTCATTGAAGAGTTTTAATGAGCTTTTTGGATTTGGCTCCAAATTATTGTTGTCTGGACTTATAAATACTATCTATCAGAATATTTATTATATTATTATTGGTCGTTTTTATGCTTCCTCTCTATTAGGCCAATATACGCGTGCAGAACAATTTAATACAATATTTTCTACTAATTTGACTACTGTTGTTCAACGTGTTAGTTATCCTGTTCTAAGCTCTATTCAGGAAGAACCGGAACGATTACGTGAAGCTTACCGAAAGGTCATAAGAACAACTATGTTAATAAGTTTTGCTTGTATGTTAGGACTTGCGGCCGTAGCAAAACCTTTGATTCTTATTTTGATAGGTGTAAAGTGGCTTCCTGCTGTTTACTTTTTACAGATAATTTGTTTTGCAGGTATGTTATATCCTCTTCATGCGATTAATTTGAACATTTTACAAGTAAAAGGACGTTCCGATTTGTTTCTAAAGTTGGAAATGATTAAGAAGTTTATAGCAGTAGGACCGATTGTAGTAGGAATATATTGTGGTATTGAGTATATGCTTTGGGGAAGTGTTTTTACCTCTTTTATTGCTTACTTTTTAAATAGCTATTATTCGGCAAGATTAATAGATTATCCTACTATAGATCAATTAAAAGATATATTGCCTACTTTTCTTACATCCTTTGTCGTAGCCTTTTTTATGTGGTGTATCTCTTTATTGGATTGGTCGGTTTATCTTCTTCTCCCGCTTCAGCTGTTTTTGGGAATTTTACTGATAGCTTTTATCTATGAAAAAGTAAAATTACCAGAGTATCTTGAACTTAAGCAACTTGCTGTTTCTCTACTGAAACAAAAATAAATACTATTAAGAATGGAAAATAAAGTAATTACAGTTACCTCTCCATTACTTCCTTCTCTTGACGAATTTATGCCCTATCTGCAGGACATTTGGAGTCGCAAGTGGTTGACCAATAATGGTTACTACCATCAGGAATTGGAGAAAGCTTTGTGTGAATATTTAAAGGTACCTTATATTAGTCTTTTTACTAATGGCACCTTACCTTTGTTGTGCGCGTTGCAGGCACTTCGTATCACTGGCGAGGTGATTACAACTCCCTACAGTTTTGTGGCCACTACCCATTCCTTGTGGTGGAATGGTATCAAACCTGTGTTTGTAGATATTGATCCGGAAACCTGTAATATCGATCCGGAAAAGATAGAAGACGCTATTACACCTCGCACTACGGCTATCATGCCTGTACATGTTTATGGTAAACCTTGTGATACAGATCGTATTCAGGCGATAGCCGATAAATATGGTTTGAAAGTTATCTATGATGCTGCCCATGCTTTTGGAGTAAAGGTGAATGGAGAATCCATTCTGAATGCGGGAGATATTTCCACATTAAGTTTTCATGCCACAAAAGTTTATAATACGATTGAAGGTGGTGCTCTGGTTTGTCATGATGAGAAAACAAAGAAACGTATTGACTATTTGAAGAACTTTGGTTTTGCCGGAGAAACGGAAATAGTTGCTCCCGGTATCAATGGCAAAATGGATGAAATTCGTTCCGCTTATGGTTTATTGAATCTGAAGCAGGTAGATACTGCTATAGAAGCCCGTCATCAGATTGCAATTAAATATCGGAAAATATTAAGAAATATTAAGGGGCTTCATTTTATGGAAGATATACCGGGAGTTCGCCATAATTATTCCTATTTCCCGATATTCGTGGATGCTGAGAAGTATGGTATGACTCGTGATGAATTATATTTTAAAATGAAAGAACAGAATGTGTTTGGTCGTCGGTATTTCTATCCTTTAATAAGCGAGTTCTCTACTTATAGAGGATTAGATTCTGCAAGGCTGGATAATCTTCCAGTAGCACATAAAATAGCAAATAGTGTGATATGTTTACCGATGTATGCAGGATTAAGTGAAGATGATATAAATAGAATTTTAATTGTATTATCAGGCGAATGTGATTATCATAGTACTACAGGAAACATACGATGAATAACTTAATAATTATTGGAGCGAGAGGATTTGGCCGTGAAGTTTATAATCTTTTTCTTGATTGCTATAAGGATGATAGAGAATGGAGTTGCAAAGGATACTTAGACAGTAAATCTGATGCATTGGACGGTTATGAGGGATATCCACCAATTTTATGTTCGCCGGAAGATTATGTAATAGATAAAGATGATGTCTTTGTTTGTGCATTGGGGGATGTAAAATGGAAAAAATATTATGTTGACTTAATGTCAGATAAAGGTGCTAGTTTTGTTAGCCTTATACATCCAACTGCCAAAGTAAGTATGAATACAACTTTTGGCTCTGGATGCATTATCACTGCAAATGTTTTATTAAGTTGCGATGTGCATGTAGGTAAATTTGTAACAATAATGAGAAATGCAGTATTAGGCCATGATTGTAAGGTCAATGACTGGAGTCATTTGGGAGCATTTACATTCTTTGGGGGGGGGAGTGAAATAGGTCGTTTATGTACCGTTCATCCTGGTGCCCAAATATTGCCCCATAAGAAGGTTAAAGATAATGCAGTAGTCGGCGCAGGAAGTGTGGTGATATTAACAGTAAAAGAAGGTACAACAGTAATGGGAATACCTGCAAAAAAAATGGATTATTAGAAACAAAAAAATGGAAATTAAAGATTTTATAGAAAAATTTGCTGAGACAATTGAAGTTGAAGATTCTTCGGCTTTAACAGTAGAAACAAAATTCCGTGAGCTTAGCGAATGGAGTTCATTGTCAGTTATGCTTCTCATTGCATTTTATGATGAAGAGTTTGAAAGGGAAATAGGAGATAGAGATATTAAAGTTTGTACAACAATAAATGATCTTTATTTGTTGGCTATGGCTAAATAAATAGAAAAATGGCATTCCTTAAATATAGTGGTGTAGGTGTAACAGCTATGGCTGCTGCGGTTCCTCATACAGTAATCAATAATTATGAATATACTCAGTACTTTCCAGCAGAGCAAGTAAAGGAGATTGTTGATAAAGTGGGTATATTTGAACGCCGTTTTGTAGATGACAAGACATGCTCTTCTGATCTATGTTTCGCTGCTGCTGAAAAACTTCTTAATGACAATAATATCGATCGTAGTGAGATAGACTTACTTATATTTATATCTCAGACACCAGATTATCGTATGCCTGCAACTTCAATCATTTTGCAGGACAGACTAGGATTATCTAATTATTGTATAGCTTTTGATATGACATTGGGATGTTCTGCTTTTTGTTATGGGCTTTCTGTAGTATATGGAATTATGCAGACTGGTAATGTTCGTAAGGCATTAATACTTGATGGGGAGACTCGTTCAAAAGTTTATTCTCCCAAAGATCGTAGAAGCGCATTTATCTTTGGCGATGGAGGAATTGCTGCTCTTGTTGAGCGTGATGATAAATTTGGCGAAAGTTATTTTTCTCTGAATTCAGATGGCTCTTGTGCTGATTTGATTATGGTTCCTGGAGGTGGTTATAGAAACATGAGTTCTGTTGAGACACTGAAGGAGAAAGTTGTGGATGAATATGGTAATATCCGTTCTGATGAACAGGGTTATATGAAGGGGGGAGATGTGTTCAATTTTGTAATACGTGAGATACCACGGGATATTAAAAAAACTTTGGAATATGCTGGTAAAACAGCAGATATGATGGATTTCATTGTATTTCATCAGGCTAACAATTTTATTAATTCATATATTGCAAAGAAAATGAAGCTTGATGCCTCTAAAATGCCATCTACAATATCAAAATATGGCAATACATCGTCTGTATCAGTTCCTTTGACTATTGTTAGTGAACTTCAAGAAAAATTAAAAGGCAATAATATGCTTCTTTTAAGTGCATTTGGCGTTGGAATGACGTGGGCAACAGCAATAGTACCTTTTGTGGATTGTAAAATCAGTGACATAGTAGAAGTATGATGAATCCTTTTTCGTTAGAGAATAAAATAATATTGGTAACAGGTGCGTCAAGTGGTATTGGTGCCCAGTGTGCTATTGATTTTAGTCGTATGGGTGCTAAAGTCATATTGATTGCTAGAAATATTGAATGTCTAAAGCAAACATTGTCTAAAATGGAGGGCAGTGGACATGCATATTATAGTGTAGATGTAACAGATTTTAAAGCATTGTCATGTATAATCAAACTTGCGGTAAGTGAAGTTGGTAAGATTAGCGGTGTTGTGCATTGTGCCGGAATATCTTCAGTGTTGCCACTTAAGCTTGTTAAGGAAGAAGATATTGATAATATTATGCGAACAAATGTTTTTTCTGCAATTCAGTTAGTTCGTGAAGTTACACATATTGGATATTATGATAAGAGTAATGGAATAAGCATAATCTTACTATCTTCTATTATGGGAGTGGTGGGTGAGAGTTGCAAATCGTTATATAGTTTTTCAAAAGGTGCAATCATTGCAGGTGTACGAAGTCTTGCTGTTGAATTGGCTCCTAAAAATATTCGCGTAAATTGTATCTCTCCCGGCGTAATTGTTACAAATATTAATAAAAATGCTCGTCATATAGTAGATCCTGAACGACGGAAAGAATTAGAAAATAAGCATTTACTTGGATTAGGTGAGACTACGGATATTTCAAATGCATGTATTTACTTACTTAGTAATGGTGCCAGATGGGTTACGGGACAGAATATAATTGTTGATGGAGGATATTCTGTAAAATAATAAACATGTGGAACTTTTCATTACAAAAATAGCTTATGATATATTGGAAAATTCTAAATTGAAAAAAAATAGTATATGCCAATAGAAATAAATAATAGTGAGGATTTGATGGTAACTATATGCTGTACTGCATACAACCATGAACCTTATATCCGTCAGTGCCTTGAAGGATTTGTGATGCAGAAAGCGAATTTCCACTTTGAGGCTATAGTACATGATGATGCTTCTACGGATGGTACAGCTGTTATCATCCAAGAATACGCAGAAAAATATCCGAATATAATAAAGCCTATTTACGAGACAGAGAATCAGTATTCGAAAAAAGATGGCTCCCTTGCAAAAATAATGAATGAACATATGCATGGAAAATATATTGCTATGTGTGAGGGAGATGACTATTGGATTGACCCTTTAAAACTACAAAAGCAAGTTGATTTTCTAGAACAAAATTTAGATTATGTATTTTGTTGCCATAGATATAAAATCTATGATGAGAATAAGATGCTCTTCCGAAAGGAATATGGATATGATTATTATGAGAAAAACAATAACCTATCCATAGATAATGCCTTGTTCTTGAAGGTTTGGGTTACACAATATTGTACTTCCTTATTTAGAAGAGAGTTATATTTAAAAACTTATGAGGAATTATGTCATGATGGATTTAATGGTAGAGATGTGTATCTTTATTATTATTTATTGAAGTATGGGAAAGGGCTTTCTCTAAATGATTTTATGGCTGTTTATAGATGGCATAATGGTGGAATGGCAGGTTGCATTACTTTAAAACAGAAGCGAAAAGTGGCTTACGATATATATTTGCCATTGTATCGTCAACACACATCTGATAATTATTTAAGGGAAAAGGCTGTAAATTCTCTGCTTAAGTATATGCAGCAATGTGATATGTCTTTAAAACAAAAATGGAGATTGCTAATGGAGGGATTTGACCTATCTGAATCATTTGTAGAACGAATTAAACTTAGCATTTCCTTTATTCTTCCGACTGGTATCTTTAATTGGCTGTATCATCTTTCTGAGATAAGAAGAAATCATAGAAACTTATTGACGCAATAAAATGTTTTTTATTTTTGTCATAGTTACATATTTATTGTCATTATTAATTGCTAATTTGACTGTAAGAGATAGAATATCAAAATTTATTATATTTACTCATCTTTCTTACTGGTTGATTTGCTTGGCATTCTCATATTTTAATCCATTTGGTTTATATGAGGTCTCAAGTAGAACATATGCGATATTTATATTACATACATTATCGTTTCTTATAGGTTTTTTGATTGTTTATCCGCGTATAAACAATGAAGGCCTTTCTGCGATTGGTGTTAAGTGTTGGGAAACAATAGATAAAATACAGAAAAATAAATTGTGGTTGATTTTTTGTTGCTGCTACATATTGCTGATGTTATATGTTTTTTATCAGTACAAAGAAGTAATTTTGATTTATACAGTTTCTGATGTGGCAAGAAATATTGATTTATTGTTTGAGGATAAGGGACTTCTGTCTTCTGTCTACAGACTAATCCTACCAGCTTTCAATATCATTTTTGTTTTCTTACTAACGTATTCATTTTTGTATAAAAAAGAATGGAAATATATTGTGATCTACGCTATTCCTGTAGTTATAAAATCGTTAATTGGCGGGAGTAGAGGAAGCATAATGATAATCGTTGTTTATATAGGCATCTTATATTTATTCTCATTCTTTTTAGACGTAAGACATAAAAATTCTAAGATGTTAACCACAAAAAAAATCGCATTACTCTCTATTGCATTTATATTTGTGTATGTTACGGCATCTTATTTATCTTATCTTCGTAATATAACAAGAGGTGGAGAAGCAACGGAATTAACTATTAATGCGATAGAAGAGGGAGCGCGTGATTTAAATAAAGACATATTGGTTTATCATATAGGACCTTTTAGAGCTTTTGATTATGCAATGGAGCGTAACTATTTGAAAAATATTGGAGGTTACCAATATGGAAGAGCTACTTTTATGGGCTTGGAAGGTTTTATCTCGATGTTTACTACTCAAATAGGTTATGAAATAAAAACTGTTTATGATAAAACCGTGAAGGTACAACAAGCTAATATAATTACTATTGGAAATAGTTCTCATGATGGTCCAATAGAGTTTAACTTTGCTTACACTAATGCGATGATATTTTATTATGATATGGGGGTGTGGGGCGTGTTCTTGTTCTCATTTCTATATGGAATGATGACTAGAGTAGCGATAAAAAGATTATATCGGAAAAAAAGTTTATTTTCGTTGATGATAGTGACTTATTTATTTTATTCTATAACTAGAGTTGGATTTCAATGGGTATTTGTTTCTCCTGCAATTTTCGTTTTTTTGTTTCTACTTCTTTTTTGTGATTTATCAATTTGGGGAGGCAAGAGAAGTTATCTGAAAACACAAAATTGAAACCTTTATTAAATTAGTATAAATTGATATTATTAACGATATGGAGCTTTTCATAAGTGTGAAGTCTGGTTCTATCTTTTCTCTTTTGTTTAGTTGAATAATATAAATAAAATATATAATAAGGAAATGAATATTTTAATTATTTCAAGAGGATATCCATGCGAGGGAGATCCTATATATGGTATTTTTGAATCGGATCAAGCAAAAGCGTTGGTTAAATTAGGGCATAAAGTTGTTGTGTTATGTATTGATCGCCGATTTCATGCTCCTTTAAAAAGAAAAATAGGAATAACAAAAGATTTTGTAGATGATATTTGTGTCTATAGAATGTTTGTTGCCCCGCTACCTATCAATATAGGGTTAAGTTTTACATCATTTATAGCTTCTTTAGCTGGCAGTTTTTTGTTCGAACGAATAAAAAAAGAATGTGGATTACCAGACATAATACATGCTCATTATTTGTTTTCTATACCGATTGCAGTGAAAATAGGGCATAAATATAATATCCCTGTTGTTGCAACAGAACACTGGAGTGTTTGGAATGCGAAGAAACTTCCACGCGAAGCCTTGCGGTTAGCTAAGAAATATTATCCACGAATAAGTTCATTGATATCAGTATCTGAGGCATTGAAACAGGCAATATTAGAAAAAGCTGGATACGAAAGTCTTGTTATCAACAATATTGTAGATACGGAATATTATAATTATGTAGAAAACTCTAAAGTAGATTCTGGTAAATTTATATTTTTGAGTGTTGGCACATTGATAAAAAGAAAAGGTTTTGATTTATTAATTAAAGCGTTTAAAAATGCAAATTTCTCTTCTGAAGTATCTTTGATAATTAGAGGTGATGGACCGGAATATGATTCTTTATTTTCGCTAGTTACCGAATTACAGTTGGAAAACAGAGTACAATTTATTGGTAAAATTAGTAGAGAGGAAATGAAAGCTTTATTTAATAAATCGAGCGTATATGTGCAACCCTCTCGTTTTGAAACATTCGGAGTCGTTTTCATAGAAGCGCTTGCTTGTGGTTTGCCTGTTATTGCTACAATATGCGGTGGTCCTGAAAATTTTATCACATCAGAGGATGGAATTTTAATTCCGACAGATGATGTTGATGCATTGACTAGATCTATGATAGAAATGCGTAATAATGTTTCAAATTATAATTCGAAAGCTATTTCAGATCGTTGTATTTCAAAGTTTTCACCGAATATAATAGCTAGGCAAATTGTTAATGTGTATAATAAAGTCTTAGAAAAAGAAGTATGATATTATATAGAATAGCTAAGGTTTCTGATGCCAAGCAAATAGCCCAAATACACTATTCTGTAAGGCATAAACATCCTTTGGGAATATTTTCTCAAATGGGATTTTCCTTTTTGAAACAATATTATAGGGTGATTCTGGATGATCCGTATGAAATAATTATTTGTGCGGAAAATGATAAAAGAGAGATTGTGGGTTTTAATAGTGGCACGTTGGATGCAAATTGGCAGATGAATACTTTGCGTCGACATAAGTTGTCGTTAGGTTTAGCTGCTTTAGGTTCTATTATATGCAATCCTCGATTGATCAAGCCATTAGTTCAACGATATAAATCTACAGCTAAGAAGAGTAACTACCAATTTGTATATAAGGAAGGCGCCCGAGGGGACTTTTGGGCTTGGAAACCAGGAGATAAAAATTCATTGGATGCGGTTGCTTTAAGTCTTAAGGCTAATGCTGTTTTTGCTGCGTTAGGAGTAAAATATAAATATATAGAAGTTGATACGGATAATAAGGAAGTGTTGGCTTTCCATAAGGCGCAAAAGGCGGAAGTAGAGCAGACTATTGTATTGCCAGATGGGCGGGAAAGGGTTTTGATGAAAAAAATATTAAAAAAATAGAGTTATGGAAAAATTTGTAAATTGCTTTTTTGAATTGTTGGATGATACTGATAAATCTTTGATTACATCAGATACTGTATTTAAAGAATTAGAAGAATGGACTTCCATATTGGCCTTATCTTTGATAGCAATGGTAGATGAAGTTTATGATGTTACATTGGATACTGACGACATCAGAGATGCCAATACGTTGGAAGATTTATATCGTGCCATTCAACAAAAAATGTAAGATGTATAACCCTTATAGTTTATTTGGGAAAACAATTTTAGTGACGGGGGCTTCATCCGGCATCGGACAGGCTACTGCTATTGAATGTTCACGAATGGGGGCTACATTGGTGCTCACTGGTAGGAATGAAGAAAGACTTCTTGAAACCTACAATTCGTTAGAAACTGAGGGGCAAGTGCATCAGATATTTACTGCAGATTTAAGTTCAGCCGATGGCATTTCAGCTTTGGTGACTAAATTGCCTCAATTGGATGGTTGTGTAAATAATGCTGGTATAGGAAAGACATTGCCTATACCGTTTATCTCGTGGGATGAATTGGATCGAATTTATTGTTTAAATAGTTTTGCTCCTATGCTGTTGACTAAGGAATTGGTAAGAAAGAAAAAACTATCTAATCCTTCTAGTTTAGTATTTACTTTATCTATAGCTGGAAATTTTAATATTTTGCCAGGCAATGCTATATATGGTAGCGCTAAAACATCTCTATCTGCTTTTGTTAAGTATGCTGCTGTGGAACTGGCTGCGAAAGGAATTCGTTGTAATGCAGTAAGTCCCGGGATGGTAAATACTCCACTAATTGATAAACAAGTGTATTCAGAAGAAGATAAATCTAAAGACATGAGCTTATACCCATTAAAGCGTTATGGTAAACCAGAGGAAATTGCGTTTGCCATAATTTATTTGCTTTCCAATGCTTCTGCATGGGTTACTGGTACTAACTTGGTAATTGATGGTGGTCGTAGTCTGAAATAATTTGTATGGAAAGGCTTTTATATAATAAGATATGTATTGTTACCGGTGCCGCACAAGGTATCGGTAAATCTATAGCTGAACGTTTTGCTTCGGATGGTGCAATAGTTTATGCTTGTGACCGTGCTGAAGGAGTTATGGATGAATGGGCGAAGGCTTGCTCAGAAGATAATAATACCCGTGTGCTTCCTTTATATTTTGATGTGACGGATGCTACAGCTGTAAAATCAGCCTTTATGTTCGTATTCAAACAAGAAGGACGTATTGATGCACTGATTAACAATGCGGGTGTGGTATTTAATAAGAAAATCGGTATGATATTGCGTCCGGAAACAGAACTGATGTTTCGTGTGAATGTAATAGCTGTAATTGAAATGATTCAGCTGGTTTCTCGTTTGATGGCTCGCAATCACAGCGGCTCTATTGTAAACATAGCATCGGTAACGGCTGTACTAGGTTCACCGGGACAGTCTGCTTACTCTGCAACCAAAGGAGCAATCATGGCTTTTACTAAATCTGCAGCTAAAGAATTGGCTCCTCTGGGGATTCGTGTGAATGCTGTTGCACCGGGTATTGTCAAAACGGAACGCTTTTCAGAACTTTATGAGGAAAGTGGTGAAAAAATTGATACTCGTATTCAAAAGATTGCTTTAGGACGCTTGGGAACTCCTGAAGATGTTGCTAATGCTTGTGCTTTTCTTGCTTCAGAGCGTTCTTCTTATATTTCAGGTCAGATATTGGGAGTTGATGGCTGTGCTTCCATTTAGAATAAAATAAACCAAATGATATTGAATTTAAATAAGCAGGCGCAGGATGCGTTTGCTGCAGTTGATGCTTTGGGGAATACCTTGAAGTATGGTGAGTTGTTGGATTTTTCCGAGAGCATATCTACCATTCTTCCCAGTCGTTCCTTATTATTCTTATTGACAGAAAATAATGTCGGAGGTATAGCCTGGAGTATAGGTTGTATCAATTCCGGTAATGTCCCTTTAATATTGAATGCACATATTGAAAAGGAACTTCTTCATAATCTACTTGATATTTACCGCCCTTCTTATGTTTGTGTGCCCTCGTTGATGGCAGTTGATCTGCATTATGAAATGGTGTGTGAATATTATGGCTATATCCTCTTGCGTACAGGAATGGGAGATTGTGCGATGCATCCTGATCTATCTCATCTTTTACCTACTTCCGGCTCAACGGGTAGTCCCAAGTTGGTACGGCATAAATATGGTAATATAGAAGCGGCGGCCTTAAATATCTCTACTTTCTTTGGCCTGACTTCCAATGATCGCCCTTTGCTTGTTCTTCCATTATATTATACTATGGGGCTATCAGTGGTATTCAGTCATCTTTATGTTGGAGCTACTGTATTGATAACCAATCAAAGTATGACCGACAAAGCTTTCTGGAATTTTATGAAAGAACAGCATGCCACCAGTTTTACAGGTGTTCCTTATAGTTTTGAGATATTAAATCTGATGCGCTTTTTCCGTATGGACTTGCCTGATTTGACACTGCTTACTCAAGGAGGCGGAAAAATGCCGCGTCAGTTGAATTTGAAATTTGCAGAATACTGTCGTGATAACGGGAAACGTTGGATTGCCACTTATGGACAGTCAGAGGGTACTGCCCGTATGGCTTATCTTCCACCGGAATATGCGATTTCAAAGTGTGGCAGTATAGGCCGTGCGGTTCCGAATGCAGAATTGTCATTGATAGACAGTGATGGCTCTGTAATAGAATTGCCAAACATGGAGGGTGAGATGTGTTATCGCGGCAAAAATGTAACGATGGGGTATGCTCGTAAACGCGAGGATTTACTGTTGGGTGATGAGCGTAATGGTTTTATGCGTACGGGTGATCTTGCCTATCGGGATGAAGACGGGTGTTATTACATCGTAGGCCGTATGGGGCGCTTCTTAAAACTGTATGGAATGCGTATCGGATTGGATGAGTGTGAACAGATAATTAAAGGTAAATGCCCGATAGAATGTGCTTGTGTGGGTACAGATGAAAAGATGATTGTCTATCTGACTGATGATAAATATGTGACTGCGGTAAAGGAAATATTGGTAGAAAAGACCAAACTTGTGGCGTCGGCTTTTGAGGTGAGAATAATAGATAGTATTCCTAAGAATGAAGCCGGAAAGATATTATATAGTAAGTTGAATTTATAAAAATAGAGAATGTAATGACGAATATTGAAAAATACAATGATGCTTTTGTTGAAGTGTTTGCTGTGGAGAGTTCTGTACTGAGTGATGATTTCTCGAAAGAGAATGTAGAATCGTGGGACTCTGTTCACCAGTTGAATATCATTGCTTTATTGGAAGAGTCCTTTGATGTGATGTTCGATCCGGAAGATATTATGGAATTCACTTCCTATGGTAGGGGACGTGAAATCTTGAAAAAATATGATGTTGAACTCTAACGGGTTGCACTATGGCAAGATGGAAAATTAAGAATGTCGGCATGAAGGGAGTGGCTATGGCTGTTCCTGAGAATGTGGTGAAGACATCTGATTTTGATTTCTTTTCTCAGGAAGAAGCGGAAGTATTTGATAATACAGTCGGCATAAGAAGACGTCATATTGCTCCGGATAATATGTGTGCTTCGGATATGTGTCAAGCTGCCGCTGAGAAGTTACTTGAAGAACTGGGATGGGAGAGGGATAGTATTGATGTTCTGCTGTTTGAATCCGTAACAGGTGATTATCGTACTCCGCCTACTTCTTGTATATTGCAAGACAGATTAGCGTTGTCGGAGAACTGTTTCTGTATGGATATCCCTATGGGATGTTGTGGATGCATGTATGCAATAACGGTTGCTGGCAATTTGTTGACAACTGGTAATGTGAAGCGTGCTTTGTTACTTATTGGTGATACGGCATTACGTATGGGGTCGATGAAGGACAGGAGCCGCGTACCATTGTTTGGTGACTGTGGTACGGCAATAGCTTTGGAATATGACGAGGCAGCTAATGATATTGTTGTTGATTTTCATACTTATGGTAAGGGATATGAAGCATTGATGACTCCCCACGGTGGTTTTCGTTATCCGGCTACACCGGAATCTTTTGAATATGAAGATTTTGGTAATGGTATTGTTCGTGCTCCTATCCATACTCTGATAAATGGGATGAATGTTTTCTCATTCGCAATATCCCGTCCTCCCAAATCTGTAGAGAAATTTTTGGCAGATTATAATATTAATCGCGATACGGATATTGATTATTTCTTAATTCACCAAGCTAATAAAATGATTGTTGATCGTATCGTTAAGAAGCTAAAACTGCCTAAGGAAAAGGTTCCTTATAACTTGGAAGAGTTTGGTAATTTGGGAGGTGCTTCTATACCTTCCTTGATGGTTACGAGACTTCGTGAACGATTACTATCTGGAGAGACGACTTTATTAATGTCTTCTTTTGGCTTGGGTTTAAGCTGGGGAACTATGTGGTTAAAAACGAAATCAATGATAATACCGGATTTGATAAAGATATAATGTCAAATGGAGATTAGGCAAATTGTTAATTCTGTTTTTAATTCAAACTCATTTATATTATCTGAAGCTGGCTCATTAAATGTTTTTTTGATTGATATAGGGGATTTTAATCCAATTATATCTCAAATGAAGGAAGATGCCATGATAAAAGGTGTTTTTCTTACTCATACACATTATGATCATATTTATGGGATTAGGGAGTTGGTAAAGGCATATCCAGATTGTATTGTTTATACTTCTTCTTTTGGGCAAGAAGCTTTAGCATCTAATAAGAAAAACTTTTCTCGATATCATAATGATCCAATTGTATTTACTAATACAAATTTGCAAGTTCTAAAAGAAGGGGATAAAGTTTATCTTTTCCCAAATATAGAATTGGAGACCTATGAGACTTCAGGCCATGATAAAAGTTGTTTGACATATAAAATAGGGAAGTCTATTTTTTCAGGGGATTCATTTATTCCTGGTTTAAAAGTTATAACGAGCTTTCCTTATAGTAATAAAATAGAGGCGAACACTTCTGTACAGCGTATAATATCATTGGCCAATGGAAATGATTTATATCCTGGACATGGAACGATTTATGAAAATTTTAGTCATTAATATAATCAATGGAATGGACATTTCTATAAAAAAAATACATGTCTGAATTCTAGAAATATATGATTGATAGTTATTTATATATCAGGTGGCTATGATTTATCACTAATAATATTTATTCTAATTATATATTAATCATGAAAATTCCTTTTTCACCTCCTTATATTGACGAGGCGGTCATTAATGAGGTGGTTGATTCCTTACGTTCCGGCTGGATAACTTCCGGTCCTAAAGTAAAAGCGTTGGAAGAAGAAATAAAAGTATTCTCTAATGCAAAAGAAGTGCTTTGTGTAAACT